>Ga0209048_10001628_pt1 | contig 22813 bp, 16 predicted proteins | sample FrelakmetCRP12CR_FD_187146 | JGI IMG/M metagenome (GOLD analysis project Ga0209048, IMG submission 187146) | Freshwater lake sediment microbial communities from the University of Notre Dame, USA, for methane emissions studies - CRP12 CR (SPAdes)... | ecosystem: Environmental > Aquatic >... | reverse complement strand
ATCAATGACCCGCCCGTAGACTATAACCGCCGTCAAGAATGCAGCGATAACCACCAGCCCCGACCGGAATATTTTTCCTGCCTGGACCGTGTTCCAGCCGCGCTTCCGACTGCCCCACGCAATGACCCGGTCTAAGCCCACCGGTGCGAGCGCCCACCATACTGTTTGCACCGCTGCACCCGAATGAAAAAAGCCGCCACGCGCCCCGGCAAATGGAAAAGCTACTGTCATAGCGAGGATCGTTACCAGCCAGGCAAAACCAGCCAACTGTACGCGCCGATCCTTGCGCATATGCCAGATACCGAGTCCGATCAGCGGGAGCAGAAAGACTTCTCCCTGCACCGAAAGGGTATTCGAAAGATTGAGACCCAGAGACCAAGCTCGGACCCGGAGAATGGTCTGGAGGCCAGATTGCCACCAGGTTGAAAACGTAATCTGACTGACCGGATAACTAAACAACTGGTCATAAGATGTGAGCCAGAGTACTTTCGAGCCGCCGGGAGCCAATGGGGTGCCAAACGCAGCGAAGTTACGGATAAACCAAGGGGTCATGACCAACAGGTAACCTGCCAACGTTAGAAGTATGAAAGAAAAAATAAAATATAAGGGGCGCTGGGGCGGTTTGGGTAAAACAAAAATAACAGCCAGGAAGGCAACAAGCAACCAGAGCAGGCCGTCGGAGCGAGCCAGATGCATAAGGCCAACCAGACACCCGAGCAGTAAAGGATTGAGTGCTGAGGATTTACGATTAATGATAAGAAAAAATAGACCACCAGAAAGCATATACAATCCAAAAGTGTCCGTCACCGGTAAAAAGGGCAGGTAAAAGGCTGGGAAAACCGCCAGAAGGCCAGAGGTGAGAGCCAGGTCGCGGCGTGAGGAGAAGGACCAGGCAAGTGCAGCAGTCGTGGGCGGGATCAGCGCAGCGATAAGAAGGAAACCAGTCCGAGCGGCGAACCAGGATGAGGACCCTAGAAGCACTGAACCAGCGGCAGCGAGGAGGGACGCCAATGGCATCCAGTAAGCGTGGGATGGGTGGGGCAGTCCGGCAGGGTCGTCCAGATAATTCCAGAGATAGGGTTCGGTAAAACCATGACCATTGACCAGTTGCAATCCCCCGGCATAGTAATAGTCCGCATCCATATAACCGGGTGAAGGCTGAAGGGCGGCGACAGAAGTCGCAGCAATTAGACCCAGCAACGCCAGGAGCACGTACAGACGCCAAGTCATGAGAGGCTGTCACTCCAGGTGCGCGGCGGGCGGACTGCCCACCAGCGCATCCAGTAAAGACCAACTACGAGCAACGTGGGGAAGACCAGGGCCAGCACATCATTCAGTGCAGCGGAAGTTCCGGTAAAGAACTGGCTGGCAGGGATAAGCCAGAGACTAAAAAAGATGGCGATTAATACAACACCCGCCAGACCCCAGCGTCCTGGGCGCGACCAACGTTCATTCAAAATAGTAAGGAAAAGGATCAGGGGGAAGAAAAGCAGTACAAAGTCCTGGAGGAGGACCGGAATACCCAAGAGGGGTGCGACCACCAGGGTTAGACTGGCCGTCCAGAGAAAATGGCGGAAATCCTTGCGTCGGACGTCTCGCCACTCTATGAAAAGCACAACAAGCAGGAGACCGGTCAGCGCCCAGCCAAAGCGTGGACCAGCAACCGGCCACCAAGACGAAATAATGCTACCAGGTGTGAGGGTCGATTGGTATTTGATATGGGAAATTAACCCACCTATGAAAGGCAGGAACCAGTTCGATAAAATGAAGAAAGAGATAGCCAGCAGAATGGCAAGCGTCATCAGGAAACCCGTTATGATGCGACCACGACGGTGGTATATCGCCCACCAAAAGATCAAAAGGACAAGGGGGCCAGCAATACCCAGCATGAAGAAAGGGATCACTAGCAAGGCTCCGGCCAACTCGTCGCGCCCATCTCGCAATGCGAGCAGGAGAACAACAATCGCCAATGCAACGAAAATGACTGCCCGACTGCTGGCAAGGGATAAGAACCCATAAACCCACAGCACAGAAAAGATCAATAAGCCCGGCAGGAGAGTTCGGGCTGGTTTCCAGCCAGTAAGATTAATGGAAAGGAAAGCCAGCGCAACCAGTGCAATTTCGAGGCAGGTCATCCAAAGACCGCGAGCGAGAGAATAATCCGAGACCAAAGCGAAGGGGAAATAGAAGAGTTCAACTGGAAAGGGGACGTTCAACCGGAGCGGGTCCTGACCTTCGGCGGCCAAGTGACCATAAAAGACAACCTGGGCACGCTGTGCCGCGGATTCACTGAAAGGACTATCGCCATACCGGAGAAAGGTGTCCGCTGCCAACCATGGGACGAAAAAATCCTTCTCGCCGGGGTGCGAACTGGCATAACGTGTGTTAGCCCACGACAACCCTCCGAGAATGGCGATGGCAAGGAAGACCAAGAAGATGGTGGTAATGATACTGAGGATGCGGGACATTACATGGAGATTCTACCTTACATTTATTATTCGAGGAGAAAAAAATAACACCACCAATCGGTGATAAACTATATTAAATCGAAAAAGAATTAAATATTATATTAGGAACTTAAAACATCACCCAGGAGTAATTTGTATTGCGGTCCAGTACTCTAACTTTTCCTCTAAACTTGATCAAAAGGATCAGTTTACTTTACCTGCTGATCCCATTCTTGATTTTTTGCCTGGGTTTTCTTAAAACTTATATTTCTCTCTTTATTACGCTGGTTTTTTTATGGCTGATCATTAATAATTGGACATCCAGAACACAAGAAAACCAATCCTATTCGATTTCACGGCGCAATTTATTATTTACTTTTTTAGCAGTTTTGCTATGGGTGGGACTTTCTGGCATCGGAGGCTTTTCCTTCCAAAATATTGATTTTCACACTCGAAATGCCATTTTTCGAGATTTAATCAACTTTGTTTGGCCGGTCAAATACCACACCAATCCCATTGATCCATCCATTCCCTACACATTGACATACTATATTGGTTTTTGGCTACCCGCAGCCCTGGTTGGGAAAATTGCCGGGTGGCTGGCCGCTAATATTACTCTGTACGTTTGGTCGGTTTTGGGAATTATACTGACTTTGTTACTGCTCGCATCTAAGATCAGGCTGACACCCACAAATATAGTTTTATTAATTATCTTTTTCAGCGGAATGGATGGCTTGGGCACTTTAATAAAGATGATAGCCATCCCGAATACATTTAATTCACTCTGGCCACCAATTTTCCATCTCGAATGGTGGATGCCAGGTTTCCAATATTCCTCATTCACAACACAACTCTTCTGGGTATTCAACCAGGCTATCCCTACCTGGATATGTATGGCACTTTTATACGTATCCGTGGAACGTAAAGATATCCTTCTTATCTGGAGCTTATGCTGCTTTTTTGCTCCACTTCCTGCAGTAGGAATGTTCCCTTATGTAGTTTTAAAAATCCCAAAAGAACTTTTGGATACCGAACATCTCAACATCAATCCGAACATAAAAACCATAAGTGTTTTCTTTGCACGGCTTTTACAGGATGTTCGATCATTACTATCTTTTGACAATATATTAGGAGGAGGCATTGTTCTAGGTATTTCCCTATCATACTTTGTCTCCAATGTACAATCTTCCCATGGGTCGGCATTCCAAATTCAACCAATCGGTTGGGTAATGTACGTCATCTTCATACTTTTCGAAGGATTGCTGCTCTGGTGGCTCTTCAAAGACAGATATAAGACTAATCTTAATTGGTATTTGGCCGGGGCATTGCTGGTCATTATTCCTTTGATCAAGATCGGTAATGGAAATGACTTTTGCATGCGCGCCTCAATACCGACTTTATTCGTGCTGTTACTTTGGTCGGCTGAGACGCTTTCTGCACCTAGAACAAAGGCCAGGGCTGGGTTGATCCTGCTGCTATGTATTGGCGCGATCACCCCTCTTTACGAGATCAATCGTTCACTTTACCGAACTGCGAGCTATGTTTTTGCGCCCCCTTCAACGGATGAAAAGGTCGCCGGTCAGAAAGTAAATATCTATACGCCCACTTCTTATGAATTTGATCATCCCTTTACTCTGACTGCCGACTCATACAAATCGTTGGCAAATTTTGACCCTGAAAAGATCACAAATTTCCTTGCAAAATCCGACCATACTTTTTTTGGAATCTATCTATCAAAATAACAGTCGATTTCAACGGCAAGTACATTTGAATAAATGGCAATCTCCTTTAAGAATTTTTATTAATAAATTGAGGCAAAAGGCTGGCGTTTGTCTTAAAAAAGCCCAAACGCGGGATTCTGTTCATTATCCCGAATATCGCCGGTCGATCCAGTCACCGATCCAGATGTAGCGAAAATCCCGACCCTGATAGATTTGATAAGCTCCATAGAACGAATAGATCATCCCTGCGCCAATGACCGCAAATCCCCCAAAGAAAACCAGGATCATTAAAGACACTGCAACGAACGTTCCAATTCCAACTGTGATAAAACTAAAGGCAAATCCCAAGACCCACACGACACCCACGACCAACACCGTGAAGGTCAAGATAGCTGCTTGAAAAACCAAGGATTGGAGGGCATGGAAAGCCACCCAGGCAGATTTTTCTTTCTGGCTGAGCCAAATCACCAGTGCAGCAATCACTCCACCGATACCACCTGCCAGATTCAGCAGGGCACTTCCGTGGGCAAAGGCTGCCCAAGTTCGTTCATCGGGCGAGTGGGATGAGTTCAAGGGAGGATTTGGGATCTGGACAGACATGGTGAAATTCTCCTATCAACAATACCGTTTTTCGGACATTACAAGAACCGAAAAATCAAGATAATGATGCCTCTGATTTCGGTTTATACAGTATTATACAAGGCGAAGGTTGGTCAAGCAACAACTCCAATAAACTGGCTTATGCAATAATATTGCCAATCTGAGGCAAGAATGGTTGATATCCGCTTCGCCATCAATAATAATAATGATAACCGGCCTCTGGCCGTTGGGCGATTTTCATTACCTAATTGAAAGCAAAGGAGACTCCATGAAACACCTTCTTATTCCGTCCAGCTACCATCCCACCTAAAACATGAAACAAACAGGTACCATGGAACGCAGGGAATTCCTTTTTCACCGCCGTCTCCTGAAAAATGAACTACCGCTCTCGATTGGAGGTGGGATCGGACAATCGCGGTTGTGCACGTATTTCCTGCGTAAGGCTCACATAGGCGAGGTGCAAGTGAGTGTGTGGCCTGCGGAGATGGTCGAAATTTGCGGTTCAAACAGCATTTACCTTCTCTAATCTACAAAATTATTTGTGCTATAATACCGCCAACCTGAGGCAAGAATGATTATTATGCGCTTCGCCAACAATAATAACGATGATGATAACCTGCCTCCTGTGGTTGGGCGAAGCTTGCAAGGATAAGGACCTGTCGGAAAGCTAGTTATCGCCCAACGCAATCGCGGAGGGCGATTTGTTTTGTTAGTGAAGAATATTGATTACACTATTGGCACAAAGGATAATGAGTGAAATCATTTCTGATTTTGAAGGTATTATTTCCGTGATATCACTCCGTGGTGTATCTTAGGAGGCTTCCATGTACAAAACTCATACTTGCGGCGAATTGCGCGCCAGCCACGCCGGGGGGACCGTCACACTGGCAGGATGGGTGCACAACTTCCGCACATTTGGCGGGGTGGTCTTTCTGGTGTTGCGCGACCGCTTTGGTATCACCCAGATCGTAACCAACCCGGAAAAATTCCCGCTGGCAGCCACTTCCATCGAGGGGCTGAAAAACGAATGGGTGGTGCAAGTCACTGGCATGGTGCGGATGCGCCCGGTAGACCAGTTCAACCCCAAGATGCCCACCGGCGAGATTGAATTGGAGGCACACGAAGTAGTTGTATTGAACCAGGCCAAAGCCCTGCCATTTGTAGTCAGCCGGGATGATGAGGAAGTTGACGAGAATCTGCGTCTCAAGTACCGCTACCTTGACCTTCGGCGTGAGCGGATGAAACGCAACCTCATCCTGCGCCACGAGGTGGTGCTGTTCATGCGCAAGTATTTATCGGATCGCGGCTTCATCGAAGTCGAGACACCGATGATGTTCAAAACCACACCTGAAGGAGCGCGCGACTATCTTGTGCCGTCGCGTATCTTTCCGGGCCAGTTCTATGCCCTACCCCAAAGCCCGCAGCAACTCAAGCAACTGTTGATGGTGGCGGGGGTTGAGCGATACTTCCAGATCGCGCGCTGCTTCCGAGACGAAGACTCACGTGGAGACCGTCAACCGGAGTTCACGCAACTCGACCTAGAAATGTCCTTTGTTCACCGCGATGACATTCTCGAAATGGTCGAGGGTCTCTTCACCAGTATGCTCCCAGAAGTGGCACCAAATAAGAAATTACTGGCCTCGCCCTGGCCACGCCTGACTTATAATGAGTCCATCGAACGCTTCGGTACCGATAAACCCGACCTGCGCTTCGGCATGGAACTATATAATGTCAGCGTGATTTTTAAGAGAAGTGAGTTCGTAGTCTTCAAATCAACCTTGGAAAGCGGGGGGATCATTAAGTGCATTGTCGCACCGGGCGGTGCCGGGTATACCCGCAAGCAGCTCGACGACCTGACTGCGACCGCCAAAGAACTGGGGGCAAATGGACTGATCACGCTAGCACTGACAGCTGAGGGCCCGAAAGGCTCCGGAGCTAAATTCATCACCGAGAAGGAAATTGCAGCCTTGTCCAAAATTACCGGCGCGGCGAATGGTGACCTGATCCTGTTCGTCGCCGACAGCCCAAAGATCGTCCACAAGGTGCTGGGTGTGTTGCGGAACTGGTTCCGGGACGCCTTAAAACTTGCCGACCCAAATGTGATGGCCTTTGCGTTCATCCTGGATTTCCCAATGTTCGAGTGGAACGAAGAATTTAAGAAATGGGACGCCGCACACCACCCGTTCACCATGCCTCGACTGGAGCACCTTGTCCGGTTCGAGACCGACCCATCAACAATTCTGTCGGAGGCGTACGATATGGTCTGTAATGGCTACGAAATGGCTTCCGGCTCGATCCGTATTCACGAGCGAGAGATCCAGTCTAAGGTTTTCAAGCTACTCGGCATCGAAGAAGAGGAAGCCCAGTTCAAGTTCGGACACATGCTGGAGGCCTTTGAGTTTGGCGCTCCACCACACGGCGGGATTGCTCCCGGCATTGACCGGCTGGTGATGTTGCTAGCCGACGAGCCAAACATTCGCGAGGTGATCGCCTTCCCGAAGAACCAGACCGGTCGTGACGTGATGGCAGATGCCCCCTCGTACCCGGACGCAAGGCAACTTAAGGAATTGCATATCAAAATAACAGAGTAGGGACTCTTAGCCTTGCGGATCTGCTAAACAAGGAGGAACTTATGTCTATCATTCGCGTTGAAGATATCGCTAAATATTCCGGCCAGGTGGTCACCGTCCAGGGTTGGGTTTACAGCCGCACCGATAAAGGAAAGCTGGTATTCCTGCTCGTTAGGGATGGCTCCGGCTTCGTCCAGTGTGTAGCGTTCAAAGGAGACCTGCCCGAGACGCTTTTCGACCAGCTTACTCGCCTGCCCCAGGAATCCTCAGTCATCATAAGTGGTGAAGTGCGTGAAGACAAGCGCGCACCTGGCATCCCGGGCGGGTATGAAATAAATGTTAAGGAGATAAAAATCATCCAGTCCGCGGCGGAGGATTACCCGATGGCGCTCAAAGAGCACGGCGTGGACTTCGCCCTCGACAACCGGCACCTATGGATCCGCATGCCCAGCCAGTGGGCTATCCTGCGTATACGCGGGACGGTAATCTCGGCCATCCGCGAGTGGTTTGAATTGAACGGCTTCATCAATATGGATACACCCATCCTGACCCCGGCCTCAGTTGAAGGCACCACTACTCTGTTCGAGACAGAATATTTCGACGAAGGTAAAGCTTATTTGAGCCAGTCCGGTCAGCTCTATAACGAGGCGAACATCATGGCCTTTGGCAAGGTGTACTGCTTTGGTCCGACCTTCCGTGCAGAAAAATCCAAGACCCGCCGTCACCTAACCGAGTTCTGGATGGTCGAACCGGAAATCGCCTTTTGCGACCTGGATGGCTTGATGGAAGTGGAGGAGAAATTCGTCACGCATATCGTCAAACGCGTCCTGCGCGACCGTGGACCCGAGTTGAAATCCCTGGGCCGCGACCAGGCGAAGTTGGAAATAATCGAGCCACCCTTCCCACGCATCTCTTATGACGAAGCCGCCAAAGTAATCCAGGAGCTTTATGAAAAAGAAACCGACCCAGAAAAGAAAGACCTGCTTAAATTCGAATGGGGAATGGACTTCGGCGCGCCGCACGAGGCAGCAATAACAAACCGCTACGAGAAACCGGTCTTTGTCTACGGTTACCCGACTCAAGTCAAAGCTTTTTACATGGAACCCTGGCCGGGGCGTCCCGAAGTCTGCAAATCGGTGGACTTGCTCGCACCGGAAGGATGCGGGGAAATAATCGGGGGTTCAGAGCGCATGTCCAGTCCCGATCTGCTGCTTCAGCGCATCCACGAACACGGACTGCCTGAAGCAGCCTACAAATGGTACCTGGATCTGCGCCGATACGGTTCAGTCCCCCATTCCGGCTTTGGGATGGGTGTGGAAAGAACGGTAGCGTGGATCTGCGGTATCGAGCATATCCGTGAAGCAATCGCATTCCCGCGCATGATCAAGCGGGTTTATCCGTAAAACCAACTTGGACAAGCCCAACCTTTTCCTTTACGGTTTCTTCTTCAACATGCCAAATCTATTTTGCTTCCAGTACTGAAGAGCTCGAAAATAGTTGGATATCGGCTCTAATATATCCCCAGTAACCCGTAGTTTGACTGAACCTATATTAGGAACTTTGCCCAGTAAACGCAACCTATCACCTAATCATCGCAGGGATTCAGAGAGAACCTTAATCTTTCCCTACCCACCCCTCTTACTTTATGGTATAAAACATGTGCCCTGCTGTGCTCGCGATGCTGCACCTCCGTTCTGAGCCAACACCCACAAAAAGGGTTCCAATCTCGCGACAAGGATGCGATAGGCTTCGGCCAAGGCTGACTTGCCGGGTAGGAGCCCGACCTGCGAAAGCAGGTTCAGAACCTTGCAGCACACGGCATTAGCGGGGTTATCTTATACAACTGAATACGGAGAACCAGCGGCTGGCTCCCGGTTATGCCGGGAGTACGAGGTGGAGGTTCCTACGCGCAAGCGGAGGTTAATTCCCCCACCCCAAGCCTGTTTCCCATTACGGGAGAGAGGTGCGGGATGAAGGTCAAAAATCGGATAGATCAGCGGATGCCTCCGGAGCCTGATCACAGGTTCCTTTCTCCCTTCCAGAATTAGCGCCTGACGACGGACGGGGTTAAAATACCTTGTCTGTCGTCCAATCCGAAAACTGACCGGTAACGGCCAGGACAAAGGACGGCGGAGTGGTCAGGCAAAAGAATAGCCTATATAACGTGGAAGGGCTGCCAACTTGATATTTATGCAACAAAGGCATGCCTCCCCGGCATGCCTTTTATATCATGGAGGTCACCATGAGTAATGAAAAGCATTTCACGCTCTGGTCCGTCAGGACGCCGCGCTCCGCCCACCGACAAGGCACCCAGCCCTGGCCGGTGTACCCGGCCTGAAGCTGCTCTCGCCCGATCCTGAACCCAAGAGATGGGTCGGAGTACTGAAGTTTTTTCCTGCCCATAATCCGAAATGAATAATCCTGGAAATATTAATCTACATATTTATATCCATTAAAAGAGGAAACATGGAAACCAAAGAATTACTTGCTCATGTTAAGGCCGATAATGTCAAATTTATCTCCTACCAGTTCACCGATGTAACTGGTTCAGTTAAAAGTGTGGACGCCCCCATCAATCAACTGGAATCTGCCATGGAAGATGGCGTGTGGTTTGATGGCTCGTCGGTCGAAGGTTTCGCCCGCATCCAGGAAAGTGACATGCGCCTGGTGATTGACCCAGACACCTACGCAGTCCTGCCGTGGAGTCCCGTCGAAGCGCGCCGGGCGCGAGTATTCTGTGACATTTTCACCCCCGACGGTCAACCCTTCGAAGGCGATCCACGCGGGGCACTCAAACGCATGCTTGCAAAAATGACGGAACGGGGCTGGACCTATAACGTGGGACCCGAACCCGAGTTTTTCCTGTTCCGCCGCAACGGGGGCGAGGGCATTCACCCCGTCCCGCATGATGTTGGCAGTTACTTCGATTTCTCCCCTGATGACGAGGCTGTGCGTGTCCGCACCGAACTGATGGACGCACTGAACAGCATGGGATTGGAAGTAGAAGTGGGACATCATGAGGTGGCAATAGGCCAGCACGAGATCGACTTCCGCTTCGACGATGCGTTACGCACCGCTGACAAAGTGTTGACACTGAAATATACTGTCAAAGCCATCGCTGCCAAACATGACCTGATCGCATCGTTCATGCCCAAACCCGTTTTCGGGATCAATGGTTCCGGCATGCACTGCCACCAATCCATTTTTGACAGCAAGGGCAATAATCTGTTCTACGATGCCAAAAATGAATATCACCTGTCACCGTTGGCATACGGGTTCATTGCCGGTCAACTGAAACATGCGCGTGCTCTTGCCGCGATCGTTGCACCAACCGTCAATTCTTACAAACGGCTGGTCCCCGGGTATGAAGCCCCGGTATACATCGGCTGGGCGCAGATAAATCGTTCAGCGCTTATCCGCATCCCGCGTTTCACCGAAGGTCGCATCAAGGCGATGCGCGCTGAACTGCGCTTCCCCGACCCATCAGCCAATCCATACCTAGCCTTTGCCGCCATCCTAGCAGCCGCGCTGGACGGGATTGACAACAAGCTGACTCCTCCCGCTCCACTAAACAACATCAACGTCTATCATCTTGACGAGACCGAACGTGCCAAACTGGGGATTGCCTCCCTGCCCGGTTCCCTGGCTGAAGCCCTGGGTGAATTGGAAAAAGATAAAGTGGTCCGCGCCGCTTTGGGCGAGAACATCTACGATGCTTTCACGCGCGCCAAGCGGGATGAGTGGGACGCGTTCCGCATCAGCGTGACCGACTGGGAAGTTGAACACTATCTTGAAATAGCATAGCCATTGATGTCCGTTTGAAGATCATATGGAGAGCCTATCCGAAAATAGTGTATATGGTGGCAAGAACATTTTTTGATGGATGAAAAGTAATTAATACAGCGGTCAGGATCGATGCTGACCGCTGTATTTGTTTTGTAAAATGCCTTTATTGTTCAATGGGGATTTCCCGCGAGATTGGGCAGTTAGGAAATCCACCCTTTCTCTTCCATATCATGAACTTCGTGCTAAAGCCATATTCCTAAACATGAAATGGGTTGAAATTAGTATTCCGGTCATAGTAGTCTTCTTTTTCAGCTTTCTTCAACTTGCCAACAGCCGTATAGGTCATCGGCGTCATCAACACCTCGACGCCAACCTTGAAGAGATAATTGGTAGTGACAAGTGTTAAAAACAGGCTCCAGGGAAAAACGTGGAACAGAGAGGCAATCCCGATGAATACGAGTGTATCCACCAGTTCACCGACAATTGTGCTTCCGATGGTACGAGTCCAAAGCCACCGGCCGCGGGTCAGGAGTTTCATCTTGGCGAGAACAAATGAATTGGTAAACTCCCCCGACCAATATCCCGCCAAGCTGGCGAGGACGATACCTCCACTCGACATCCCGCCCAAGATGGCAAGGTAAGCCGCATCACCTGCATATTGCTGCCATTGGTATTCACCAGGGAGGATATGTACGATCCAGAAGATGGCCGCGCTCAGCGCCAAGCAGGCAAACCCTGCCCAGATAACCCGGCGGGAGTTTTTATAGCCATATACTTCGGTAAGAATATCTCCAAATATGTAATTGACGGGGAAGAGAAGAGTGCCGGCATCAAAGGCCATGCGAACACCAAAAATACTGAAACCCCAGTCTACGATTTTAGCCGAGGAGGCAATGTTGCTGACCACCAGGACCGTAACAAAGATAACCATAATCAGATCGAGGTAACGGTAATGTTTTTCCATATTCACTGGCATTTTCAGCACATCATCCTACAAAACGAACAAAGACTTGGCGTGGAAGTCGGTTGTCCGCAGTTTGGACAGAGGTGCAAGTCGGCTTGAATTATACACTTCAGGTGCAATAAAATTGCTGGAACCAATCAGGCAAAGCGAAGGTATTTCTGCGGCGGAGGATCATAATGCGCATATTCGCCGCGGTATTCCTGCGGCATAAGTATTGCAATCTGAGACATGATCTCATCTGCCATTGCCTGGCGAATCTCCCCATTCACTTTTTCACCCTTCGCGTCCAGGTAAAAAGTCCTGCCTACACGGAAGTGGAAATCCGTGCGTTTGAGTTTCTTCAAGTTGGCGCCAAAATCCTCTCCACCCCAGTGAGCGATCGGCTGGATGGCCGCTCTGGCGTGCAGGGCGATCAATGCAATTCCAGGCTGGCCTCGAAGCAATCGTCCATCGTAGGAACGCGTCCCTTCAGGAGCAATAGCGAGAATATCCCCGGCTTGAAGTACCTTCAGACAAGCATGAATTGCATCCAAGTCCGCTTCGCCGCGCCGGATGGGGATGGCATCCCACAGATCAAAAAGCCAGCCCATAAATTTACTGTTCCAAGTCTCAATTTTGGCCAGTCCAATCAGTTTTCGCGGCTGGAGATGGACGAACAGCAACGGGACTTCCAATGAGTTGATATGGTTGGTGACCAGGATCAGGGGGCCCCGCGCGGGAACTTTGGGAAAGTCGCGCTTGTCAATCCGGCAAAGGATTTCCGTTCCCAACTGGATGAAAGAGTCCATGATCCAGCGAAAGATGGATTTCATGCAGGTTTCTGGGTGATGAATTCGATCTGCGATGGAAGAAGTTCGACGGACAGTTCCTTGCCTTCGAAGCAGACTGTTTCACCATCGCAGTGAACCGGGAGAGTACCCTGCAACGCTGTGACCTGTACTTTCCGGGCCTGTGCCATAGTCACTTCTTTTTGCGTGGCCTGGGTGCCCTTCATGAAATAGGGGATGAGACCAAAAATGCGCAACTGGCTGGCTGAACGGGCAATGCACAGGTCGAAATTACCGTCCCCAGGGTCACCGTTGGGGGCAAAGAAGAAGCCACCGCCCATGCGCCGACCATTCATGATTGAAAGCATTAGCGGGGAGATATTCATCTCCTTGTCATCGTAGATCAATTTGACTGCGGGCGCTTTGTAATAAACGAAGATGGTTTCGATGGCAGCAATGAGGTAAAGGAGCAGACCACGCGTCCAGCGGATTTTGGCAGCCACAAAACCAGTAGCGGCGTCGAAACCAATCCCTACACCATTTCCAAAGTAGCGACCTTTGGGATAATCGCCTCCCTTGACAATGCCCACGTCCATCCGGCGTCGGTAATTCTCAGCTAGGATTTTACAACCCGCTTCCACCCCACCGGGAATACCCATGCCATAGGCAAAATCGTTCCCAGTGCCAACCGCTATCTGCCCCATGGCCGTGTTATTAAATCCGGCCAGTCTGGCACGCATTAGGCCATTCAGCCCCTCATTGGCAGTCCCGTCGCCACTAGCAATAATGACAGTCTCATATCCATCGCGAGCACCTTGCTCGGCCAACTCCGCGGCGTGCCAGGGGCGTTCAGTCAGTACTAACTTGTAATCAATGTTATATTTTTTCAATTCTTGTTCCATCAACGGTAGGGAACGTCCAGCAAATCCGCGACCGGAGATTGGGTTTACTATGAGCAGGTAACGGGGCATAAAACACTCTCCTTAAAAAAGGTATGATGTATTTTACATGAGAACCCCAGGAATGGGGTAACGTTTCTGATACAATAACACCGAATTATGTTTATTCTATTGCCCATCGGTTTGATGCTCCTGACCGCAATGACGCTTATAATCTTGCGTTTTATGCGGCCTATTTTTAAATATCCCTGGATGCTTGCCGTGGGGGGAGCGACCCTGGCGCTCATTGGCATATTCCTCTGGCATATCCGCCTGCCTCAAAGCATTTCTCTGGCCTCCTGGCAACCGCTGACGCTCTATTTCTTTTCTCCGACCTGGCTTGCTGACGGAATATCCTGGCCATATGCATTGTCGCTGGCTGCATTAGCCACAGCGGTTATCTGGACCTCAGTCGTTCGCGCGGAAAACGATCCAGCAGTCTGGGCTGGGACGCTTCTGCTCACCGCTCTAGGCATCCTTGCGGTGGCCGCGGAAAATCCTCTCACGCTAATCCTTGTATGGTCTGCAATTGACCTGGCTGAGTTATTCACTATGCTCCGTTCCACGGAAGGAGAGGAACGAAACCAGGGTGTTGTGATTGCATTTGCAGCCCGCGTGGCCGGAACCGGGATTGTCTTGTGGGCCAACTTGGTCAGCTCTGCAGGCGGCATACTTATGAACTTCCGAACCACCCCCGGCAGTGCTGGGATCTACCTGTTGATCGCTGCCGTGCTTCGACTTGGCATTTTTCCGCTGCATTTACCTTATCAGAAGGAAAACGTTCTCCGGCGCGGATACGGGACATCCTTGCGGCTGGTCTCAGCTGCGGCCAGCTTATCACTGTTGGCACGCATTCCGGCCGACTCTTTGAAAACATCATTGCCACCTTATTTACTTGTCCTGGCGTCCATCACTGCCCTTTACGCCGGCTGGATGTGGCTACGTGCCTCCGATGAAATTCTTGGCCGCCCGTACTGGGTGCTGGGAATGGCTTCCTTGTCTGTTGCCGCCAGTTTACGGGGCAATCCAGCCGGGAGCATCGGCTGGGGGGTTATGCTTATCCTTGGGGGAGGGTTATTGTTCCTTTTCTCAGCTCGCCAGAGAAGCATCGTCTGGTTGCCCCTCGTATGTCTATGGGGTCTTTCAACCCTGCCTTTCTCCGCCACCGCGTCCGTATGGCAAACCGGGAACCAGAATTCATGGTTATTTATCATTCCATTCCTTCCTGCTCAAGCGCTATTAATGGCCGGAGTCATCCGCCACTCTCTCCACCCCGGAGAGACCAGCTTCGAATCGCAGGAAAGATGGACTAAGTTTTTGTACCCGGCCGGGCTGTTCCTGCTTGTCGCAATTGCCTTCCTGCTAGGCCTGTGGGGCTGGGAAGGGGCGCATATCACCGGTCAGTTGTGGGCAGCTATCGTCGCAAACATTCTGGCGGCCGGGTTTACTGCGCTGGCGCTAACGGTCCTAGTCCGGTTGGTACCTGCGGGCAGTTCCAATCAATGGTCTCGTATCTTCCGACTAGAGTGGTTATATACCACGCTGGCAACCATTTATGATTTTTTCCGAAGAATTGCCAACATTATTTCATCATCTCTGGAAGGAGAAGGCGGTTTGCTCTGGTCATTACTATTGCTTGCTTTGATCCTCTCCGTCCTGTCCACACATGGCCGGTAATCATGTTTACCATCATTAATTGGATTGCCCTTTTTATTGCCCTGGTAACGTCCGTCGGTCTGCTGCTCCAACGGGACTGGCGCTGGGGTATTGGGTTATTAGCAATTCAATATTTGAGCCTTTTCTGGCTGGTCCAAACCCATTGGCCCGTCTCGATGGCCGCTGCTAAAATGGTTACTGGCTGGATGGCCTGCGTAGTCCTCGGTATGGCAAAATTAAACACAGATCTCACGGAAGAGACCGTGGCTTCCTGGCCACAGGGGCGACTTTTTCGCCTATTTACTGCGGGGATCATCATGGCTGCCACCTTTGCACTGTCCTTGCGAGCGTCCAGCTGGTTGGGACTTAGCCTTCCGATCGCCTGGGGCAGCCTCCTTCTGGTTGGAATGGGATTACTTCAACTCGGAATCAGCGCAGAACCTTTCCGCGTGGTTCTGGGTCTTTTAACGGTCCTGGCTGGGTTTGAAATCCTTTACGCTGGGGTGGAAAGTTCCACCCTGGTAGCAGCCTTGTTGTCCGCAGTCAATCTTGGTCTGGCATTGACCGGTGCCTACTTCCTGAACATGCGCCGGGAGGAAAAAGAATGAGTGCACCGTTCTTATGGATTTTCCTCCCACTCATCTTAGCGGGCTTACTCATGTTTCTACACAATCAGAAAGTGATCGCCCTGATTGCATGTATCTTCACCTTTGTTTTGACCCTGGCTGCCTGGTTGCTGCCGATAGACACTGTCTTGACAATTGGGACCTGGTCTTTCAAACTTACATCTTCTTATGAGATTCTAGGAAGGCATCTAGTACTTGCCTCCGCTGATCAGTCATTGCTGGCCCTGATTTACGGGTCGGCAATTGTTTGGTTTGCAGTCGCACCTGCAATTAAGACAGCCCGCCGCTTGATCTCTCTCGGATTGGCGATCACTGCCCTATTGGTAGCTGCTCTGGCTGTGGAACCGTTCCTGTACGCCGCGCTATTGATCGAGATGGCCGTGTTAATTTCAATCCCATTACTTTCAGCGCCCGGGCAAAGACCAGGCAAGGGGCTGGTTCGCTTTTTAATTTTCCAGACTCTCGCCATGCCGTTCATTCTCTTCTCCGGCTGGTTATTAGCCGGGGTGGAGGCCAACCCTGGCGACCTGGGATTGGTGCAACAGGCAGCCATCCTAATCGGCCTGGGATTTTCCTTCTTGCTGGCAGTTTTCCCTTTCTACAGCTGGATTCCCTTATTGACGGAAGAATCATCACCCTACACCGTCGGCTTTATTCTTTGGATGTTCCCCACAGTGACCTTATTCTTCGGGTTGGGATTCTTGGATCACTACACCTGGTTACGGGATGCACCCACCTTGGGAAGAGTTTTAACGACGGTTGGTTTGCTCATGGTTGTTAGTAGTGGTCTCCTAGCTGCCTTTCAACGACACCTGGGACGCATCATGGGGTATGCTGTCATCATGGAAACGGGGTTCTCTATACTGACTCTCAGCCTGGGAGGAACAGTGGGGTTGAAAATATTCTTCATGTTCTTCATTCCTCGAACACTCAGCCTGGTTGTTTGGGCATTGGCCTTGTCAATTCTAAGAAAGCATTCACCGTCTCTGATCCTGAATGACCTCAAAGGCCTAGGACGCACCTGGCCTTATGCTACTTCCGGACTGGTGCTGGCAAACCTGGCACTGGCCGGAATGCCTTTACTGGCTGGGTTCCCGCCTCACCAGGCCATCTGGGAGGGGCTGGCCTCCAAATCTATTTCTGTTGTCATATGGGTGCTAATCGGTAATCTCGGCCTTTTCTTCAGTGCAATCCGTGTCATGTTGACTTTCGCCGCGGCTCCTGAAGGAGCCAACTGGGAATCTCATGAAACGGGCGCGCAGCGCATCCTCCTTTCCATCGGCTTCGTGGCTCTCCTTCTGCTTGGATTATTCCCGCAATGGGTGTTACCATTGTGGACGAAACTTCCAACAATTTTTACTCACTTGGGGCAATAGCTAAAATTTATAATAATCCCAGACAAGTAAAGCCAGCTGCAACTTATTAACCCAACACATGCTCAGCGAACCCATGTTTAGGAATTATGTGACAAGCAGTATAATGAAAAAGATAAATCTGTATCAACAATTTCTCCCACGCTATCGGAGGAGATAGATGGAATTCGAACAAATTATTAAACGCCTGGACTGGCTGGACGAAGAGCATCGGAAAGATAAAAACACTATTGAGGCTGTTACACAACATGTAAGCAACCTTGAAAGCGACCTGAAAACCGCCAACAAAAAAATCAAGGAACTCACCGCCCAGATTTCGCGCCTGTCCACCGCGGCCGCCCGCATCGAACAATACGATACTGCCTTGACCCAGCAACGCACTGATTTAGTTAAATATGTTGACGATATTGATAAAAAACACCTGGACCAGCAACCAGAAATTGAGAAACGCTACCAAATCCAGTTTGACGGCATAAACAAGTCGATCGCAGATCTGCGCAAAATTAAGGAACCCATTGCTGAAATCAAGCGCGAACTCAAAGCCCGCGCCGATGAGGAGATTCGTCGCAGTAAGCTCAGCGCCGATTGGGAAATTCGCATGCAGGCCATGGTCAAGACCATTGAAGATGTCCAGCGGAATCAAAAATCTGTTGATGAATCCCGTCGGCAGGATGGCAAACGTCTGGCTGATCTTCAAGGAGAACTTAGCGCTGCGCGCAAACGCTTGGATGAATCACGCGAGAAAAACGATCTGTTTACCGACAGCATCCGTCGCATTGAGACGCGTCTCAATGAAATCCTTGTAAATGAGGCGGAACGGCGTCAGTCGCAGATCAATTTCATCGAAACGCAGTCACGGTTACAGGTCGAGCGCGATCGCACCTGGAAAGAGTGGGAAGTACTTCTGAATACCCTGCGCAAGCAATCCGAAACCATGGACCGCAATCTGCAGGATTGGGAAGTTACCCAGCGCACTGTCAAACACACCCAGGAAATATACGAGGAAATTGTTCAGAAATTCGAACGCCGCATTAACGAGATCACTGAAATGCAACGTTTGGTGGAAGACCGTTTCCGTCAGGAATGGGTCACTTTCAAAGCTGATGACCAGAAACGCTGGACCAGTTTCACCCTCTCCCAAGATGAAACTCATAAAGATACGCATGGTGATTTAGTTAATATTGAAGAGCGACTGACTGCCCTCGAAGACTTGACCCAGACCCAGCAGGATATCCTCCAGCAAACCAAGGATGCCAACGAGCAGTTACTTCAGGGCATGCTCGCCCAGCTACATGAACTCCTTTCAGCTTACGAACGGATTATGAGCACAAAATAGTCCTGCAAGTGACTAAAACGCTTTACTGCTTCAAAATAGAGGAATTATGCGCGTTATCGGCACCGCCGGGCATGTGGATCACGGCAAATCCACTCTCATTGCCGCGCTAACCGGCACCCACCCTGACCGTCTAAAAGAAGAAAAAGAACGCGAAATGACGATTGACCTCGGCTTCGCCTGGCTGACCTTGCCAGATGGCGAGGAAATAGGCATTGTGGACGTTCCTGGTCACCGCGATTTCATCGGTAACATGCTTGCTGGCGTGGGAGGGATAGACGCGGTTCTGCTGGTCGTCGCCGCTGATGAAGGAATCATGCCCCAAACGCGCGAGCACCTTGCCATTCTCGACCTGCTCCAAATCCAGGCTGGCATTGTTGTGCTGACCAAGATTGACCTTGTTCAGGATCCCGCCTTGCTGGATTTGGTGGAAACGGATATACGAAATTTCTTAAAGAGCACGGTATTACAAAACGCTCCAATCCAACGCGTATCCTCACGCACCCGCGCTGGTTTGCCGGAACTTTTACAGACCCTTAGCGTAATTCTACAAAACACGCCTGCCCGCCCCAACTATAATCGACCGCGTCTACCCATTGACCGGGTCTTTTCCGTCGCAGGATTTGGTACGGTTGTCACCGGCACGCTGGCGGATGGAAATCTTTGCACGGGTGACGAAGTGGAAATCCTACCATCCGGTCTGCGCGGCCGCATCCGCGGACTACAGACCCACAATATGAAAGAAGAGACAGCGGTCCCCGGAAGCCGTACTGCGGTGAACATTTCCGGCCTGGATATTGAGCAAATCCAACGTGGCGAGGTGGTGACTTACCCGGGCCAATACCGGGCCACGCGGCGTCTCGACCTCAGCTTCCGACTGCTCCCAATCGTTACCGCTTCCTTGCGACATCATACCGAAGTCAAACTGTATATTGGAACATCAGATACCATTGCAAACGTGCGCGTGCTGGGCATGGAAACCCTGAACCCTGGCGAAACCGGCTGGCTGCAACTCGAACTGCGTACACCCATTGTGGCCGTTCGTGGCGACCGGTACATCCTGCGCCGCCCGTCCCCAGGTGAAACTCTCGGCGGCGGTATAGTAGTGGATCCGGATCCGCGGACACGACACAAACGCTTCGATAAGTCGGTGCTACACGCATTGGACGTCATGGCACAAGGTTCACCCACCGACATGTTATTACAAGCCTGTCTAGCTCTCGGACCGGCACCAATCAAGGATGTGATTGCCCGTTCCAGACTGGAGGGACCCATAGCAGATTCGGCCTTACAGGAACTCGTGGACACGGGACAAGGTCTCATCCTGGACGACCTGGTAATCGCCGATTCGCAATGGTCATTATTGAAGGAGACTGTAGTAAGCGCTTTATCGACCCATCACAACACCAATCCATTGCAGCGCGGCATGCCGCGCGAGGAGCTAAAGAGCCGATTGAAACTGGCTCCTAGACATTTCAACCTGATCTTGTCGCAAATGGCCGCGGAGGGCATTCTTACCGAGGGTCCGAAATGGGCTGCCCTACCCGGGCATATGGTCCGGTTTTCACCATTTCAGCAGGTGAAGGTGGATAAGTTAATGGCGTTGTTCGCAGAGTCGCCGTACGCCCCACCATCAGTTAAAGAATGCCAAGCTGAAGTGGGCGAAGATATCTTCAGCGTCCTGCGAGAGTTCGGCGACCTGGTAGCTGTCTCTGGCGAGGTGGTCTTTCGTAAATCGGATTATGAGTCCATGGTGGAGAAAATCCGCCTGGTACTCCAGCAAAAGGGGCAAATTACCCTAGCGGAAGTGCGCGACTTGCTCAAGACCACCCGGAAGTATGTGCAAGCCCTATTGGAGCACTTGGATGAGATTGGGGTAACAGTACGGGATGGCGATTTTCGGCGACTGAGAGGATAGGAGCAAAATTATGTGCGGACGATATGCCTTAACCGTAAGCTCTGCCGAATTACAGGATGCATTCCCAGAATTTTCATTTCCGGTGAAAGGTATCCCACGATTCAATATCGCCCCCAGCCAACCCATCCTAGCTCTGTCCAACGAGGGGACAAGCCAAGCTGATTTCTTCATTTGGGGTCTCATCCCCTCCTGGGCCAAGGATCCGTCCATTGGAAACCGGTTGATCAACGCTCGCGCTGAGACACTGTCCGAAAAACCGGCTTTCCGGTCTGCTTATAAATATCACCGTTGTCTCATCTTCGCAAATGGCTTTTTTGAATGGCAGGCGAGGCCGGGATTGAAGTCCAAGATCCCACACTTCATCCGGTTGAAATCGGGAGCACCGTTCGCCTTTGCCGGATTGTGGGAACACTGGCAGTCGACAGACGGGTCCGAGATCCGTTCCGCAGCGATTATCACCACCGAGCCAAACGAGTTGATGGAATCCATCCACGACCGGATGCCAGTCATTCTACAATCATATACCTACACGCAATGGCTCGATTCCGCACCTCAGACGCCGAACCGCCTTAATAACATATTAGTCCCCTTCCCTGCCAGGGAAATGGAGGCCTATCCCGTGTCAATTTTGGTCAACAGCCCCGGCAACGATCGAGCTGAGTGCGTCCTCCCAGTATAATCACTTTTGACAATACCCCCTAATCTTCCATTAATACATCGCTTGACTGTCATTTGGTGGCATGATATGATGACGCACTATGGACAACAAGCCTTTGCAGGAATTTCCTCAGCAAAACGAGGAAAAACAGGGGGATACATCTGAACGGAGCCCCAGTCTATTTACTAGATGGATCGAACGTCTGGCTCATCTGGGGTTGGGAGAGGTTACTGCCCGCATTGGGACGAACATTCTGGTTGTGCTGCTGGTTATTGCAGTCGTCTGGCTGCTTCAGCGGGCGAACCTTGGCGGGACCTCAAGCCTGCCTGCTGCGTCCAATTTTACCCCAGTACCTACTTCACCAATCTCGCAACTGCCTGCCGTAGTAGCGTTTGCACTGGATGGGATTCCGCGCCAGGCAGAACTGCATACGACCATCCCAACCCGGCCGCGTATAGACGTAGCCATTTATTCAGTCCAAAAAGGGGATTCCATTTTCAGGATCGCTGATAACTTTGGGTTAAAGCCAACTACGATCCTATTTGGAAACTACGAAACTCTCAAGGATTCTCCTGATTTACTTAAGGAAGGTCAGAAACTTAATATCCTGCCGGTAGATGGGACATATTACGAATGGCAGGGCACGGAAAGCCTGACAAAAGTTGCCAATGTATTCGGTGTTGACGCTGAGAGCATCGTCGATTTTCCTGGAAACCATCTCGACCCGGATACCATCGGCGACTTGAGCCATCCGAATATTTCAGCCGGTACCTGGCTGATTGTCCCAGGGGGTACACGCCAATTTACTTCGTGGACAGCTCCGGCCGAACTTGTGAGACTGGACCCGTCAGTCCATGTTTGGGGACCGGGGGTGTGTGGCGGTATAACAGTGGTGCAGGTAGGGTATGGCACGTTCGTTTTCCCCACTACCGAGCACTGGCTCTCTGGAACGGACTATCGCCCGGACCTGAATCACTATGGGGTCGATTTTGCCGGCAGTATGGGCAACGCAATTTATGCCGTGGATGCTGGTACTGTTGTGTACGCTGGTTGGAATGACTGGGGATATGGAAACCTAATCATCATCGACCATGGCAATGGCTGGCAATCACTCTACGGCCACTTGAGTCAGATCAATGTCGGGTGTGGCCAAAACGTTGGGCAGAGCGATGTCATCGGTCTAATGGGCAGTACCGGCCATTCGACCGGCCCACATCTGCATTTCGAACTCAGCTACAATGGCGCCCACATTAATCCCCATGTGATCTACGACATCCCATCGCCGTAGCCTTTTTCTTCATTGCGCCGCATCCGGTTTTTCTGAAGGGCTTGTAAAAGAGGAGCCCCCGGGCTATAATCGTTTTGCTTAAGGGCGCGTAGCTCAGCTGGTTAGAGCGCATCACTCACATTGATGAGGTCGGGAGTTCAAGTCTCTTCGCGCCCACTCAAAGTGACC
>Ga0209048_10001627_pt1 | contig 22819 bp, 16 predicted proteins | sample FrelakmetCRP12CR_FD_187146 | JGI IMG/M metagenome (GOLD analysis project Ga0209048, IMG submission 187146) | Freshwater lake sediment microbial communities from the University of Notre Dame, USA, for methane emissions studies - CRP12 CR (SPAdes)... | ecosystem: Environmental > Aquatic >... | reverse complement strand
ACGCCGGTAACGGCGTGTCGAGCCAGCCGAACTTGCCGATGCCCTCGGTGGCCCGGAACCCGAGCCGGCAGATCGAGTCCCATGCCGCATCGAGGTGGCCGATCGTGTGGTTGGGCCTGATGCCCGCGCCCCGCAGATCGGACGTCGCCATCGAGTACGCCGCGAACAGGCCGACGAGCACCGCGACGACCGACACCGACCGCATGGCCGGGCTGGCCTTCAGCTGACGTAGGCGCGTGGGCCCCATCGCGAGCACACCGACGAGCACGACGATCATCACGACGAACACCGGTGACAGCGGTCGTGAGCCGGCCAACAACAAGCCGACCCCTGCGACACGCAGGATCGAGCGCGCGCGCGGCGACGCCGGGTCGGCCACCACCTCGAGGGCGAGCAGCCAGAAGGCGAAACCCGCGGCGATCTCGAGCGCACTCGGGTTGACCGAGCCGAAGCAGAAGAAGGCCAGAGGGGTGAGGGCGATGGCGGCCCCGATGAGCACCCAGCGCCCGCCGCGCATCCGCCGCGCCGCCGCCAACCCCGTCGCGACGAGCGCGGCGCACAGCAGCACGGAGATGAGTCGCATGCCGTACACGGCGGGTCCCGGCGGCAACACGAGGCTCGGCCAGCCGACGAGGGCGTAATAGAGCGGCGGGTAGTGCCCCGCCTGTGTGTCGGCGTCGGCGGTGGTGGTGTCGTCGACGACCGGGTCCATGCACCCGGCCGGCTGGTCGGGGCGCAACGAGTAGCACGTCGGTCGGGCCAGCAGATCCGCGTAGCCCCGCGGCACCCGGAACCGGGTCAGCGCGCCGGGCACGTAGTCGGGCCGCAGGTCGGGCGGCACCACGTCCTCGCCGTTCAACTGGCCGCGAACGGTCGCCACCGCCTTGACCACGTGAGCGGGCTCGTCGGGGGTGCTGGCGATGGGGCTGGACAGCGCCCACACGGAGCCGAGGGCCAGCACGACGAGGAACCACCGCCACCAGCTGGTGAGCCCCGGGGCGGCGTTCGCGGCCTTCGGCGTGGCGGTGTCGTCGCCCGATCTCGAAGGTTCTGATACCGGCTCCCGCACCGGTAAAGGGTCGCGCAACCACGGCGCCTTGTGCGCGCACCCGCCCGAAGTCCGTCGGGTCGAGCCTCCGGCCCCCGTCACGGCCCTGCCCGACTCGAACCGGTCACCCGTAGGCTTGGCCCATGCGAATGGGTCCCCACATGGCTCTCGGCGCCGATCCGTCAGCGCTGCGAGGGGCCACGGTCGGCAAAGGGGTCGGCCGTCGGATCGTCGCCCTCGCCCGCCCCTACCGGCCGATGCTCATCGGCTTCGTCGGCGTCATCATCCTCGAGGCCCTCCTGGCCCTGCTCCCGCCGCTGCTCTTCCGCCAGATCATCGACAGCGCGATCCCCCAGCAGGACCGCCACCTGCTCTCGGTGCTCGCCGTCATCGTCATCGCCGCCGCGGTGGGCGACGCCTCGCTGTCGTTCGCCGAGCGCTGGTTCTCGGCCAAGATCGGCGAAGGGCTCATCTACGACCTGCGGGTGCGCCTGTTCGACCACGTGCAGCGCATGCCCATCGCCTTCTTCACCCGCACTCAAACCGGCTCACTCATCAGCCGACTCAACAACGACGTCATCGGGGCGCAGCGGGCCTTCACCACGACCCTGGGGTCGGTCGTGTCCAACGTGATCGTGCTGGTCACCACCCTCATCGCCATGTTGCTGCTCGAGTGGAAGCTGACGCTGCTGGCACTGGTGCTGCTCCCCATCTTCGTGGTGCCGGCCAAGCGCGTCGGCCGGCGGCTGCAGACCCTCACCCGAGAGGGCATGGACGAGAACTCGGCCATGAACGCGCAGATGACGGAGCGGTTCAACGTGTCCGGGGCTCTGCTGGTCAAGCTGTTCGGCAACACCAGCCACGAGACCGACGAGTTCGGCCAACGCGCCGGACGGGTGCGCGACATCGGGGTCAAGAGCGCCATGTACGGACGAACGTTCTTCATCGCCCTCGGCCTCGTGGGTGCGCTCGGCACGGCCGCCGTCTACTGGGTGGGCGGCAACCTGGTGATCTCCGCCACCATCACGCTCGGGACGCTGGTGGCGATGGCCGCCTACGTCACCCGCATCTACACGCCCCTCACGAGCCTCACCAACGCTCGGGTCGACATCATGACCGCCTTCGTGTCGTTCGACCGGGTGTTCGAGATCCTCGACGCCCCCAATCCGATCGCCGACCGCCCCGGTGCCGTCGACCTCGTGGCACCCACCGGTCGCATCGAGATCGACGACGTCTGGTTCCGCTACCCCGCCGCGGCCGAGGTGTCAGTCGCGTCGCTCGAGGCCGACACCAGTGCGGTGCTCGGCACCGAGCCGTCCGCCTTCGTGCTTCACGGCATCGACGCCACGATCGAGCCCGGACGCATGGTGGCCCTCGTCGGGCCCTCCGGCGCCGGTAAGACCACCCTCACGTCGCTGCTGCCGCGCCTCTACGACGTGACCAAGGGCGCCGTGCGCATCGACGGCTACGACGTCCGCGATCTCACCCAGGAATCCCTACGGGCCGCGATCGGCGTGGTCAGCCAGGACCCCCACCTGTTCCACGAGTCGATCGCCGACAACCTGCGCTATGCACGACCCGGCGCCACCCTCGACGAGCTCGAAGCCGCGTGCCGGGCCGCCCGCATCCACGAGGTCATCGCCCGACTCCCCGAGGGCTACGACACCATCGTCGGCGAGCGGGGCCATCGGCTCTCCGGAGGCGAGAAGCAACGGCTGGCCATCGCCCGCATGCTGCTGAAGGACCCGTGCGTGGTGATCCTCGACGAGGCCACCAGCCACCTCGACTCCGAGAACGAGTCCCTGGTGCAACAGGCGCTCACCACTGCGCTTTCCGGCCGCACCTCCATCGTGATCGCCCACCGGCTCTCCACCATCACCACGGCCGACCAGATCCTGGTGCTCGACCAGGGCGAGATCGTCGAGCGGGGCACCCACGAGTCGCTCCTCGACCGGGGTGGGCTCTACGCCGAGCTCTACCGCACGCTCGTCCGAGCCGAAGCCGATCCCGCTCCGGTACCCCTCGCGCCCTGACCCCGGTGGGGACGGTCCCGATCCTTGACCGAACCTTGAGCCGATGCGGATGGTTCCCTGAACCGGCGGTCGTACGTTCTGCCTTGCACGACATCGTCTCCCGCCGATGCCGTGCGTTCACGTGCGCTGACGGCGTCCCTTCCTCGCGACGTCGCAGTGCGTCGGTCGAAGCCCCGGCGTCTTCCCGCCCGCTGGGGCTTCGACGCGTTCGGGCACCGGTTCGCACCGGCATCGGGGCTCTTGAGCCGGTCTTGAGGAGACTCGCACCCGTTCTTCACGCCACTGAGAGTGTCCGTTGACGTCGGTCGCCCACCATTCGCGGCATGGGTACGGGACATCGCACGAGCAGTCAGACCGACCGTGACGAGCGAGGAGCGAGCAGCACCCAGTACGTCCTCGTCATCGCCCTCGTCGCCCTGATGGCGCTCGTCGGCGTGCGCACGGTCGGGGACTCGGCCAGCTCCAGGTTGACCTCGACCGGCAGCTCGATCGCCGGTGGTTCGAGCACCGGCTCATCCACGACCACCACCGCCCCGGCGCCGACCACCACGACGGCGGCGCCGACCACGACGACCACCTCGGCCCCCGCCACCACCACGACGACCAAAGCCCCGACCACGACGACCACGTGCGTGACCAAGAAGGGCAAGAGGGTCTGCGGCTGACCCAGGGGCTCAGGCCATGAGACCGCCGTCGACACCGAGCACCGAACCGGTGACGTAGGTCGACGCGTCGCTGGCGAGGAACAGCGCCGCCCCGATGATCTCCTCGGGTTCGGCGATGCGTTTGAGGAGGGTCGACGCCACGATCCGATCGTGGAACTCGGGTATCGCGTAGGTCGGCTCCATCATGTCGGTGCTGAACGGCCCCGGCGCGAGGGCGTTGACCCGCACGCCGCGAGACGCCCACTCCTTGGCCATCACCTTGGTCAGGTTCCACAGTGCGGCTTTGCCCGAGCAGTACAGCCCCAGGCTCTCGCCCGGATTGAACGCACCGGCCGTGATCACGTTGATCACCACCCCGTGCCCCGAAAGGGAGAGGTGATCGACCGCCCGTGCCGCGAGGAACAGGGGCCCCTGCACGTTGACCGCGTAGGACTTGGCGAAGGCCGCCTCGGTGACGTCGGTGAGCAGGCCGCCGAGTGGGTTGGCGGCGTTGTTCACGAGGATGTGCAGGCCGCCGAAGTGGCCCACGGTCGTGTCCACCAGGCGCTGCAGGTCGTCGGGCTCCCCGACGTGCGTCGCGACGGCGAGCGCCTCGCCTCCGGCCGCCTCGATCTCGCCGACCACCGCCTCGCAGTTCTCGAGCTTGCGGCTCGCCACGACGACCTTGGCTCCGGCGCGGGCGTAGCCCAGCGCGATGGCCCGCCCGAGGCCGCGGCTGCCGCCGGTGACGATGGCCACCCGGCCGTCGAGGTCGAACAGGTCGTGCACGTCGAGCGTCATGGCCCGGCATGCTACGACCCACCACGGGCCCGTCACGGCGGATACCTTCTCGTCATGCGCACTCGCGGGGGAACGCCACCAGGTCTCGATCGTCCTCGACGCCGCGGCGGACGCACCGCTCCGGCAGCGGCCCTGCTGCTGGCTCTGGCCCTGGTCGCGGCGGCGTGCGGCTCAGGGTCGGGCTCGTCGAGTAACACGACGGCCCCCACCATCGCCGCCCCCACCGACCAGGCCGTCTACGAGGGACCGGGCCCCTATGTGCCGGGTACGACCACGCTCGACCTCGATGGTCGCAAGGTCGAGGTCTGGTACCCCGCCGACCCGGGCACCGAGACCGGCAAGACCAAGGACCTGTTCGACATCACCACGATCCTTCCCGACGCGGTCAAGTCGCTCGTCCCCCCGGAGCTCAATCCGCTCTACGAGACGCCCGCCTACCGCGGCCTGCCCGTCAGCGCCAAGGGCCCCTGGCCGCTGGTGCTCTTCGCCCACGGCTTCGCCGCGTACCCGACGATGTACACCGGGATCCTCAGCCACCTGGCCAGTTGGGGCTTCGTGGTGGCGGCGCCCGACTTCAACGAGCGCGGCCTGTTCGCCGCGCTGACGGGCCTGGCCAGCAGCAGCGCCGGCGCAACCGGGAACCGGATCGACGAGTCGGCCGTGTTCGGCCAGACCCTCGCCCTCATGACCGCTCAGTCCGCCACGAGCGGCTCGCCGTTCGAGGGCAAGGTCGACACCAGGAACGTGGCCACCATGGGCCACTCGGCCGGCGTCACGCCCACGCTCGGCTTCGCCACCGATCCCGCGGTCAAGACCTTCATCGCCATGTCCGGCGGCACGACCCTCGACGCGAGCAAGGTGCCGAACAAGCCCGGCATGGTCATGAGCGGGGGCAAGGATCAGATCGCGACGATCGACCGGGTCCGGGGCCTGTACGACTCGATGGCCACACCTAAGCGCCTCGTCGTCGTCGACGAGGCCGGGCACCTCGAGTTCACCGACATCTGCCTCGTCGGTGCCGACAAGGGCGGGCTGCTCGCCATCGCGGCGAAGGTCGGCCTGCAGGTCCCCGAGTTGCTCGCTCGACTGTTCAACGACGGCTGCACGCCCGAGTTCCTCCCCACCGCGCAGGCGCAACCGGCCGAGTACCACTTCACGGTGGCCCAGCTGCGCTGGTCGATGGGCATCGACCCCGAGCCGGTCGGCCTCGGCCCCGGCGTGGTCGCGTCCTTCCTGCCCACCAAGGTCACCTACGAACAGTCGCTCTAGGCGCCGCGGGGCGCCGCCGCGCTCAAGTCCGGCGGAAGAGCGACGACTCGGCGGTGACAGGGTCGACGGTGAGGTCCCAGCCCGCGGCAGACAGATCGCCCGGGATGGGGCGTTCGAGGATGTCACCGCAGCGCGGCGGCGCGCCCGTGCGGGCGGCGGCGTCGACCTCTCGACCGATCGCCACGACCTCGTCGAGCAGGCGGCGGGCATCGTCGTCCAACAACGCGAGGTCGTCGGACACGAGAGCCATGCCGCCGGACACCGCGACAGTCTCGGCCCAGGTGCGGGCCGCGGCAGGGCTCAGCCGGGTCTCGGCCTGGCGCAGCATGAGGCAGTCGGGGTCGTTGAGCCAGAGCCGCCGGTGTTGATGGGCTCGGGCCAGCGTGTTGCGGAACGCGTGCAGCGTGGCCGGCTGGCAGTCGGTGTAGCCGGGCAGGAAGTCGTAGCCCGCTTCGATGGCCCACGACGGTGCAACGTCGGGGCCTATCCGGTTGCCGTCCACCAGGCCGACCACGTGGCTCAGCGGCACGCCGCACCCGAGGATGAACGTGTCGTCGCCCGCACCTCGCCGGATGGCCTCGTACCCGGCGCGCACCCGCTGGGCGGGAGTTCGTGAGGGGTCGGCCCACACGCCGTCGAACGACGGGGCGAAGGTGAAATCGAGCTTGAGGTAGGGGAAGCCCGCGTCGACCAGGGTGCGGGCCACGTGCTCGAGGTGGGTCAGCACCGCGGGATGGGTGGTGTCGAGCGCGTACTGCAGTCCGTCGAGGCCACCGCCCCACTCGGGATTGACCATGCCGAACAGGGGCGAGCCGTCCGCGTAGCGAGCCAGCCAATCAGGGTGCTCGGTGGCCACTCGCGAGTCGGGAGCCACGATGAACGGCGCGATCCAGAGTCCGGGCGTGCGGCCGGCGGCCGCGATCGAGGCGGCGATGGCATCGAGCTCGGACGGGAACTTGTCGTTGGTCGTGAGCCAGTCGCCGATGGCCGACTGGAACCCGTCGTCGAGCTGGAACACGTCGAAGGGCCACGCCGCGGCACGCGCCAGGTTCGCCCGCAGCGCGTCCTCGGTGATGTCGTGGAAGTAGTGGTACCAGGAGCACCAGCCCACCTGATAGGGGGCGCCGACCCGGGCACCACCGAACGCACCGGCCCTGGCGGCCCAACCGGCCAGCAGCTCCGGGGCCTGATCGGGACCACCCCATTCGATCTCCACGCCGTGCAGCAGGCGGTGCTCCCCCGGGGCGAGCACCGCATCACCGAGGAACGCCTCGCACCACAGCTCGGGACCGTCGGCACCGTGACGCAGCCGGAGTGTGCCGTCGTGCTCGGTGCCGGCCTCGAAGCCCACCAACGCCGCGTCGCCGTCACCACCGCGGAGCACGGTGACCCACTCCGAGCGCAGCTCACCCGGTCGCGTAGCCCGTTGGTCGGCGTGGTGCACCCCGCGGGTCAACTCGATCGAGTCGGGAACGAGTGACGGGTCGGTGTCGACCCCGAAGGTCACGGCACCGGTGGTGCTCCACGACTGATAGCCGTGCCGGAAGAGACGCAACGGTTCACCGGCGTCGACGACCCGCAGCACGACCGCCACCGACCGAACCGCCACGGGTGCGTCACTGCGGTTGGCCAACGACCAACGCAGCGAGGACGACCCGGGCCCATCGAGGTGCACCTCGAGCGGCCCCACTGTCGGGGCGCCGCTGCCGCCGATGGCCGCCGCTCCGGCCACGGATCGCCCGCCGTGGACCGACGCGTCGACCTCGAGCCGATCGGCCACAAGTTGCATCGCCCCATCGTAGGCACCCGCCGGGGACCGTCGGGCCGGGCGTTCCGGTACGGTCGAGGCGTGGACGGTCTCACCCTCACGGTCCCCCAACTGGCGGCGGGGATCCGCGAGGCGCTGGCCACGTGGTTCGCCGACGAGGTCTGGGTCGAGGGCGAGATCGCCTCACTCACGCGGTCACGCGCCGGTCACGTCTACTTCCAGCTCGTCGAGCCGGGCCCGCCCGGTGCACCCCCGGAAGCCACCATCGACGTGGCCCTGTTCGCCAACGCCCGTCAGAACGTGAACGCTTTGCTGCGCCGCGAGGGTGGCGTGCGCATGACCGACGGCATGCGCATCCGCATCCGGGGCCGCGTCGACCTCTATCCGCCGCAGGGTCGCCTGCAGCTGCGGATGACCAGCATCGACCCCACCTACACGCTGGCGCTGCTCGCGACCGAGCGCGACCGCCTGCTCGCGACCCTTCGAGCGGAAGGGCTGATCACCCGCAACGGGTCGATCGCGCTCGCGCCGGTGCCACTGCGCCTGGGGCTGGTCACCAGCGGCGGGTCGGCGGCCATGGCCGACTTCGTCGACGAACTCCGTGCCAGCGGCTTCTCCTGGCACATCGTGCACGCCGACGCCCGGGTGCAGGGTGACGGAGCCGATCGCTCGATCTCGCGCGCCCTCGCCACCGTCGCCGCCGCGGGGGTCGACGCCGTCGCCCTCGTGCGAGGTGGCGGGGCCCGCACCGATCTGGCCACCTTCGACAGCGAGCTGCTCGCCCGAACGATCAGCGGGCTCGACGTACCCGTCCTCACCGGCATCGGCCACGAGACCGACACGAGCGTGGCCGATCTGGTCGCCCACACCGCGAGCAAGACACCGACCGCGTGCGCCGCGACCCTCGTCGCACGTGTGCGCCGGTTCCTGGAGCGCAACGACGTCACCTGGACGGCGATCGCGACACGGGCGGCGGCGGCGGCCCGTTCCCGAGGTGTCGCGCTCGACGAGCGCGCCGCGCTGGTGGCCCGCACCACGAGGGCGCGCCTCACCCTCGGCGAGCATGCCCTCACCGCGGCCGAGGGCCGCCTCCGACGCGAACCGGCCCAGTCGCTCCACCGCGCCGCTCTGCGCCTCGACACCGCGGCCGCCCGGATCGATGCCGCCGACCCCCGACGCACGTTGGCGCGGGGCTGGTCGATCACCCGGACCGCAAGCGGTACCGTCGTGCGCCGCAGCGCCGACCTCGCTCCCGGTGACCAACTCGTCACGACGTTCGCCGACGGCACGGCCCACAGCCATGTCACTCGCGTCGAGGCCCGTCCGCCCGACGCCCAGGAGCCCCTGCATGCCGACTGACCCCGAACCGGAAGCTATCGGCTACGCCGACGCGGTGGCCGAACTCGACGCCATCCTCGCCGAGCTCGACGACGACCACATCGACATCGACCTCCTCGCGGTCCGGGTACGCCGCGCCGCCGAGCTGGTGCGGCTGTGCCGGTCCCGCATCCTCGACGCCCGCTTCGAGATCGACCAGATCGTCGCCGAGCTGGCCTCCGAGCCGGCCGCGCCGGTGACCGAGGAGCGCGACCTACTCGCCGACCTGCTCGCCGACGAGGGCGACGAGTCATGACCCCCCCAGGCGCGGCGCCGCCTCCCGAGGTCACCGACATCGCCGTCCGCGTCCGCCGCCGGCTCGACGAGGTGCTCGCGGTTGAGCGGGCCCGTTGGTCGAAGGTCGACACCGACCTGGCCCTGCCGCTCGACGCGGTCGCCCGCCTGGTGCTCGGCTCCGGCAAACGCCTGCGACCGGCGTTCTGCCACTGGGGCTTCGTCGCCGCAGGCGGTGACCCGGGCGATGACCGCGTCGTCGACGTCGGCGCCGCGTTCGAGCTGCTGCACGCGTTCGCGCTCATGCACGACGACGTGATGGACGGTTCGGCCACCCGCCGGGGGGAGCCCACCATCCACATCGAGTTCGCCGACCGCCACGCCGACCAGGGATGGCGCGGCGAAGCCCGCCGTTTCGGCGAGGGCGTGGCGATCCTGGCCGGCGATCTGGCCGAGGTGTTCGCAGACCGGCTCATGAGTGCGAGCCCACCCGCCGCCATCGCGGTCTGGGAGGAGCTCAAGATCGAGGTCAACATCGGCCAGTACCTCGACGTCCTTGGTACCGCCCGGGGCGGCACCGACTTCGAGACGGCGCGGCGAATCTCCAGGTACAAGTCGGGCAAGTACACGATCGAGAGACCGCTGCACGTAGGTGCGGCCCTGGCCGGCCGACTCGACGATCTGCAAGGGGCCCTGAGCGACTACGGCGCGCCCCTCGGGGAGGCGTTCCAGCTACGCGACGACATCCTGGGCGTCTTCGGCGACCGCGCCGTCACCGGTAAACCGGTGGGCGACGACCTGCGCGAGGGCAAGCCCACCCCCCTGCTCGCCGTCGCCGTCGAGCGCTGCCGCGGGGACGACGCCGAGCTGCTCACCCGAGTCGGTGCCCCTGACCTCGGCGACGACGAGGTGGCCGCGCTCCAGGCGCTGCTCGAGTCGTGCGGTGCCCGAGAAGTGGTCGAGGTCACGATCGGCGAGCTCACGGACACGGCGGTGAACCACATCGGGCAGGCTCCCGTGCCCCCGGAGGCGAGCGACGCGCTGATCGCGCTCGCTCACTACGTCGCCGCCCGCGACAGCTGACCCCGCCGACCCAACTGACCCCGGCGCCGGCGCCAGCGCCAGCGCCGCCCTACGATGGTGACGCGATGCGTGCCACCATCCCATGACCCCGCCGATCGAGGGCGCGGCGGCGTCCCGCGGCGATGACACCGCCCTCGGGCCCGAGCCGGCCCGAGACGACGCGGTGCCCCTCGACACGGCCCTGATCGAGACGTCCCCCCTCGAGACGATCCCGCCCGGGGTGACACAGCCCGAGTCGACGCTTCGCGCTGCGCTCGAGCACAGCCCCGACGTCATCGTCGTGCTCGGCATGGACACCGTCATCCAGTGGTGCAGCCCCGGCATCACCGACATGTTGGGATGGCCCGCCGACGATGTCGTCGGCCTCAAGGCCTTCGACCTGGTCCATCCCGACGAGTCCGAGGAGGCGGGTGCGCGTCTCGTGGAGGGTATGACCACGAGCAATCCGGTCGACCCGCTCACCGTGCGACTGGCCCACGCCGAGGGCGGTTGGATGCCGATCGAGGTGGCCGGCGCCCGGTGGCACACACCGGACGGCCCGGTCGGCGTGGTTCTGACCCTCCGGGACGTGGCCTGGCGCCTGGATGCCGAAGCGGCCCTGCGCCTCAGCGAGGCGCGCTTCCGCGCCCTCGTGCAGGACAGCTACGACGCCGTCCTGGTGCTCGGTCCCGACGGCAACCTCACCTACGCCAGCCCCGCCATCGAGCACCTCTTCGGGCGAACGGTCCACGAGGTGATGGGCACGAGCGGCTTCGACTACCTCCATCCCGACGACGCCGAACGCGCGTCGGCGGCTCTGGCCAGGGCGTTCGAGCGGCCGGGTGAACGCGTCTCGGTCGAGGCCCGTGTCCGAGCCGCCGACGACACCTGGCGCTGGATCGAGGTCGTCGCGGTCAACCGGCTCGATGATCCGGTGGTGAACGGTGTAGTGACCAACGTGCGCGACATCACCGAGCGCCTCGAGGCCCAGCGCGACAGCCGGCGGCTCACCGACATCTTCGAGGCCACAACCGATCTCGTGGCCATGACCGACCGCGACGGTCGCCTGCTCTACCTCAACAGTGCCGGACGGCGGCACTTCGGCCTCCCCGAGCACGGTGGCCTCGACGATGTCGACACCCGTCACTTCACCACCGCGGAGACGCTCGCGCTGGTGCAGAACGAGATCGGCCCAGCCCTCGAGCGCGACGGCATGTGGAGCGGCGAGTTCCCCGTCGCCCGGCCCGACGGCGCGGTCGTCCCCCACCTTGCCCAGATGCTGGCCCACCTCGACAGCGCCGGGCAGCTCGAGTTCGTGTCGGCCGTGCTGCACGACATCAGTGAGCGCAAGGCGTTCGAGTCGCGGTTGGCCCACCAGGCCACCCACGATCCGCTCACGGGCCTGCCCAACCGCACCCTCCTGCTCGACCGGCTCGACATGGCCCTCGCCCGCGCCCGGCGCCACCATCGGGTGCTGGCGGTGCTCTTCCTCGACCTCGACCACTTCAAGGTGGTGAACGACAGCCTCGGCCACAGCCTGGGCGATCGGCTGCTCGTGGCCATCGCGGATCGCCTCGCCACCGCGCTGCGCCCTGGAGACACCGTGGCCCGGTTCGGCGGCGACGAGTTCGTCGTGCTGTGCGAGGACCTGCTCTCACCCGACCACGCGGTCAGCATCGCCGAGCGGGTGAGCGAGGCCGTCAGCGGGGCGTTCACCGTCGACGAGGCCGAGGTCTTCGTCGGGATGAGCATCGGCATCGCCATCGCCGAGACCTCCGCCGCCGACCCCGAGTCGCTCATCCGCGATGCCGACGCGGCCATGTACCGCGCCAAGGAGCGCGGCCGCGCTCGCTGGGTCATGTTCGACAACGACATGCGGGCCAGCGCAGTCGATCGCCTCGACATCGAGAATGCGCTGCGACGCGCGCTCGAACGCCACGAACTCCGGGTGTTCTACCAGCCCACGATCTGCCTCGACACCGGTCGGGTCGTAGGGGTCGAGGCACTCCTCCGTTGGGAGCACCCCGAGCGCGGGCTACTGCTGCCCGGGGACTTCATCGCCGTCGCCGAGGAGACCGGGTTGATCGTGCCCATCGGGGCGTGGGTCCTCGACCAGGCCTGCCGCCAGGTCCAACGCTGGCACGCATCGAACCCCTCGATGCCGGCCCTCGTCATCGCCGTGAACCTCTCGGGTCGCCAACTCGAGCATCCCCGACTCGCCGACGACGTGAGCCGGGTGCTCGCCGACACGGGCATCGCCCCCGAACGCGTCGAACTCGAGATCACCGAGAGCGTGCTCATGGACGACGTCGAGATGTCACGCGAGACGCTCGACCGTCTCAAGGCCCTCGGGGTGAGGCTGGTGGTCGACGACTTCGGCACCGGCTACTCGTCGCTCAGCTACCTCCGCCGCTTCCCGGTCCACCAACTGAAGGTCGATCGGTCCTTCGTCGACGGCCTGGGCACCGACCCCGGTGACTCGGCGATCGTCACCGCCATCGTCACCCTGGCCCACACCCTGGGCCTCGACGCGGTGGCCGAGGGCGTCGAGACCTCCGACCAGCTCGCCGAGCTGCGCCGGCTGGGCTGCGACAAAGCCCAGGGGTTCTTCATGGCCCGACCACTCCCCGGGTACGACATCGGCGAGCTCCTGGCCGACGACCCGGCCTGGTAGCGGCCGCCGTCAGCCCTGGCGGGCCAGCAGGGCGAGCCCGTCGGCGATCGAGGTCTCGACCACGCCCGGCTCGGCGACGACCGCGGCGAGCCACTCCGGTCGGTTGACCGAGGCCACCACGATGGGGGCCTCGAGCTGCGACTCCTGCATGAGCGGACGCACGAAGTCGAGCACGTAGTCCGGCGGACGCGGGTCGCGCGAGAGCTCGAACAGGGCGAGAGCGTCCGGTGCGCCGGACGAGACCTCGGGACGGGCGACGTAGGGCGACGCCGGCCGGATGCCGCCGCCGACGAGGCCCGGCCCGTCGGTGAGCAGCACGCCGCGCACGACCTCGGGGCGGGCGCCGGCGAGCAGCACCCCGACGTACGCCCCGATGCCCCGGCCCACCACGGTCGACGGGCCGAGATGAGCCAGCGCGATGTAGGCGTCGGCCATCAGGATCTCCGCGGTGTAGCCCCCGCCCGACGGCACCGTCGACTGCCCGTGTCCGGTGAAGTCCAGACCCCAGATCGGTCCGGGCCAGGGGTCGAGGTAGGCAGGGGCCGCGTCGGGAGCACGCTCCCCCAACCCGTGGAGCACGAGCAACGGGCGGGTACGGGCGTCACGGCCGTCGCGGAGGCGATGAAGGGCCAGGCGCACCTGGTTGTGCACGAGCGAGACCGTCTCGATGGTCACGGCGTCCCCAGGAAGTCGAGAACCAGGTCGGCGACCAGCCGGGGCTGCTCGATGTGCAGGAAGTGCCCGACACCCTCGAGCGGCACGAACTGCGCACCGGGCGGCAGGTTGGGCACCACGTCGGCGGGACGGGTGAACCAGCTCATCTGCTCGAGCTCGAGACCGAGGACGCCCAGCACGGGCACCCCGATGCCCGGCAGCCGCTCCATCGACCACTCGGGACGCCAGGGGCCGAAGCCGCCTGGGCGCAGCGCCGGGTCGATCTTCCAGCGCCAGCCGTCCTCGTCGTGACGGCCACCGATCGTGACGAGGTAGCGGATCCAGTCGAACGGCAGCCGCGGATTGAGCTTGTGACGACGCCGGGCGAGGCCGTCGAGCGTGTCGGGCTTGCGCACCACGGTGTCGGCCGTGGCCCGATGGTCGAGCCACCCCTCGATCTCGGCCTTGCGCCAACGTCGACGCTCGTGGTCGGTGAGGTCCGGTGCACTGTTCTTCGACGGCAAACCATCGAAGTTGATCAGGTGCGAGAGTCGGTAGGGCAGGGCATCGGCGAGCTCGAGCACCACACCGCCGCCCTTCGAGTGCCCGAGCACCACGACGGGCTCGGGACCGAGCGTGTCGAGCACGGCGAGGGCGTCGCGGAGATCGGCTCCCCAGCTGTAGAGCGCGGCGTGCTCGCTGTCGCCGTGGCCACGGGCGTCGAACGCGACGAAGCGCCAACCGTGCTCGGCCAGGAGCGACGCGAGCAGGTCGAAGGTGCCGGCGAAATCGAACCCTCCGTGCACCGCGAGGATCGGCCGGCCGTCGGGCTCGCCCCACTCGTACACGGCCAGACGCACACCCGAGGAGTCCACCCACCGGGCACGGTCGGGCCGCACCGCCCCCGCGAACTCGGGCAGGATCTCGCCCGGTGGGCCGGGCGCTCGGGTGATCGGTGGAGCACTCGTCACGGTCGGGCAGCCTAGGCGGCGCCCGGATCGGAGCGGTTCTCAGTGATTCTCAATTCCTGCACTAGGCTGGACCACGTGCCCGATCACGACCATCGCGAGGGTCCTCCTGGCGACCTCCACCGCACCGCGGCCGAGCGCCTCGGTCGCGACGGCCAGCGCTACACGGTGGGGCGACGGGCGGTGGTGGGAGTGCTCGGTGACGCCGATCGCCCGCTCACCATCAGCGAGATGCTCGAGCGCGACGGCTGCCTCGCCCAGAGCTCTGCCTACCGCAACCTCTCCGTGCTCGAGCGTGCCGGCGTGGTGCACCGTGTGGTCGCGACCGACGAGTTCACCCGGTTCGAGTTGGCCGAGGAGCTCACCGGTCACCACCACCACCTGATCTGCTCGTCGTGTGGGGCCGTGGCCGACTTCACCGTCGCTCCCGAGCTCGAGAACACCCTGGCCCAGGCGTTCGCGGCCGTCACCGCGTCCACCGGCTTCCACACCGAGCACCACCGGCTCGACCTGCTTGGCACCTGCGAACGCTGCGCCACTACCGTCACGCCATGACCGAGATCCATGGCGAGGTGGCACCGGGCTTCGAGCTCGTCCGCGAGGCCTTCCAGAAGAACTTCGACGACGGCAGCGAGGTGGGCGCGGCGTTCAGCGCCTACCACCAGGGCCGCAAGGTGGCCGACCTGTGGGGTGGCGTGGCCGACCCCGCGACCGGGGCCCCATGGCAGGAGGACACGATCATCCTCGTGTTCTCCACCACGAAGGGAGCCACCGCCATCTGCGCCAACCGCCTCGCGCAGGAAGGCCGCCTCGACGTCGACGCCCCCGTCGCCCGGTACTGGCCCGAGTTCGCCGCCGAGGGCAAGCAGGACATCCCGGTGTCGTATCTCCTGTCGCACCAGGCCGGACTGGCCTGGATCGACGGCGAGATGACGGCCGAGGAAGCGCTGTCGTGGGACCCCGTCGTCGTGGCGCTCGCCGCGCAGAAGCCGGGCTGGGAACCGGGCACCCAACACGGCTACCACGCCACCACCTACGGCTGGTTGGTGGGTGAGGTCATCCGCCGCATCACCGGCGAGTCGGTCGGCACCTACCTGCGCCGTGAGATCGCCGATCCCCTCGGCCTCGACTTCTGGATCGGCCTGCCCGAGTCCGAGGAGCCCAGGGTCGCCAAGCTGATCTCGATGATCCCCGAGGGTATCGACGCCGAATCGCTGAAGAACCCGGGAGACAACCCCATCGCCCAGCTCCTCGCCGGCTTCCTAGGGCCCGAGACCAACCTGGGCCGGGCCCTCTTCGCTCCCGGTGGGGCCTTCACCGACCAGGAGATCTTCAACTCACGCGCCATGCACGCGGCCGAGGTGCCCGCCGCCAACGGCATCGGGGACGCCCGGTCGCTGGCCCGCATGTACGCCGCCTGCGTCGGCGAGGTCGACGGGATCCGCCTCCTCACCCCCGAACAGGTCGAGAAGGCCCGCGAACAGCGCACCTTCGGTCCCAACACGGTGCTGATGGACATGGAGGTCGAGTTCGGCCTCGGCTTCATGGTCAACGCCGGAATCATCAACCTCGGAGGCCCGGCGTCGTTCGGCCACTTCGGCGCCGGTGGGTCGGTCGGCTGGGCCGACCCCGAGGCCAAGCTGGGTTTCGGCTACATCATGAACCGCATGGACATGGGCCTGGCCGGCGACGTGCGCAGCACCAACCTGGTGAACGCGGTCTACGAGTCACTCGGCTGACTGGGGGCCGTCGGCCCACCCCGGTAGCCTGGATCGGTGACCCAGGCCTCGGCGGAAGCGGCCCGCCGCCGTACCTTCGCCATCATCTCCCACCCCGACGCGGGCAAGACCACCCTCACCGAGAAGTTCCTGCTCTACGGCGGGGCCCTCACCAACGAGGCCGGCTCGGTGAAGGCTCGCGGTGGGCGCCGCTCGGCCACCTCCGATTGGATGGCCCTCGAGCAGCAACGGGGCATCTCGATCACGTCGACCGTGCTCCAGTTCCCGTACCTGCCCGCCTCGGCCCCCGCCGGTGCCCAACCGTGCATCGTCAACCTGCTCGACACACCCGGTCACCGCGATTTCTCCGAGGACACCTACCGGGTGCTCGCCGCGGCCGACGCCGCGGTGATGGTGCTCGACGCAGCCAAGGGCATCGAGCCCCAGACGCTCAAGCTGTTCGACGTCTGCCGCCAGCGCGGCCTGCCCCTGCTCAGCTTCATCAACAAGTGGGACCGCCCCGGCCGCACGCCGCTCGAGCTGCTCGACGAGATCGAGAAGCAGATCGGTCTCGTCCCCACGCCGGTCACCTGGCCGGTAGGCATCGCCGGTGACTTCCGGGGTGTCATCGACCGCCGCGACGGCAACTTCACCCGCTTCACCCGGGTGGCCCACGGAGCCACCGAAGCCCCCGAGGAGTTGGTCGAGGCCGATCGCGCCGCCACCGAGGAAGGCGAGGCCTGGCGGCACGCGACCGACGAGCTCGATCTGCTCGATGCGGTCGGCGCCGACCTCGACCCCAAGGCCTTCCTGGCCGCCGAGTCCACCCCGCTGTTCTTCGGTTCGGCCCTCACCAACTTCGGCGTGCGCAAGCTGCTCGACGCGGTGGTCGACCTCGTGCCTTCGCCCTCGCCGCGCGTCGACACCGCCGGCATGCCCCGTCCCCTCGACGACCCCTTCTCCGGCTTCGTGTTCAAGGTGCAGGCCAACATGGACCCCTCCCACCGCGACCGCATCGCCTTCCTGCGGGTGTGCTCGGGGAAGTTCGAGCGGGGCATGGTGGTCACCCACGGCACCAGCGGCAAGCCCTTCGCCACCAAGTACGCGCACCAGGTGTTCGGACAGGAGCGCGAGACCATCGAAGAGGCCTACCCCGGAGACGTCGTCGGGCTGGTCAACGCCACCGATGTGAGGGTGGGAGACACGCTCTACCTCGACCCGCCGGTCGCGTTTCCCGGCATCCCCAGCTTCGCCCCCGAGCACTTCTCGGTGGCACGGGTGCGCGACACCGGCCGATTCAAGCAGTTCCGCCGCGGCATCGCCCAGCTCGACGAGGAAGGGGTGGTGCAGGTGCTGCGCGACCCCGACCAGGGCGACCAGGCTCCAATGCTCGCTGCCGTCGGACCGATGCAGTTCGACGTGGCCGTGTACCGGCTCGAGAACGAGTTCGGTGCACCGGTCGAGCTCAGCCCCACCGCGTACCGGGTAGCCCGCCGCACCGACGCCACGAGCGCCGATGCTCTCCGGGCCATGCGGGGTGTCCGGATCCTGGGCCGGGCCGACGGTACGCTCTTGGCCTTGTTCGAGTCCCAGTACTGGGTGGAGAGACTCGAGCGCGAGCATCCCGAGCTCCTCCTCGAACGCCTGGTGGCAGAAGGAAGTGTCGGTTAGCCATGGACGATCAGCCGGGCGGGCTGCCCGCGTCTCGGAGCACTCCGCCGCGCCGGAGCCGGCCCTGGCTCGTACCCGTCATCATCGTCGGCGCCGTGATCCTGACCGCGGTCGGCTTCGTCGCGGTCAAGTCGGTGAAGAAGGACGACGCCGTCACGGCCACCGATGCCGCCGCCCAGAGCGACGCCGCGGCCAGCACCGACGATGGTGGCGACGGCACCACCACCACCCTCGACCCCGACAAGGCACCCCTCCCGCCCTACGACGGCTGGGTGAACCCGGCGTCGTCGGGCCGCATGTGGAGCGAGAAGGTGCCCGGCATCCTCACGTTCCGGGGCAACCCCACCCGCACGTACTACGGCCAGGGCCCGATACCGTCGGCGCCCAAGGTCCTCTGGAAGTACCCGCAGACCGGCGGCATGTGCGGTGTCTCCACCGACGGCAGTGCCACGTCGACCTGGTGCGGTGACGGCTGGACGGGCCAACCGAACGTGTACGAGGAGAACGGCAGGACCACCGTCTCGTTCGGTGGCTACGACTGGTCGATGCACTGGATCGACTACACGACCGGCGACAACGTCCTGAAGCCGTTCAAGACCGGTGACCTCGTCAAGGGCACCATGACCACCGACCCCGACGGGTACCCGCTCTCCTACAAGGGCTCGCGCGACAACTTCTTCCGCATCATCGCCACCGACAGGGGCGACACACCCGTCGAACTCTGGAAGCTGTCCGCCTACGACGGAGTGCAGCAGGTCTGGAACGACGACTGGGACGGCTCCGCACTGGTCATCGACGACTACCTGTTCGAGGGCGGCGAGAACAGCTGGTTCTACATCATCAAGTTGAACCGCGGGTACGACGCCCAGGGCAAGGTCACGGTCAACCCGCAGATCGTGTTCAAGACACCCGGCTGGGATCAGGAGCTCTGGAACACCATCAGCGACCATCAGTTCTCGATCGAGAACTCGGTCGCCATCTCGGGCAACACCGTCTACTTCGCCAACTCGGCTGGGCTCGTACAGGGCTGGGACATCTCGGGGTTGAAGCAGGGAGTCACGCCCACACGCGTTTTCCGCTTCTGGACCGGTGACGACACCGACGCGTCGATCGTCATCGACAAGGACGGCTTCCTCTACGTGGGCTCCGAGTTCGAGCGCCACAACCAGCGGTCGACCGACATCGGTCAGATCATGAAGCTCGATCCGAAGAAGCCCGACGACCCGCTCGTGTGGTCGGTCAAGGACCAGGGCCCCGGCAAGCAGGGCATCTGGGGCACGCTCGGTCTGGCGAACGGCGTGGTCTACGCCGACACCAACGGCGGCCGCCTGCTCGCCATCGACCAGATGAGCGGCCAGGTCCTCTGGCAGAAGGACATCGGGTCGCAGACCTGGCAGTCGCCAGTCATCGTCGACAACACCCTGATCCTCGGTGACTGCAAGGGCAACCTCAACGCCTGGGACGTCACGAACCCGACGACCGACCCACCCCTCAAGTGGACGGTGAAGCTCGACGGCTGCATCGAGGCGACCCCGGCGGTGTGGAAGGGGCGGATCTTCGTCGCCGCCCGAGGTGGACAGCTCTACGCGATCGGTGACGGCTAGCGTCGATCACCGCTGATCGGGCCGAGCACGAAGGGGGACGTCATGGGCTCTCGCCCCAACCGTTGGCTGGCGCCCGACACCTTGCGCGCGGTCGTGGAGCACACCCCCGAATTGGTCTTCGTGTTCGACGCCAACCTCCAGCTCCGATGGGCGAACCCCGCGGCCCGTGACGCCTTCAGCTACGTCGTCGACGCCCACGCCTCGATCCTCGACTACATCCACCCCGACGACCACACGGACATCGTCGCCGGCCTGGACGCGCCCGAGTCGGCGGCGAGCATGCTCTTCCGCGCCCACGACGGCGCCGCTTCGTGGAAGTGGATCGAGGCCAGCAGCGTCGACCTGCGCTCCGTCGCCGACCCGCCGTGCATCGTGGTCCTGGCCCGCGACATCACCGATCGCCGGCGCGCGTCGTCCGCGCTCGACGACGCCCGGGAAGCGCTCGCCCAGAGCGAAGCCCGGTTCCGCGCCCTGGTCACCCACTCCATCGACATCACGTTCACGGTCGACGCCGAAGCGCGGGTCGTGTACGTGAGCCCGGCGGCCGAACGGATCACCGGGTACACCCCCGACGAGTTGGTCGGCATTTCGGTGATCGACCTCGCCCACCCCGATGACGTCGACCTGATCATCGAACGGGTGGCCGGTGTGCTCGCCGACCCCACCTACCACGAGGTGACCCGCGTGCGGCTGCGCACCAAGGACGGCTCGTGGCGGTGGCTCGAGGTGATCGGCAGCAACCACCTCGACGATCCGGCGATCAACGGCATCGTGGTCAACGCGCGCGACATCTCGACCCGCGTCGCGATCGAGCAGGATCTCGCCGAGGAGAAGGAGCGCTACCAGCGGTTGATCGAGGTCCTGCCCGACCTCGTCGCCCGATACGACCGCGACCTGAACCTGGTGTACGCGAACCCGGCGGCCGCCGAGCTGCTCGGCCCCGGAGTGGAGGGGCGACCACGACTGGAAATGAGCGCGGTCGAGATCGAGCGCGCCATCGATCAGCTGCGACTGGCCGTGCTCGACGGGCGCAACCGGCGCTTCGAGAACGAGATGGTCGTCGACGGTGAACCGCGGTGGTTCGAGATGATCGTGGTTCCCGACCGGACCGACACCCCCGGCGAGGGCAGCGTCATGACCATCGGGCACGACATCACCCTCTACAAGCACCGTGAGCAGCGGCTGCGACTCCAGACCCTGCAGGACCCACTCACGGGCCTGGCCAATCGCACCGGCTTCCAACGCCGCCTCGAAGGCGCCCTCAACGCGCGAGCGACCACGGGCGAGTCGGTCGCGATCCTGTTCCTCGACCTCGACCGGTTCAAGGTGGTCAACGACACCTACGGCCACCCCACCGGTGACGATCTGCTGGTGGCCGTGGCCGAGCGATTCCGGTCGGCGGTCCGGCCCGGCGACCTCATCGCCCGCTTCGGCGGCGACGAGTTCGCCGTGCTGCCCACCCGGCTGCCCTCTCGCGAGCACGCTGAACGGCTGGCCGCTCGCATCCACGCCACGCTCGCCGAACCCATCACCCTCGACGACGTCGAGGTGCGCACCTCGGCCAGCATCGGCATCGCCGTGGCCGACCCGATCCGATCCGTGCCCTCTGACGTCCTGTTGCAGGAGGCCGACCTCGCCATGTACCAGGCCAAGCGCGCAGGCCGCTCCCGAACCGCGGTGTTCGACTCCGGCTGACCGACCGCTCCCGCGCTCGTCCGGTGGCCTACGCTGCGCCGGGCAGGCCGACGACCGACACGCGGCTGGGGCCGACGCGAGGAGCACCAACCCGTGGACCCGATGCCGACCCGGCGCACGAGCCGACGAGGGTGGTGGCTCGCCGTCCCCCTGGCCGGAGCCCTCCTCGCCGTCGCCTGTTCGGGCGGCTCCGGACCCAACGACCAGGCCGGCGACGCGGCCGGGGGCGACGGCGGCGGTTCGGCCGCGACGACCACGCCGCCCGAACCGCAGACGGCGGCTGACCTCGGCCCCTACGACGGTTGGGTGAACCCCGAATCGTCGGGCATGCAGTGGAGCAACCAGGTCGACGGGCTGATCACCTTCCGCGGCAACCCCACGCGCTCGTGGTACGGCAAAGGACCGGTGCCGACGAATCCACAGGTGCTCTGGTCGTTCCCCGCGTCGGGTGGCCTCTGCTCGAACTCCACCGACGACAGCGGCACCCACGCGTGGTGCGGCACCGGATGGAACGGTTCCCCCTCGGTGTGGGAGCGCGACGGTCAGACGTGGGTCGCGTTCGGGGCCTACGACCGCGCGGTGCACTTCCTGAACGCGGACACCGGGCAGCGGATGGTTAGCGACCTCGTCACCGGCGACCTGGCCAAGGGCACGGTCACCGTCGACCCGCAAGGCTTCCCCCTGCTGTACGAAGGGTCACGCGACAACTACTACCGCGCCATCGCCTTCGACCGGCCCGACTCGGAGACCCTCTGGAAGCTCTGGGCCTACGACGTGAGCCCCACCCTCTGGAACGACGATTGGGACGGCTCCGGTCTCGTCATCGACGACTACCTGTTCGAGGGGGGTGAGAACGGCCAGATCCACATCGTGAAGCTCAACAAGGCCTACGGACCCGACGGAAAGGTGACGGTCGATCCCCAACTCGTCTTCCACGCTCCGGGCTGGGACGACGAGCTGCTGAAGTACATCACCGACCGGCAGGTCTCGATCGAGAACTCGGTCGCCATCTCCGGCAACACCTTGTACTTCGCCAACTCCGGCGGTCTCGTGCAGGGCTGGGACATCTCCGGACTGAAGGAGGGCAAGACGCCGACCCGCACCTTCCGCTTCTGGACCGGTGACGACACCGACGCCTCCATCGTCATCGACAAGGAGGGATACCTGTACGTCGCTTCCGAGTACGAGCGCCACAACCAACGGTCAAACGACATCGGGCAGGTCATGAAGCTCGACCCCCGCAAGCCCGATGACCCGTTGGTGTGGTCGGTGAAGGACCAGGGCCCCGGCAAGCAGGGTGTCTGGGGCACGCCCGCGATCTACAAGGACACGCTCTACGTCGACACCAACAGCGGCCGCTTCATGGGCATCGACACCGCCACCGGGCAGATCCGCTGGGAGAAGAAGCTGCCCGCCCCCACCTGGCAGTCACCCGTGGTCGTCGACGACCGCCTGATCGAGGGCGACTGCAACGGGGTGCTGCACGCCTACGACGTGAGCAACACCGCAGTCGACCCACCAGAGGTGTGGAGCCTCAAGCTCGACGGCTGCATCGAGTCGACCCCGGCCGTCTGGAAGGGGCGCATCTTCGTCGGCGCC
>Ga0209048_10001626_pt1 | contig 22820 bp, 26 predicted proteins | sample FrelakmetCRP12CR_FD_187146 | JGI IMG/M metagenome (GOLD analysis project Ga0209048, IMG submission 187146) | Freshwater lake sediment microbial communities from the University of Notre Dame, USA, for methane emissions studies - CRP12 CR (SPAdes)... | ecosystem: Environmental > Aquatic >... | reverse complement strand
GGTCTGACAGTCTCGGGTGCTCGAAAGGGGAGATGATGGCCATGCTCGGCCTGCGCTTCGATCTGCGGGTGCCGGACTTCGCGTCGACGACCCACACGCGCCAGTACGCCGCATGCCTCGAGATGTGCGAGTGGGCCGATCGGCTCGGACTCGACTCGATCGTCCTCCAGGAGCACCACGGCCTTGCCGACGGGTACCTTCCCGCGCCGTTGGCCCTGGCCGGCGTCGTCCTCGGTCGCACGCCGCGCATCCCCGTGAGCATCGGGGCGGTGATCGCGCCGTTGCACGATCCCGTCCGCCTCGCCGAGCAGCTCGCGGTGCTCGACGTCGCTGCACCGGGACGGATCAGCGTCATCGCCGTGATCGGGTACCGCGCGGCCGAGTTCGAGATGGCAGGTGTGGAGAGGAAAGGGCGGGGGATGCTGCTCGAGGAGTGCGTCGAGGTGTGGCGCCACGCCTGGACCGGGGAGCCGTTCGAGTGGAGGGGTCGCCAGGTCGTCGTGACCCCGGCCCCGGCGACGCCGGGCGGGCCGACGGTGTTGGTCGGAGGCGGGTCCGAGACCGCAGCCCGTCGCGCGGCGCGTCTGCACTGCGGCTTCTTCCCCAGCCACGGGGACCCTGCGCTCGCGGTCGCCTACGAGGACGAAGCGAAGCAGGTCGGCTTCACCGAGGGATTCTGTGGTCTGCCGAGCGGGCCCGGCTTCGTGATGGTCTCGGAGGACCCCGACGCGACCTGGGAGCAGATCGGGCCGAGCGTGCTCTATGACACCCAGACCTACGAAGCGTGGCAGGACCCTCCGCAGGCGTTCCTCACGGTCGCCTACGGTGCGCGGACGTGGCAGGACGCGCGCGCCAGCGGCGTCTACCGCGTGGTGACGCCCGACGAGTGCGTCGAGCTCGTCCGGGAGCAGGGCGACTTCGGATCGTTGGTGCTGCATCCGCTCATGGGCGGGATCCCACCCGAGCTCGCCTGGGAATCCCTCGAGCTGTTCGAGCACAAGGTCCTCCCGCAGGTGCGCCCGGCATGACGGACGCGCTCGCGTTCCCTGCGGTGGACTTCGAGGAGTTCCACCAGATCGCGCTCCCGAAGCTGATCGACGGCGGGAACGGCGCGCTCGCGGCCGACGACCTGCGCGGTGTCGGTCCGATCGCGTTCAAGGTGCCCGACGGCACCGCGTACTCCTACGTACCCGGTCCCGACACGGTCGAGCTCTGGTCGACCGACGTGGCCGCCGACACCGTGGTCGAGCTGTCACGCGAGGCGTTCTCTGACTTCGCCAACGAGCTCCGCACGAGCTTCGGTCTGCTCTACGCCGACCTCGCCGAGGTGACGCGGGGCGACTTCGCGGCCTTCGAGCGGTGGGAACCCGCGCTGCGCGCCCTCTACCACGCTCGGCCGATCGTGGACCCGGCCGCGCACGGCATCCGGGACGACCTCGATCGTTCGTTCACGCTCGAGGCCACCGACGACGACCTCAGGGCTTTCCTCGCCGAGACCGGCTTCCTCCACGTGCGCGGGGTGTTCTCGGCCGACGAGATCGCCGCACTCGACGCCGAGGTGGAGCGGCTCCGGGGCGACGCACGCCCCGACGACGGGAAGTCGTGGTGGGCCACCCGGGCCGACGGAACCGACGTCTGCTGTCGATTGATCTACACCAGTCTCCGTTCCGAGGCGATCGCAGCGCTCGGCGACGACCCACGGCTCGGGCGCCTGGCGGGCCTCCACGGAGCGCCGCTCGAAGCAGCACCGGAGTGCCTCGACGGGTTCTCGGTGGTGCTCAAGCACCCCGAGATCACCGCCGGGCTCTCCGATCTCCCGTGGCACCGAGACTGCGGGCTGGGCGGGCATCCGGTGATCTGTCCGGGCTTCAACATCGGCGTGCAGCTCGATGCCGCCACGGCCGCGACCGGGCAGCTGCACTTCCTGGCCGGATCCCACCGCGGGTCGTCGCATCCGTTGCGCACGAGCGACGAGGCGCACCAGCCGGTGGTCGCGATCGACACCGAACCCGGCGACGTGACCGTCCACTACGGCCATGTGCTCCACGCCGCACCGCCGCCGACCGGGGGCGGCGGTCGACGCGCCCTCTACGTCGGCTTCGTCCGCCCGGAGACCCGCGCGTTCGTCGGTGAGGGTCACGGCTACAACGACGTGCTGTTCGAGCGCGACGGCCAGGTGCACAACGTGGGAGAGCTCTCGGGCTCGGCGTCGTGAGCCCGATCTCGTGAGCAGGCCCGCCTACCGGGACCTCGCCAACGGTCGTGCGTGGGAGCACCTCGACCCGCGTCTCGGTTCCCTCGCGCTGCTCACTCCCGAGCGCGTCGCGGCGGCCGCACGCCTCGTGCGCACCGGGCGGCGCTTCGGCCTCGACCTGCCCCTCGACCAACCGAACCCGCCGATGTTCGGACGCGAGCCCATGCGCCACGAGGTGTTCCACATCCTCGAGAACGTGCTCGACGACCGGCTCGACAACTTCTACCCCCAGGGCTCGACGCAGTGGGACAGCTTCGGCCACTACGCGCACTCCCACGACGGCTACTTCATGGGTCGGACCGCGGAGATGGTCCAGGGCGACGCGCCGGGGATCGAAGCGTGGGCCGAGGTGGGGATCGCCGGGCGGGGCGTGCTGCTCGACGTCGCGCGCCGGGTCGACATCCCAGGAGATTCGGCATTCACCATCACCACCGACCTGCTCGACGGGACCGCCGCGGTGCAGGGCGTCACGCTCGAGATGGGCGATGTCCTCTGCGTGCGCACGGGCTGGCTGGCGTGGTACCGCTCGCTCGACGCCGAAGCGCGCACCTCGCTGGCCGAACGGAGCCGCACGTTCACCGACTTCGTGATCCCGGGGGTCGGGCCCGGCCCCGAGGTGGCCGAGTGGTGCTGGGACCACGGCGTCGCCGCGATCGCGGCCGACAACCCGACCGTCGAGTCCATGCCGCCGAGCTCGGGCGCGAGCAGCGACTTCGGGATGGACGACATCGTGCACGTGCGGGTGATGGTCGAGCTGGGGATCCCACTGGGCGAGTTCTTCGACTTCGACGCCCTGGCCGAGGACTGCGCAGCCGACGGGGTCTATGAGTTCCTGTTCACGAGCAAGCCGCTGGGCATCCCCGGTGGGATCGGCTCCCCCCCGAACGCGATGGCGCTCAAGTAGGCGCCTTCACCGCCGGTGTGCGTCAGCGGCGCTTCCAGGCCGGGTGCAGCTCGCGTTCCTTGGCGAAGCGCTGGGCGGAGATCGTCTGACCGTTCAGCTCGGCGGCCGCAGGCGATGTCGCACACCACGCGATCACCGACGCCGGCACGCTCGGGGGCGCTCCGGGGTACACGCCGTCGAGGCCCAACGACTTGGCGTTCACCTCCATGCGCTCGGTGACGACGAAGCCGGGTTCGATGTTGTGGAAACGCAAGGTCGGGTACTCCACGGCGAGGATGCCGGCGAGGCGGTGGAAGGCACCCTTGGACATCGCGTACGCCGAGCCCCACCCGCCTTCGCCGGCGGGTGCGGGTGGGTCGCTGATCGCGACGGCCGACGTGACGTTGACGACGATGCCGTCGCCCCGCTCGAGCATGTGGGGGAGCACGGCCTTGATCAGGATGACCTGTGAGACCACGTTGGCCGAGAGCTTGGTCTCGATCATCTCGATGGTCGTGTCGTCGAAGCGGGCCATGCTGCCCGGGCCCGTGTGCACGGCGTTGTTCACGAGCACGTCGATGCGACCCCACTGTTCGAGCACACGGTCGACCGCGGCGGTGAGTGAGTCGCGCTCGAGGAGGCTCATGGGCACCGCGAGGGCGCGGACCCCCCGTGCCTCGATCTCCTTCGTGGTCGTGTCGAGGCTGCCGGGGACCGAACGGCCGGCGGAGTCGGAGTCGTCGATGCCCTCGCCCTCGTGCAGGGTGCGGGCGGTCACGGCCACGTCGAGACCGGCATCCGCCAGGGCCAGCGCGGTGGCCTTCCCGATGCCGCGGCTCGCGCCGGTGACCAGGGCAGTGCGAGTCGGGGGGGCCATGAAGTAGAACGTATTCCACTTTCAGGATGCCGGTGCGAGACCGGTCACCAGAGCGAGAGGTCGTGCAGGTGCTCGAGGGTTTGGAAGGCAAGGTCGCGATCGTCACCGGCGCCGGGCGTGGGCTCGGTCGTTCGGAGGCGCTCGAGTACGCGCGCCAGGGGGCGAAGGTCGTCGTCAACGACTTCGCCGCTCCCGGAACCGCGAACCCGGCCGACGCGGTGGTGGAGGAGATCCGCGACGCCGGCGGCGACGCGATCGCCCATGCGGGCGATGTGGCCGACTGGGACACCGCCAAGGGACTCGTGCAGCTCGCGGTCGACACGTACGCCAGCCTCGACATCCTCGTGAACAACGCGGGCATCCTGCGCGACCGGATGCTCTTCAACATGAGCGAAGAGGAGTGGGATGCGGTGATCCGGGTCCACCTCAAGGGCCACTTCTGCACGATGCGCCACGCGGGTCAGTACTGGCGGGACAAGTGCAAGGCGGCCGAGGGCGCACCGGTCTACGGCCGCATCATCAACACCTCGTCGGAAGCCGGGCTGCTCGGCAGCGCAGGTCAGGCGAACTACTCGGCCGCCAAGGGCGGGATCATCCAGCTCACCCTCGTTGCCGCGCAGGGCCTCGGGCGCTATGGCGTGAACGCGAACGCGATCGCGCCCCGGGCCAACACGCAGATGACCGAGAGCCTCGGCGGGTTCGACACCAAGGAAGGCGACTTCGAGGTCTTCGCGACCGACAATGTGTCGCCGCTCGTCGCGTACCTCGGATCACCTCAGGCCGCGAAGGTCACCGGGCAGGTGTTCATCGTCTACGGCCGTCAGATCACCGTTCTGGCCGGGCCGACGACCGACATGCAGTTCGAGGTCACCGACAAGTGGACGCCCGACAACGTGAGCGATGCGTTGACCCCGTTCTACGCGGGCCGTGCGCCGCTGCGCGACGGCATGCTGATGAAGTACTGACCGGTGGATGCCGCGGCGGCGAGCGAGCCGCTCGTGATCGAGCCGTTCGCCATCGACGTTTCCGACTCGGTGCTCGTGGATCTCCAGGAGCGATTGCGGCGGGCTCGCTTTCCGGAGCTCCCCGCCGGCGCCGGCTGGGAGTACGGGACCGAACGCGAGTACCTGCGCTCGCTCGTCGCGTACTGGTCCGAGGCCTACGACTGGCGCGCCCGCGAGGCTGCGCTCAACGAGCTCCCGCACTTCCTCACCGACATCGACGGCGAGCGAGTTCATTTCCTCCACGTCCGGTCGCCCGAGCCCGGCGCACGACCGCTCGTCCTCACTCATGGGTGGCCAGGGTCGTTCGTGGAGTTCCTCGGCGTGATCGGTCCGCTGACCGATCCGGTCGCACACGGCGGCGACGCCGCCGACGCGTTCCACCTGGTCATCCCGTCGCTGCCGGGGTACGCGTTCTCCGGACCGACCCGCCAGACCGGCGTGCACCTCGGTCGGGTGGCGCGCATGTGGGTACAGCTCATGGCCGCGCTGGGGTACGACCGCTACTTCGCCCAGGGCGGCGACTGGGGGTCGTACGTGACCTCACTGCTCGCGCGCCTCGATCCCGAGCACTGCGCCGCGATCCACCTCAACATGATCACGCCTTTGCCGAAGCAGGCCGCCGATCTCTGGACGCCGGAAGAGCAGGCGTTCATGGAGCAGTTCAACCGCGGGTACATGACGGACGGCGCGGGCTACATGCAGATCCAGGCAACGCGTCCGCACACGGTGGGGTACGCGCTGGAGGATTCGCCGGCCGGCCTCGCCGCGTGGATCGTCGAGAAGTTCCGCGAGTGGTCCGACTGCGACGGCGACGTCGAGCGCTCGTTCACGAAGGACCAGCTCATCGACAACCTGATGATGTACTGGGTCACCGGCACCGCAACGTCGTCGGCACGCACGTACTACGAGTTCTTCCACGGCTTGCGATCCGGCGATCTCGACGTCTTCAGCCGCGTCGATGTGCCCACGGGCTACGCCCGCTATCCACGCGAGATCATGCGCACGTCGCGCCGGTGGGCGGAGGAGGGGTTCAATATCGTGCACTTCGCGGAGCAGCCTCGTGGCGGGCACTTCGCCGCGTTTGAGGTTCCCGATCTGTACGTGCCCGACCTTCGCACCTGGGCCCGAGTCATCACACGCTGAGGAGCGGTTTGTGGGAGTGAACCCATGATCGAGGACTTCACCGGCAAGGTCGCGGTCGTTACCGGCGCGGCAAGTGGCATCGGACGCGGTCTGGCGCGCAAGGCGGCGACGGAGGGCATGCGGGTCGTGCTCGCCGACGTCGAGCCGGCCGCGCTCACCGAGGCCGAGGAAGAGATCGCGCTCATGGGTGCCGAGACCGTCGCGGTGCCCACCGACGTGAGTGACGCCGACGCGGTCGAGGCACTCGCCGCCGCGGCGTACGAGCGCTTCGGCGCCGTGCACCTGGTCTGCCTCAACGCCGGCGTGTTCCAGGCCGGGGTGTCGTGGCAGCGCACCGAGGCCGACTGGGCCTGGGTGCTCGGCGTCAACCTCTGGGGCCCCATCCACGGCATGCGGGCGTTCGTACCGCGGCTGATCGAGCAGGGCGGACCCACCCATGTCGTGGTCACGTCCTCGATGGCCGGGATGATGACGGTCGCGTACTCGGGGCCGTACGTCGTCTCGAAGTTCGGGGCCGCGGCCGTCGCGGAGTGTGTGGCCCACGACCTCGGGGCCCAAGGCGCCGAGGTGGGCGTCTCCTGCCTCGTCCCCGGCGCGGTCGACACCCGTATCGGATGGTCGGAGCGGAACCGCCAGGCCACGACCGGCTCGGAGCCGCCGTCCGAAGGCCAAGCCCCCGACCACTACCTCGTTCGCCAGGCTCTGCAGGACATGACCTCCAAGACCGGCCGTCCACCCGATGATGCCGCCGACATCGTGTTCGCCGGGGTCCGCGCCGGGCAGTTCTGGATCACGACGATGGAAGAAGACGGGTACCAGGCGCTGATCCGAGGACGCTACGACGCGCTCCTGGATCACGCGCTCCCGCCGTCGACCGGGTTCTCCTGAGCCCATGTTCGAGAACGCATGACGCTGGAGCTCGTGCCGTTTGGCGCCCAGATCGACGACGAGGTGCTCGTCGATCTCCGCGATCGCCTCGGCCGCGTCCGCCTGCCCAACCAGGTCGCGGGCATCGGCTGGGAACAGGGGACCGAGCTCGGCTTCCTGGGGGAGCTGCTGGCGTACTGGCGCGACGAGTACGACTGGCGGGCGTGCGAAGCGCGACTCAATGCCTTCGAGCAGGTCGTGACCGCGGTCGACGGGCAGCGCCTCCACGCGATCGTCGCCCGTTCGCCTGAGCGCGATGCAACGCCGCTCCTGCTCGTGCACGGATGGCCCGGCTCGGTCGTGGAGTTCCTGGACGTGCTCGGCCCGCTCACCGACCCGGTCGCGCACGGGGGAGACGCCGCCGACGCGTTTCACGTCGTGTGCCCGTCGCTCCCCGGCTTCGGCTATTCCGGCCCGACGCACGAACGCGGGTGGCATCCCCGCAGGATCGCGGCTGCGTGCGTGGAGCTGATGGAGGCGCTGGGCTTCGACCGTTACGGCGCCCAAGGTGGGGACTGGGGCTCGATCGTCACCGCCAACGTCGCCGATCTCGTTCCCGAGCGCGTCATCGGGCTGCACCTCAACTTCGTCACCGTGTCGCGTCCCAAGGACGGGCCACCGCTCATGTCCGCAGACGAGTCTGCGTTCGTCCGCATGTTGGAGTGGCGCAAGGACGGCGCCGGGTACCAGGAGATCCAGGGCACGCGCCCGCAGACGCTCGGGTACGGACTCGACGACTCGCCGGCGGGGCTGTGTGCGTGGATCGTGGAGAAGTTCCGCGCCTGGTCCGATTGCGATGGCGAGGTGGAACGCTCGTTCACCAGGGATCGGTTGCTCGACAACATCACGCTGTACTGGGTCACCGGCACCGGCGCGTCGTCGTGTCGGATCTACTGGGAGATGCGCCAGGTCGGGCGAGCCGGCATCCCCCAGGAGTTCGTCCCTGTCCCGACCGGCGTCGCGAACTTCCCGGCCGAGGTCACCAGGATGCCCCGCGCCTGGGTCGAGGGACGCTACAACATCGTGCACTGGACCGAGCCCGAACGCGGTGGTCACTTCGCCGCGATGGAGGTCCCCGACCTCTATGTCGACGACGTGCGGCAGTTCTTCCGGCTCGTGCGATGAGGCTCGTGCTCTAGCGGTCGTACACGGGGTCGTTCCGGTCCCGACGCCCCTGGAGCACTTCGGGGTCCTGCTCCCACTCGCCGACGATCGGGTCACGGCGAGTCCAGTCGAACACGCACCGCCGATCGGCGATCCGCCACTCGTCGCCACGGCGTTCGAGGCGGTCGACGTAGCGCAGCGCGGTGATCAGGTCGTGACCATCCTCGGCTTCGCCTCCACCGTCGCCGGGGCGGGCCCGGCGACGGTGGTACGCGACGCAGTACGACTCGGCGTGGGCAACGTCGCCGTCGACCTCGACCAGCTGGTTGCCGATGAAGTGCATCGTCGCGTCGAAGTACGACAGCGCTTGCTGCACCCACTCGATGAACCCGTTCACGCCACCCCGGTACGCACCGTGGTCGTCGTGGGCGTCGGGGTGGTACGCCGAGCGCACGAGGTCGGAGTCCATCCGGTCGATACCGCGCGTGTAGCGGATCAGGACGTCGCGGATCTCTTGCTGGGCCACGAGGCCATCGATGTCCATGGCCGCATAGGGTACGAGCATGCAGATGCGCCCGTTGGGAAAGACCGGGGTCCAGGTCAGCGAGTACTGCCTCGGCGCCATGATGTTCGGTGCGTGGGGAAACCCTGACCACGACGACTCCATCCGGATCATCCGCCGAGCTCTCGACGCCGGGATCAACTTCATCGACACCGCGGATGTGTACTCGGCCGGCGAGTCCGAGGAGATCGTCGGTAAGGCGGTGCGAGGTCGACGCGACGACGTCGTGCTCGCAACGAAGTTCTTCGCGCCGATGGGCGACGACCCGAACCGGCGCGGTGGTTCGCGTCGCTGGATCATGCGCGAGGTCGAAGCGAGTCTCCGGCGTCTGGGTACCGACCACATCGACCTGTACCAGATCCACCGCCCTGCCGACGGCACCGATCTCGACGAGACGCTCGGCGCGCTGTCGGATCTCGTGCACCAGGGCAAGGTCCGCTACGTCGGGCACTCCACCTGGCCAGCCGAGCTCATCGTCGAGGCGCAGTGGGTGTCCGAGGCCCGCAACCGTGAGCGGTTCCGGTGCGAGCAGCCGCCGTACTCGATGCTCATGCGTGGCATCGAGCGGGCTGTGCTGCCGACCTGCGCAAAGTACGGGATCGGCGTGATCGTCTGGAGCCCGCTCGCCGGGGGCCTGCTCACCGGTCGACACCGCAAGGGTCAGCCCACGCCGGCCGACTCGCGCATGGCCCGTGGCTTCGGCTCCCAGCACCAGAGCGAGGCCCAGCAACGCGCCCACGAGCGACGCCTCGACCTGGTCGAGGAGCTCGTCGTCGTGGCCGACGGCGCGGGCATCAGCCTCACGCACCTCGCGCACGCGTTCGTGCTCGAGCACCCCGCCGTCACGTCGGCGATCATCGGTCCGCGCACGATGGAGCAGCTCGACGACGCCCTTGCCGGCGTCGAGGTACGGCTCGACACGGCGACGCTCGACGCGATCGACACGATCATGGCGCCCGGCACCGATGAGAGCGCCGGGGATCCGTGGCAGCCGCCCGGCCTCGCGGCGGGCTTGCGGCGTCGCCCTCGCTGAGCCGTCCGGGGCGGGTCGCCGAGCGTCAGGTCGTCGGCAGCGTGGAGAGATCGACGAGGCCGAGCTCCATCGCGGCGGTGAAGCCCCCGTCGGCCATGAGGTCGAACCCGTTCACATACGATGCCTCGTCGCTGTTGAGGAACACGAGCGGACCGGCCATCTCGTCGGGGCGGCCCATCCGGCCGACCTGGGCTGCCGTCCAGTCGAGCAGTGACGACCCGAGCGCTTCCTTGAACGCCGGCATCATCGGTGACTCGACCGGCCCCGGGCTCAGGCAGTTCATGCGGATCCCACGTCCGAGCAATTCGTGGGCGCGCTTCATGGTGTAGACGACGACGCACTCCTTCGAGAAGAAGTAGGGGTCGCCCTGCTCGGCGAGGTTCGCGCTCGCCCACGTGGCGCCGCCCGGGAGGTCCCCGGTCGCGAGCACGTCGAGGATCGCGCTCAGGTGATTGCGCCACCCGGACCCGGCCTTGGAGGCGACGTGCGCGATCGCGCCCCCTTCGGTCATCTGGACGTCGAGCACGCGTTCGGTGATGTGACGCAAGCCGAGGAAATTGACCGCGAACACCCGATCGGGGGCATGGGTCTGGGGCACACCGGCGACGTTGAAGAGGCAGTCGATCCTGCCCCCGATCTTGGCGAGGGTGGCGTCGATCGACGCCGGGTCGCCACAGTCGGTCTCGTACGACGCGGCCACGGGCGTGTCTACCGGGGCGACGTCGAGGGCGTGGACCTCGGCGCCACAGTCCGTGAGCATGGCGACGGTGGCCGCACCCATCCCCGACGCTGCTCCGGTCACGATCACGCGCTTGGCCTGGTACGAGAACGCCACGTTCGGCCTCCCTTGCTCTGTGGTCGGGTGTTCGGGTGACGCACTACAAGACGCCGACGGCAGTGTCGGCAGCGTACGCGAGATACGCGTCGACCCGATCGGCGATCGACGATGGATCTCCCTGCGCGGCACCCCCGCGCGCGCCCTTGAGCCGTCGCGCGTAGACGCCCTCGACGATGCAGGCCATCTTCCAGTATCCGAAGACCGTGTACCAGCCGAGGCTTGCGAGATCGCGACCTGATCGGGTCGCGTACCGGGCCGCGGCGTCAGCGCGGCGGGGGAAGGCCGTCGCGAGGGTTGGTGACGAGTCGAGGAAGGGGAGCGGATCGCCCGGATCGATCCAGTAGAGGAGCGACCAGCACGCGTCGGCGACCGCGTCGCCGATGGTGCACAGCTCCCAGTCGAGCACTGCCGCAACGCGATGGTCGGGTCCGAGCACGACGTTGTCGAAGCGGTAGTCGCCGTGCACGAGTGACGGTGGGCTCGATTCCGAGGGGACGGTGCGGGCGAGCCGGTCGTGGAGGTCGTCGAGGAGGGGGAGGTCGCGCACCTTGGCCCGCTCGATCTGGGTTCGCCAGCGGCGGAGCTGGCGCTCGACGTATCCGGTGTGGTGCTTGGTGAGATCTCCGAGACCGACGGCGTCGGGGTCGATCGCGTGGAGCGCGACCTGCACGTCGACGAGCGAATCGGTGGCCATGCCGGCCGCAGCCTCGTCGAGGCCGGCTCCGTCGGCCTCGGTGCGCAGGATGGCGCCGTCGGCGAACGCCATCACGTAGAACGGCGCACCGGTGACCTCGATGTCGTCGCAGCGCGCTATTGGGGCCGGGACCGGCACGGCGGTCCCGGCCAGACCGGTGAGGATGCGCCACTCACGATCCATGTCGTGGGCGGTGGCGAGCACCGCGGTGACGGGGGGTCGTCGGAGCGCAACCGCGTGTCCGGACTCGTCGGCCACACGGAAGGTGAGGTTCGAGCCACCGGCCGCGATCAACGTGAAGCGCACCGGTCCCTCGAGCGTCTTGACGTGATCACCGAGCCACGCGGTGACCGCGCCTTGGTCGAGCCCCGGGAGGGCGTCAGTCACGCGACGGCGCGTGGCGCGGCTGCGAACTTCACCGGGATTTGATTGTCCCCGTGGAGGTGAGTCAACGTCACCGGTCGTCTCGGCGTTCCTTACGTCGTCTGTGACGACGCATCACCCCCAGGCCGAACCACACCAATGCTCCGAAGAGCGCTGTCACGATGGTGTACAGCCAAAGCGGCCAGGTGAAGGTCAAGAAGAGGAATTTGAACTTCACATCCTCCGTGTTCTGAACAATGAAGACCAGCAGTACTCCGACGCCGGTGAGTGAGGCGATAGCACCTCCGCTGAGTTTGCGGCCGTCCCCTTGTGCCCCCGGACTCGATCGGGTCATGACACGCCCCTGTCTCTCGTCGATGGCGCACGAGCCGACGAACTCGCTCCCCGCCGTCTGGGATCATGTCATAGGCGCTGGGTCAACCGTCTCGGACTGCCCCGTCGGGTCCTGGCCCGCTGTCGGGGGTCCCAGCGCGCCCCTGGGGCTTCCTCGCCTCGCGAGCGTCGGTGGCGGGCGAACTACGGGGCTAGGACCGTGGCCCGAGAGGACGGGCTTCGGAGAAGCGCACCGGCATGTGCTTGAGCCCGTTGATGAAGTTCGACCGGAGTCGCTGCACGTCGCCGGCGAGCTCCATGTCGGGGATCGCGGCGAGCAGCTCCTCGAACATCACGGTGATCTCGAGCTTCGCGAGGTGGGTGCCGAGGCAGAAGTGTGGGCCACCTCCACCGAAGGCCTCGTGCTCGTTCGGGTCGCGGGCGACATCGAATCGGTGCGGGTCGGGGAAGACCTGCGGATCGTGGTTCGCGGCGATGTACCAGAGGGCAACCTTGTCTCCCGCCTTGATCGCCTGGCCGCGCACCTCGGTGTCGGTGCGAGCCGTGCGGCGCATGTACATCACCGGTGACGCGTACCGCAGCATCTCGTCGACCGCCGACGGGAGCAATGCCGGGTCGGCGAGGAGCTTGGCCCGCTCATCGGGGTGCTCGAGCAGGGCGAGCATCCCGTGCGAGATGAGGTTGCGCGTGGTCTCGTTGCCGGCGACCGCGAGCAACTGGAAGAAGAGGTCGAACTCGATGTCGGTCAGGCGCTCGCCCTCGACCTCGGCATTCAGCAACACGCTGATGATGTCCTCTCCGGGGTTGGCGCGCTTGTCGGCCGCGAGCTCGTTCGCGTACGCGAACATCTCCATCGCGGCTTCCATCGCATCCTCGGGGCTCACCGCGTACTCGGGGTCCTCCGACCCGATGAGACGGTTGCTCCACTCGAACACCTTGTGGCGTTCCTCCTGGGGGACCCCCATCATCTCGGCGATCACGCGCAGCGGGAGCTCGGCGGCAACGTCGACGACGAAGTCGCACTCACCCCGGCTCGCGACGCTGGCGATGATCTCGCGGGCGATCTCGCGAACCTGGTCGTGCAGGCGTCCGATCATTCGGGGCGTGAAGCCCTTGTTCACGAGCAGCCGGAGCTTGGTGTGCTTCGGCGGGTCCATCATCAACATCATCATGCGCTGCCGCTCGAGCTGCTCCTCGGGCGTCTCGTGCAGCGTGATGCCCCACTCACTCGAGTGGTGCTGCCAGTCGTGGCTCACCTGGGCGAGGTCGTCGGCCCGGGTGATGCACCAGAAACCGGCGCCGTCGGTCTCGGGGTGGAAGTACACGGGGGCCTCGGCTCGCAGCACGTCGAACTGGTCGTGGGGTACTTCCCGGACGAACGTGTCGAGGTTGGTGAGATCGACGTCGGCGAGTGTGAGCGCCACGGTGCTTCCCTTCCGCCCGGGCCCGGAATGCCCAGGAGTCGAACACGTTACGATTCGCCGATTCGAGGCGCCAGCGCCCGCGCGAGCGAGGCGATGAGGAGGACGACCGTGCACGACCTGGTGATCCGTGGGGGGACGGTCGTCGACGGGACCGGCGCGGCCCCGGCGCCGGGGGATGTCGCGATCGACGCCGGGCGCATCACGGCGGTCGGGCGGGTCGACGATCCCGGGACCCAGGAGATCGATGCCGCCGGCAAGATCGTGACTCCCGGCTTCGTCGACGTCCACACCCACTACGACGGCCAGGTCACCTGGGACCCGCTGCTCACCCCGTCGTCCTGGCACGGTGTCACGACCGTCGTGATGGGCAACTGTGGCGTCGGCTTCGCGCCGGCCAAGCCCGACGAGCACGAGTGGCTCATCGGGCTCATGGAAGGCGTGGAGGACATCCCCGGCGCGGCGCTGTCCGAGGGCATGCGCTGGGGCTGGGAGTCCTTCCCCGAGTTCCTCGACTTCCTCGACGATCAGCCTCTGGCGATCGACATCGGTACCCAGGTGCCGCACGGCGCGGTACGGGGCTATGTGATGGGCGAGCGCGGGGCCCGCAACGAGGCCGCCACCCCGGATGACATCGCCGCCATGGCGCGCATCGTCCGGGAGGGCATCGAGGCCGGCGCGCTCGGCGTCTCGACGTCGCGCACGATCGCGCACCGCGCGATCGACGGGGAGCCGGTTCCGGGCACGTTCGCGGCCGAAGACGAGCTGTTCGGTCTCGGTCGCGCGCTCGGCGATGCCGGCAGCGGCGTGTTCGAGCTCGCGCCCGCCGGCGTGATGGGTGAGGACCTCGCCGCGCCTGCCCGCGAGATGGACTGGATGTGCCGGCTCGCAAAGGCGACCGGTCGTCCGGTGACGTTCGCGATGTCCCAGCACGATCTCGCCCCCGACCAGTGGAAGGAGCAGCTCGAGCTCGCGCTCGAGGCCTGGGATGCCGGGATCCCGATCCGACCGCAGATCGCCGGGCGCCCCACCGGGTTGCTGCTCGGTCTCCAGACCTTCCACGCGTTCCGCCACCGTCCGAGCTACCAGGCCATCGCCGAGCTCCCCCTCGCCGAGCGGGTCGAGCGCATGCGCGATCCGCAGGTGCGGGCGGCGATCCTCGGCGAGCAGCCCGTCAGCGACCCGCGCATGGCATTCATCGGGATGGGGCTGGACCGCACGTTCCCGATCGGTGACCCGCCCGACTACGAGCCGGCCCCCGAGCTGAGCATCGCGGCTCGCGCCGAGGCGGCCGGTGTCGACCCCCAGGAGCTCCTGTACGACCTCCTGCTCAACGACGACGGACGCGAGCTGCTGCTCCGACCGCTGCTGGGCTACTCCAACTTCGACCTCGAGCCGATCCGCGAGATGCTGCTGCACCCCACCACAGCGCTCGGTCTCGGCGACGGCGGTGCCCACGTCGGCGCGATCTGCGATGCGAGCATCGAGACGACCATGCTCACGCACTGGGTGCGCGACCGCAGCCGCGGTCAGCGGCTCCCGATCGAGCTCGTCGTGCGGAAGATGACGAGTGACACCGCATCGCTCTATGGACTCGGAGATCGTGGAGTGCTCGCCCCGGGCTTGCGTGGCGACGTCAACGTCGTCGACTTCGATCGTCTGACGCTGCATCGACCCGAGATGGTCTATGACCTCCCCGGCGGCGCGCGGCGACTCCTGCAGACCGCCAGTGGCTACGACGCGACGATCGTCGCCGGTACCGTCGTGATGCGCGACGGTGTCGACACCGGGGCGCGCCCGGGCACGCTCGTGCGTGGGCCCCAGGCCTCCTGAGCCAGAGTTCCGTTCCCTACGACCGCAAGGTTGCCCGACATCAAGGAGCATCATGGGTACGTCCGACAAGGTGTCCGCCGTCGCGAAGCTGACGATCAAGGCCGATAAGGCCGACGAGTTCCCCGCCGCATGGGATGACCTGCTCGCGTACATCGACGCGAACGAGCCGGGCACCGAGCACTACATGCTGCACCGCTCGAACAAGGAGCCCAACATCTTCTACGTGACCGAGGTGTACGAGAACCAGGCCGCGCTCGACGCGCACGGGGGCAGCGATGCGTTTGCGGCGTTCGGCGGATCGCTCGGCGACTTCATCGAAAACGCCGACCTGCAGTTCCTGAGCCCGGTCAAGGCGGCGAAGGGCCAGCTCTGATGGAGTCGATCTGATGCCAATCGAGGTCCACCGCTTCCCGAACGGGCTGATCCGCCTCGATGACGGGGTCGTGGAGATCACGGGTTCCGAACCGGTACGCGTCCCGACGGCGGACGTCAAGGCCATCGAGATCGGTCAGCCGAAACGAGGCAAGCTCGCGGTCAAGTTCCGCTACGTCACCGGGCTCAACAACAACACGACCAAGTTCCTCGTCGACGAGGACCAGCTCCCGGCGGTGGAGCAGCTCCTCACCGCGGTGCAGGCAGCCGGCGGCGCCCAGGCCTGAGGGCGTCCGGTTTCTGGGTGTCGAATCTCAGAGTGTCGGGGTCTCGATCAGCTCGAGCATCGTGCCGTCGGGGTCGGGGAACAGCAGCGCCCGCAGCATGGGCAGCCCGGGACCCATGTCGAGCACGGCGGGCGGAGTCATGCACGCCACTCCCCGCGCGCTGAGGTCGGCATAGTCGCGGTCGATGTCGTCGGTCATGAGCGCCATGCGGAACGGGCCGAGCCGGTTCGCTTCGCTCGACGGGTGACCGGTGGGTGCGGGGCTCTTCCATTGCACGAGATCGACGGCGAACCTGGCGTCGCCGCGCGGGTCGTCGAGGTAGGCCATCTCCCACTCGGCACCCGGGCCCAGGCCAAGGGCCGTCTCGTCGCGCGGACCGGGCGCGAACCTCACGCGGGGGTGGAAGCCCAGGACGTCGGAGTAGAACGCGACCGACCGGTCGAGATCCGAGCAGTTCACCGCCACGAACGAGAAGCGTTCCGCGTTGCCGCTGACGAACTCGATCGCCGTCCCGTCGGGATCGGTTGCCACGAAGGTCCGCATCGTCGGCGCGCCTTCCATCGTGACCTCGTGCGGCTCCGTGAGTCGCGCGGCTCCGGCATCTCGAAGCCGCGCGTGCGTCGCGTCGAGATCGGCGGTGGTGAAGCCGAGCCGCGCGAACCCGAGCTGGTTGGGGAGTGGTGGTGTGCCCACCGGCTTGGGCTCGAGCCACTCGAGGAGGTCGACGGCCACACCACCGAACCCGCGATCATCGTTGAGGATCCAGGCGTCCCACCGCGCGACCTCGAGCCCGAACGCCGCCCCGGGCTGGGCCGGAGGCACCGTGTGCGTCCCTGCGGTGAGCCCGAGGGCGTCACCATAGAACGCGAGCGAGCGTCCGAGGTCGGAGCAGTTCACGTTGAGGTGGAACACGTGCGAGACACCAATCGGCATAGGGGCGGGACGGTAACCTCCGCCGGTGACCAACGCCAAGCAACGCGACGCCCGCAGCGCGATCGAGCACATCGTCTACGGCTATGCCGAACGTGTCGACCTCGGCGACTTCGCAGGCGTCGCAGAGCTCTTCGCCCACGCGCGCTACCGGGGCGGCGGTCCGGCGGACCCCGGCGTCGAGGGCTCGGCGCCGGTGCAGCAGATCCTCGAGACCATGGTTCGCCGCTACGACGACGGCACGCCCCGCACCAAGCACGTCACGACGAACCTGACCATCGACGCCGACGAAGCGGCAGGGACCGCGGCGACGCGCTCCTACTACACGGTGTTCCAGCAGGTCGACGACACGCCGCTGCAGCCGATCATCGCCGGGCGCTACCACGACCGGTTCGCTCGGGTCGACGGCGAGTGGCGCCTCAGCGAACGGGTGATCTTCTGCGATCTGATCGGTGACCTGTCGCGGCATCTCACGATCGATCCGTTCGCAGGCTGAAGATGGTGCGCATCGACGACAACCCGAACGGCGTTGCTCGGGTCCGCCTGATCACGTTCGACCGGCCCGAGGCTCGCAACGCCTTCGACACGACCATGTACGGCGCGGTCGCCGATGCGCTCGAGGAGGTCGCGACGAGCGACGACTTGGCCGTCGCGGTCCTCACCGGTGAGGGCTCGGCCTACTCGGCCGGTCAGGACCTCGCCGAGATGGGCCGCTTGGGCGACCCGGCGGCCCGATCGGAGCGCGCTCACGCGGGTGAGTACGGCTTCACGAAGTTCATCGGGACGATCGAGGCATTCCCGAAGCCGATCATCGCCGCGGTGAACGGGGTCGCGGTCGGCGTCGGCACCACGATGCTCCCGTACTGCGACCTCGTCGTCGCCTCGAGCGCCGCGCGGTTTCGCCTCCCGTTCGCCAGCCTCGGGGTCGTGCCCGAGGCGGGGAGCAGCTTCACGCTTCCCGCGGTCATGGGCTGGCAGGCGGCGGCTCACGTGCTCTTCAGCGCGGAGTGGCTCTCGGCCGAGGATGCTGCCGCGTGCGGGCTCGTCGGGAAGGTGGTCGATCCGGCAGCGCTGCTCGACGAGGCGCTCGCGCTCGCCGGGCGCGTCGCGAAGATGCCGATCGTGTCCCTCGTCGAGACCAAGCGACTGCTGCAGGCGACGCGTCTCGATCTCGCCCGGGCGGCGCGGGCCCGCGAAGAAGAGGTCTTCTCCCGCTTGACCGGTGCGCCGGCGAACCGCGAGGCGATCGCGGCGTTCTTGGAGAAGCGAGAGGCCGACTTCACGAATCTACCGGACCGGTAGTATCAGCCCACGAGCCCAAGGAGGCACCCATGGCCTGGAAGGTCGTCGTCGACTTCGACGTCTGTGAGAGCAATGCGATCTGCATGGGCATCGCGCCCGAGGTCTTCGAGGTGCGCGACGACGACTTCCTGTACGTCCTCGAGGAGCACCCGTCGGAAGCCCTCCGCCCGAAGGTGGAGCAGGCCGTGCGCCAGTGCCCCAAGCAGGCGATCTCGATCGTCGAGGAGTGAGCGCCCCGCTTCCGCGCGATCAGCCGCGCCGCGGCGAACCGGGCATCGTCGACGGTCACGGACCTGACGCCGCCCATCCACCCGGTCCCGAGCTGCGGCGTCTCGCCGACGCGATGCGAGGTGTGACCGACCGGATGGTCCGAACGCAGGCCGACCCCGCAACGCTGGCCGAGGCCGCCGCGGCCATCGAGCGTGCGGTCGCCATTCTCGAGCCGTCGACCCCGCCCTGGTCGGCATCGGTGCCGGCGCGGCCCATGTTCGACACCGACCCGCACGTCTTCTTCCCGTTCAGCCCGATGATCGGCTGGTACAGCCCACTGTCTCCGCCGATCGCGTGCGAGTTCCGCGACGGTGCGGTACGCGGCCGCGGCACGCTCGGCGCGGCCTACGAGGGCCCGCCCGGGTGCGTGCACGGTGGGATCATCGCGGGACTGTTCGACGAGATCCTCGGCATCGCGAACATCGCTGCCGGCGTCGGTGCGATGACGGGCACGCTCACGATCGTGTACCGCAGCCCAACGCCGCTGCACGCCGAGCTGCGCCTCGAGGCGCACACCGAACGTATCGACGGGCGCAAGGTGCACACCGTCGGCTCGCTCCACGCCGGCGACCGGCTGTGCGCGGAGGCGAACGGGATCTTCATCCTCGTGGAGCACGATCGATTCGTCGACCAGACCCGTCTCCACGGCGGGGGCGGGTCGCCATGAACGAACGACGCGTCGCGCTCGCGGGCCCCGTCAACTTCCGCGATCTCGGCGGCTACGAGGCCGCAGACGGACAGGTGGTTGCGTGGCGGCGTCTGTATCGCAGCGACTCGCTGCACCATCTCGAGGAATCCGACGGCGCGCTCCTCCACGAGCGGGGGATCGCAACCGCGATCGACTTCCGTGCCGGCGACGAGCTCGATCGGATCGGGATCGGGCGCCTCGGTGAGCTCGACATCCGCCACCTTCACCTGCCCACGGTCGACAAGGTGCTGCACACCGTGCGCCCGCCCGACTGGACGCCGCCGGAGTCGGCCGCCGAGGTGTACGTCCTGATGCTGCGCAGCGGTGCGGCCGCCTACGCGGCGACGCTGCGCGCCCTCGCGGAGCCGGGCACGCTCCCCGCGGTGTACTTCTGCATGGCCGGCAAGGACCGCACCGGGGTGTTCTCGGCCGTCGTGCTCGGGCTGCTCGGCGTGACCGACGCCGACATCGTCGCCGACTACGTGCTCACCCACGAGGTGGTCGACGCCATCCACGCGCGTGGCAAGCGGGACTTCCCAGATGGCGCCGACGGGTGGCCCGAGTTGCCCACGGCACTCATGGGCGCCGAGGCCGAGACCATGGAGGGCATGCTCGTCGCCATGCGCGAGCAGTGGGGGAACTGGGACGACTACGCCGCTGACATCGGCGTCGAACCCGCGGTGGTCGAGGCGCTGCGCGCCGCGCTCCTCACAGATCCCTGACCTGGCGCTCACCTCGTTCGAGCCTGCACCGGCCACGATGGTGGGCATGAACCTCCGTCGCGTCCCTCTCATCCTCGGGTCGGCCGTCTGCGCGGTGACCGTGCTCGCCCCAGTCGCCGGGGCGAGTCAGCCAGCGCCGCGTTCCGCCAAGAACGACTGCGCCCACACGCCCCGCGTGATCCGCAACGTGTCCTACGACGCCATCGACGGCGTGGATCCGAACCTGCTGTCGCTCGACCTGTACCTCCCGAAGACGAGGCCAACCACCGGAGGGAAGGGGTGTGCGTCGGTGCCGCTCGTCGTGGGCGTCCACGGTGGTGGCTGGCGGAGCGGCGACAAGCGCAGCTTCACTGGTGACAAGGCGAAGCTCTTCAACCGCCACGGCTGGGCGTTCGCGAACGTCAACTATCGCCTGAGCGCTCCCGGCGCCTCGCCGCCGGTGCAGTACCCGACGCACGACCAGGACGTCGCGAACGCCGTCGGGTTCCTCGTGAATCACGCGGAGAAGTACGGGCTCGACCCGCATCAGGTCGGGATCCTCGGACATTCGGCCGGGGCCGGGATCGTCGCGACCGTCGCGACCGACCAGCGGTTCCTCGAGCACGCCGGGCTCGGCCTCGACGCGCTGCGGTGCGCGTTCCCCGACGACACCGAGGGCTTCGATGTCGCGGCGCGCATCGCTGGTGGTGGCGCCCCGGCCCGCTTGTATCAGAACGCGTTCGGCACGGACCCAGCCGTGTGGCAGGAAGCGTCGCCAAGCCACCACGTCGAACGCGGCAAGGGGATCCCGCCGATGCTCCTGACCCGTCGTGGTGCGCCCGGCCGGGTGGCTCAGCTCGAGGCATTCGCCGGCTCGTTGCGAAGCGCGGGCGTCGACGTGCGGATCATCGACGCCAGCGGCTACAGCCACATGGACGTGAACCGGCTGATCGGGTCGACGACCGACCCGATCATGACGAAGCCGGTGACGGCCTTCTTCGAGCGCTGCTTCGCCAAGGGGTGAGCGGTTCTAGAGTCGAGTCATGACTCGCTTCGGATTGCAGCTCCCCAACTTCAGCCTCGGTGTGCCCGATACCGCGCTCTTCGACGCCGTGGTCGACCTCGCCGTCGCCGGTGAGGAAGGCGGCTTCACATCGCTCTGGGTGATGGACCACCTGTACCAGCTCCCCGCACTCGGGGGTGAGGACCAGCCGATGCTCGAGGCCTACACCCTCCTGGGTGCGTTGGCCGCCCGAACCCGCTCCGTCCAGCTCGGCACCCTCGTCACCGGGGTGACGTACCGCAACCCCGCGATGCTGGCCAAGCAGATCACGACGCTGGACGTGATCAGTGGTGGCCGGGCCATTCTCGGGATCGGGGCGGCGTGGCACGACATCGAGCACGTCGCGTTCGGGTTCGACTATCCGCCCGACCGGGAACGGCTCGACCGACTGGAGGAGGCGCTGCAGATCTGCCGGGGAATGTTCAGCCAGGACACGACGACCTTCGCCGGCAGCCACTACCGCGTCGAGAACGTGAAGAACCTGCCCCGACCGATTCGCCCCGACGGCATCCCGATCATGGTCGGCGGCGGGGGAGAGAAGCGCACCCTGCGCCTCGTCGCGCAGTATGCCGACGCGTGCAACGTCAGCGGCGACCTCGACACCGTTCGCCACAAGCTCGAGGTGCTCCGCACCCACTGTGCCGACGTCGGGCGGGATCCGGCCGAGGTGACGACCACCCGGCTCGGCGCGATGTTCCTCGTCGAGACGCCCGAGCAGTCGGTGGAGACCCGGGAGATGATCGTCGGGCTCGCGGGTGAGGAGTTCGCGAGCTCGTGCACGATCGGCAACGACGACCAGGTCGTCGAGCAGGTTGCGGCGCTGCTCGATGCCGGTGTGCAGGAGCCGATCTTCAACATGCCGTTCGCCGACGCGGCAACCGTCCGTCGGGCCGGTGAGCTGCTCACGAGCCGCTTCTCGTGACGCCGCTCGAGCTCCTCGACGCTGCGTTCGTGTTCGCACGCGCCAAGCTCGTCGGTGCCGCGGGTGCGGCGCCAGAGCTGGTGACCCCCTGCCGTGATTGGACCATGCGGCAGCTGGTGAACCACCTCATCGCCAGCGCCGAGGGGTTCGCCTCGATGGTCGACGGGTCGTCGACCGAGTTCGACATCGAATCGTGGGCCGAGACGCCCTACGCGGGTGACGATGCCGCGAGCGCGTACGACACGGCGACGACGCATGCGCTCGCGGCCTTCGGGGCACCGGGTGCACTCGAGCGCACGATCTCCATCGGTCCCCGCGAGGCACTTGTCGGGTTCGTGGTGCTTCCCTGCGCGGGTGATGCGCTGCTGCATGGTTGGGACGTCGCGAAGGCCACCGGGCAGGACACCGAGATCCCCGCGGGACCTGCCGCGGAGGTGCTCGCGTTCATGGAACGCAATGGCGGCGATGGGCCTCGGCCCAACTTCGACGCGCCGGTCGCGGTTGCGGACGGCGCGTCGGTGGGCGAGCGCCTCGTCGGCCTGTCCGGCAGGCACCCGTAGCCCTGAGAACCACTTGGCTGATCGAGCGATGCCGATCGTTCCCGACACCAAGGGCTCTTCGTGTTTGCTCGAGGCACCCGTGCCCGGAGTGCGGCTTGGACGCAAGGTCGTTCGTTCGTGAGGACGTACCCGAGATGACCCGTGTCAACGCGCGTCAGCCCGGTCCGGCGCGCGCGTCAGCGGGACGCGGGACGTCGAAGGTCGGTCACGCCGGCCTCGGCGCTCCAGCCGAGGAGATCGTGGCGAGAGCCGTCGCACGCGATGAGCTCGAAGACATCAGCACGCCAGACGTAGATCGCGTCCTGATCGAAGCGTGCGGCGAGGCTCAGGGCGTCAGCGGGGTCCGCGTCGAGGAGGAGCACGCCGTCCTCGGTGTGCGAGCCGGCCGGGTCGCCGCCGACGGCGGGAAGCCAGGGCCAGCGGTGCTGCGCCACG
>Ga0209048_10001625_pt1 | contig 22824 bp, 20 predicted proteins | sample FrelakmetCRP12CR_FD_187146 | JGI IMG/M metagenome (GOLD analysis project Ga0209048, IMG submission 187146) | Freshwater lake sediment microbial communities from the University of Notre Dame, USA, for methane emissions studies - CRP12 CR (SPAdes)... | ecosystem: Environmental > Aquatic >... | reverse complement strand
GCTTCGGTCGTGCCGCCCAGGTTGGCGCACGTGCCCTTGGCGACATACTTCCATTCGGTCTTGTCGTTGTCCGTCTTGGCACCGAGGCCGGCGCAGGCATGCTTGGCAGTGCCGCAGTCGTTCTGGCCGCCCTTGGCGATGCCGTAGCACTTCTCCTGGCCGGGTTGGGGCGTCACGGGGCCCGCTAGCGCGGTCGAGGCGACACCGAGGGCGAGGATGCCGGCGATGGCGGCATGGATCGTGGATGGGTTCATGGTGAAGGCTCCGAGTGAGATGGATAAAAGTCAGGTGAAAGAGACAGGCACGATGCCCATCTGTTGCGTTGGTCGGGCCAGCGACGCCGACCTTACGCTGCTCCATGCCCGGTCGGGCCGTTGGCGCGATCGCCATCTTCACGCGTAATGCGCACCGCGGTCAACTCCGGTAGCGGCGCATCGCCTCGCGCAGCAGCACCGCCTGGCGCAGGAAATCCCGGCAGGGGCCGCACCAGAAAAGGTGGATGCGCAACAGCAGCCGCCGCCGAAACGGGAGCGGACCATCGAGCTCGCGCGAAATCAGCCGCGTCGCATCGCGGCAATTGAGGATCTTGCCCAATTGTACTTGGTCGCACCGGATTCGCGCAGCTTACGGCCAGCGCCAGGGGGCGCCCGCATCGTTGGCGTAAGCCTCGACCCGCTTTCGCGACCAACGCCGGATACTGACCCTGGAGGCGCCTCACGATGAGCACTGAAAAAAACATCGTCATAGTGGGTGGCGGCTTTGCCGGAACGACGCTCGTCCGCGAGCTCGACGGCAAGCTGCCGCCCGGTTACCGGCTGCTGCTCATCAGCGAGGAAAGCCACACGACGTTCAACCCGATGCTCCCGGAGGCCGTCGGCGCCTCGATCTTTCCGGAGCAGGTGGTCGCGCCGATCCGCGAGATGATCACGAAGGCGCACTTCATCATGGGTCGCGTGAACCAGGTCGATCCGGCGCGCCGAACGCTGACCGCATCGACATTGGCCGGTGACATCACGTTCGCGTACGAGCACCTCCTGCTGGCGTTCGGCAACCGCGCGCGCCTGGACCTGATCCCGGGTCTCCTGGAGCACGCGTTGCCGTTGAAGACCGTAGGCGACGCGATGCACATCCGCAACACGGTGCTGCGCCGGGTCGCGCAAATCGAGCTCGAGACCGATGTCGACCTGCGCCGTCGGCTCGGGCACTTCGTCATTGTCGGCGGCGGCTTCTCGGGCGTCGAGACCGCGGGCGAGCTGATCGACTGCCTCGCCAGCATCCGGCGCTACTATCGCCGTGTCGCCGCGGACGAGCTCCGCGTGACGCTGCTGCACGACGGCCCGCGCCTGCTGCCGGAATTGTCGGAGCGGCTCGGCGTCGCCGCGCACCGGTCGCTGGCCGCACGCGGCGTCGAGGTTCGCGTCAGCGCGCGCGCGACGTTCGTCGGCGACAAGGCGGTGGTGCTGGGCGACGGGTCGCGCGTGGCGACGTCCACGGTGATCTGCACGATCGGCACCCGACCGAACGCGCTGGTCGAACGGATGACCGTGCCGGTCGAGCGTGGCCGCATCGTCGTCAATCCCGATCTTTCCGTGCGCGACACACCGGGCCTGTGGGCGCTCGGCGATTGCGCGCTGGTGGTCAATGCGCGCGACGGCAAGTTCGCGCCACCGACGGCGCAGTTCGCGGTGCGCGAGGCGCGCCACGCGGCCGCCTGCCTGCTCGCGACGCTCGAAGGCTCGCCGACACGCGCATTCGACTACAAGGCGCGCGGCTCGATGGCCGCGATCGGCCACAGGAAGGGTGTGGCCGACGTGTTCGGGTTCCCGGTGACGGGGCTGCCCGCATGGCTCTTGTGGCGCGCTTACTATCTTTCGCAGATGCCGACGTTGGGGCGCAAGCTGCGCATCTTCGTCGAATGGACGTGGGGAATGTTCTTCCCGACCGATATCACGCATCTGCGATTCACGCGCAGCCACGAGCTGGACGCGCCGCCCGCGCCGCAGGCCGACGCGGTTTCCGGCGCGCCGCGCGACATTAGCATCGTCGCTCGGGCGGCGTGATCGAAATGGCCGGTTCGATGCGTAAGCACTGCGCGAAGGCAACGACTACTTTCTCAGGCGATGCATCGCCGATCGCCACGCGATGCGAGTCCGTTTCCCCTCACCCATTTACTTACGGAGATCCAGAAATGACGCAATTCAACAGCCGCAAGGGAATCGTGCAGTCGTTGTTGCTCGCGGGCGCCGTCTCGCTCGCCACCGCCGCTCCAGCCTTCGCCGGCGTGTGCGCGCCGGACAAGCTGGGCGCGAATGCGCTCCCCGGAGCCGCCTCGGCACCAGTCGGCGTGACCGACACCGAGCTCGCGTTCATCGACCTTTCGACGGAAAGCGTGAAACTCAACGATCGGCGCCTGCGCTTCCGCCACATGGAAATCGCGCCGGGCGGCATCGTCCCGCTGCACGATCACGCAGATCGTCCCGCGCTGATCATGGTCAACGCCGGCCAGATCTACGAATACAGCAGCAAGTGCACGGTGCCGATCCTGCACAAGGCCGGCGACATCGCGCGCGAATTCAACGGCACCAAGCACTGGTGGAAGAACGAAGGCAACGTGACGGTCGTCCTGACGATCGCCGACATCGTCAACGACAAGAAGCCCGAGACGATGATGGACCACATGTAGGATTCGGCCATCGTTGCGCGGCGGGGCGGGCGGAATCGCACGCCCCGTTTCAATTTCCGCGATTGCGGCGCGCGCGGGGCGATCCGGTTAGAATGGACGCGGTTTCCCGCATCGTCCCGCCATGCGCTTCACCGTCGCGACCTACAACATCCACAAGGGATTCTCCCAACTCAACCGGCGGATGGTGATCCACGAGCTGCGCGAGCGGCTGGCGGGGATCGACGCCGACATCCTGTTCCTGCAAGAGGTGGTCGGCGTCCACGAGCGGCACGCGGCGCGGCATTGGGACTGGCCGGCGAAGCCGCAGCACGAATTCATCGCCGACACGACGTGGCACGAAGTCGCGTACGGCAAGACGGCGATCTATCGCGACGGGCATCACGGCAATGCGCTGCTGTCGCGCTATCCGATCACCGCCCAGGAGAACATCGACATCTCGGCGCATTCGTTCGAGAGCCGCGGGCTCCTGCACTGCGAGATCAAGGTCGCGAAGAACGAGCCGGCGGTCCACTGCATCAACGTCCACCTGGGGCTGTTCGAGCGCGGGCGCCAGTTCCAGATACGCGCGCTGTGCGAGCGGATTCGCGAGACGGTGCCGAAGGATGCGCCGCTGGTGATCGCCGGCGACTTCAACGACTGGCGCCACAAGGCGAACCGGATGCTGGTCGAGGAGCTCGGCGTGCGCGAGGTGTTCGAGGCGGTGCGCGGCCGCCCCGCGCGGACCTTTCCGTCGGTCATGCCCGTGTTCCGCCTCGATCGCATCTACGCGCGCGGGCTCGCGATCAAGGACGCGCACGTTCACTACACGTTTCGCAGCGGGCGGCGGATGTCCGATCACGCCGCGCTGGCGGCAAGGTTCGACACCGCGCGGCGACCGCGATGAACCGCTTCATGGCCGGCAACCGCATCGCGCTCCTGCGCAGCGGCGGCGAGTACTTCCCGGCGCTCGTGGGCGCGATCGATCGCGCGGAGCGCGAAGTCTGGCTCGAGACCTACATCTTCGCCGACGACGATGCCGGCCGCATCGTCGCCGCGGCGCTCTGCCGTGCCGCGCGGCGCGGTGCGCGGGTGCGGGTGCTGGTCGACGGCTGGGGCGCGCGGCACTACCTCACGCGGGCACTGGAATCCACGCTCGTCGCGGCCGGCGTCGCACTCCTCAAGTACCGGCCGGAGGTCGCGCCGTGGCAATTCCGGTCGCACCGGCTGCGGCGGCTCCATCGCAAGCTGTGTGCCGTTGACGGGCGCGTCGCTTTCGTCGGCGGCATCAACGTCATCGATGACGCGAATACGCCGGGGCACCGGCCGCCGCGCGTCGATTTCGCCGTCAGCGTCGAAGGCCCGGTGCTGCGGTCGATCGTCCTGACGATGCAGCGCGTGTGGGCGATCAACGAGCGGGTCCAGTTCCAGAGCAGCGACGTGCCGTTGTTCCCGACGCCGCCGCGCACGCAGCGCATCGGCGGCCAGACCGCGAAGTTCGTGATCCGCGACAACCTGCGCCACCGGCGCGACATCGAGAGCGCGTATCTGGCCGCGATCCGCACCGCCAAGCAGGAAATCGTGATCGCCAACGCGTACTTCTTTCCCGGCATCCGCATCCGCCGCGCGCTGATCAACGCCGCCGGGCGCGGGGTCCGCGTCACGCTGCTCCTGCAGGCGCGCGTCGAGTTCGCGCTGCTCCACTACGCATCGCGCGCGCTCTATGGCCAGCTGCTCGCGGCCGGCATCGGCATCCAGGAATACCATCTGTCGTTCCTGCACGCGAAGGTCGCGGTCGTCGACGACGCGTGGGCGACGGTCGGCTCGTCGAACATCGATCCGTACAGCCTGTTGATGGCGCGCGAGGCGAACGTCGTCGTGCGCGACCCGGACTTCAGCGCGCAGCTGAAGGCCGAGCTCGCGCGGATGATCGAGCACGGCGCGCGCCCGCTCGGACCGCAGCTTTGGGCAGGCAGGCCGCGCGTGTACAAGGCGCTGGTCTGGATCGCATACGGCATCGTGCGCGTCGCGATGGGGATCATGGGCTACGGCGGCAATGAATGGTTCCGCGGAGGATCCGCGAGGCGGCCGCACGACGGGCGCCCCGACGAAGCGAGCTGAACGGGCAGGCTGCTAGACTTCGGCCCATGCGTCATTCGTCCGGTTCGCCGCCGCCGCTTCCCGCTGCCGCCCAGGGCGGTGATTGGCGCACGATCGGTACGCTGCTCCCCTACCTCTGGGCGTACAAATGGCGCGTGGTGGCGGCGCTCGCGGCGCTGATCGCCGCCAAGATGGCGAACGTCGGCGTGCCGCTGGTGATGAAGGGCATCGTCGATCGGCTCGACCCGACGACGGCCATCCTCGCGGTACCGCTGGCGCTGCTCGTCGCCTACGGCGCGCTGCGCCTCTCGACGACGTTTTTCACCGAGCTGCGCGAATACCTGTTCGCCAAGGTGACGCAGCGCGCGGTGCGCACGATCGCCCTCGAGGTGTTCCGCCACCTGCATGCGCTGTCCCTGCGCTTCCACCTCGCGCGCCAGACCGGCGGCCTCACCCGCGACGTCGAGCGCGGCCAGCGCGGAATCTCGACCCTGATCAGCTACACGCTGTTCTCGATCCTGCCGACGATGGTCGAGATCAGCCTCGTCGCCGCGATCCTGATCGCCCGCTACGACTGGACGTTCATCACGATCACGATGGCGGCGCTGGTGCTCTACGTCACGGCAACCGTGCTCATCACGAACTGGCGGACCGAGTTCCGCCGCCAGATGAACGAGCTCGATTCGAAGGCCAACACGCGCGCGATCGACAGCCTTCTCAACTACGAGACGGTCAAGTACTTCGGCAACGAGGCGTGGGAAGCGCGCCGCTACGACGAGAGCATGCAGCGCTGGGAAAAGGCGGCGGTGAAGAGCCAGACGTCGCTGTCGTTCCTCAACCTCACGCAAAGCGCGATCATCGCCGTCGCGGTGACACTCATCATGTGGCGCGCGACGGTGGGCGTGGTCGACCGGACGATGACGATCGGCGATCTCGTGCTCGTCAACGCGTTCATGATCCAGCTCTACATCCCGCTCAACTTCCTCGGCGTGCTCTATCGCGAGATCCGGCAGGCGCTGGCCGACATGGAACGGATGTTCGCGCTTACGCTGGAGCACACCGAGGTGGCCGACGCGCCGGGCGCCGCCGCGCTGGACGTCGGCGACGGCGAGGTGCGCTTCGAGCACGTCGACTTCGGCTACGAGCCGAACCGCCAGATCCTGTTCGACGTCGGTTTCACCATTCCCGCCGGCCACACCGTCGCCGTCGTCGGGCCGTCGGGCGCCGGCAAGAGCACGCTGTCGCGCCTGCTGTTCCGCTTCTACGACGTCACGGGCGGGCGCATCACCGTGAATGGCCGCGACATCCGGGCAGTGCGCCAGGACAGCGTGCGCGCGGCGATCGGCATCGTCCCGCAGGATACCGTGCTCTTCAACGACACGATCGAGTACAACATCGGGTACGGCCGTCCGGGGGCGTCGCATGAGGAGATCGTCGCCGCGGCCGAACTCGCGCAGATCCACAAGTTCATCGTCAGCACGCCGGAGGGCTATGCGACGCCGGTCGGCGAGCGCGGCCTCAAGCTTTCCGGCGGCGAGAAGCAGCGGGTCGCGATCGCGCGCGCGGTGCTCAAGGATCCGCGCATCCTGATCTTCGACGAGGCGACCTCGGCGCTCGACTCGAAATCCGAAAAGGCCATCCAGGCCGAACTGAAGCGGATCGCGCAGGACCGCACGACGCTGACGATCGCGCACCGGCTGTCCACGATCATCGACGCCGACCTGATCCTCGTCCTCGACCACGGGCGCATCGTCGAGCGCGGCACCCATGGCGCACTTCTTGCTCAAAACGGGGTGTATGCGCGGATGTGGCAGCTCCAGCAGACCGAATCGGGGTCGGGCGGGAACGGATCGGAGAAGGCTCCGGCGGTGTCGTCGGCGTCGGGCCCTGGTGCGTTGACGGTAGACGCAGCGATCGACGACGTCACCGATCCGGAAACTCCGGTCACGCCCTGACGGCTGGCGGTAACGCCCCAAGGGCCGGGAATCCGGGGTCCTCGACCCAAAGGGCGGGGCCGGCGGTGGCTATTTCCATGAATTGCAAGGGGTATTGGCGAATCCCCGGAGCATGTGCTATAAAGCGGCGGGACTTGAGGCCGGACTTGATGAAGCTTCGCTTGACAATTGTTTTTTCTGGAATATTGGCGATTCTCGCGGTTTTGCCCGCGCAGGCGCAGGGTCCGGTCGTCCTCGATCCGGCCAAGTTGAAGCTCGCCTCGGCGAACGCGCTCGTCCTCGACGCCACCGACAATCGCGCCGTCTTTGCCAAGGCCGCCAACGAGGTGACGCCGATTGCGTCGCTGACCAAGCTGATGACGGCCATCGTCACATTGGACGCGGGGCAGTCGCTCGACGAGCCCCTCGCCATCGACATGGACGACCTCGATTTCGTCAAGGGCACGCATTCGCGGCTGCGGATGGGGATCGAGTTGCCGCGACGCGAAATGTTGCGCCTCGCCCTCATGTCTTCGGAAAACCGCGCGGCCTCGAGCCTCGCGCGGGCCTATCCCGGCGGCACGCGGGCGTTCGTGGCGGAGATGAACACCAAGGCGCGAATTCTCGGCATGACGCATACGCATTACGCCGATGCGACAGGGCTGTCGCCGGAGAATGTCTCGACCGCGAGCGACCTTGCGCTCGTCGTCGGCGCCGCGGCGGAGTATCCGCTGATCCGCGAGTTCAGCACCACCGGCAGCCATTACGTCGAAGTCCAGCCGACGGGGCAATGGCTCGGCTTCAACAACACGAACAACCTCGTCAAGAACGCGCAGTGGGACATCCAGCTGTCGAAGACCGGCTATATTCGCGAGGCCGGCAAGTGCCTCGTCATGCTGGCCACGATCGGCAGCCGGCCTTTCGTCATCGTGCTGCTCGATTCCGCGGGACGGTACACACGGTTGGGTGATGCCGTCCGCGTCCGTCACTGGCTCGAGACCGGCGAGATGCCGCCCGCCGCCGTGGCAGTCAAATCCGGTGCGAAGCCCGGAAAGGCCAAGGGCCACGTCTCCGGCACGATGCCGCGAACGAAAGTCGCGCAGACTGCCGCGACCGGGAAGCAGGCGAAAGCCAGCAAAAAGGGCTGAGGCCCTTTTCCTCCGTAAGCCCCGCCGGGCCGCGCCCGACCAATGTTGTACGATTGGTACCGGAGTTGCCCATGAATCGTCGACATTTCCTGAGCCTTTCCGCCGCGGCGCTCGCGGCGGGAGCCGCATCGCGATCGTTTGCCGCGGACGCGCCTGCGTCGTTCGTCGGCAAGGTCGAAAAAACCCCCGAGCAATGGCGGGTGTTGCTGACCCCGGCGCAATTCAACGTCCTGCGCGAGGAGGGCACCGAGCGCCCGTTCACGAGTCCGTTGAACGACGAAAAGCGCAAAGGAACGTTCGTGTGCGCCGGCTGCGCGCTGCCGCTGTTCGAGTCGCGCACGAAGTTCGACAGCGGGACCGGCTGGCCAAGCTTCTGGGAACCGATCAAAGGTCGGGTCGAGACCCACGTCGATCATAAGCTCATCTATCCGCGTACCGAATACCACTGTGCGCGCTGCGAAGGCCACCAGGGCCACGTGTTCGACGACGGACCGAAGCCGACCGGCCTGCGCTACTGCAATAACGGCGTCGCGCTGAAATTCATCCCGGCGTGAGCAGGATGGGGTCGCGCGCGGCGGCGATCATCATCGCGGTGGCCTTCGCCGGTGATGTCGCCGCCGACAGTGCGAGCCGGCTGTTCACCCACCCGATCCGGACCCGCGGCATTGCCGAGGAGTGTTTCGAGCTCCGCGGTGGACAGACGATCGGCTACGCCTTCGAGGCGTCCGCGCCGGTCGATTTCAACATCCACTTCCATCGCGGCAAGGACGTCGAATATCCGGTCAAGCGCGTCGACGTTCGCGTGGCGGAGGAATCCTTCACGGCGCCTTCCACCGAGGAGTTTTGCCTCATGTGGACCAACACGACGCAGGCGCCGATCAGGGTGAGCGGCAAGCTTTCCTTCTAGCGTGCCGCGCGGCGGTGCTGCTCCAGGAGTTCCTTCGCGTGCGCGCGCGTCTTGGCGGTGATCGCGCTGCCCGCGAGCATGCGCGCCAGCTCCTCCACGCGCGCGGCGTTGGCGAGCGCCTCGACCTCCGCGTGGACCGACGCGTCGTCGCCGTGCTTGGTGACGCGGAAATGCGCGTCGGCGAAGGCCGCGACCTGCGGCAGATGCGTGACGCACATCACCTGGCGGCGCTTGCCCAGCGTTTGCAACAGGCGGCCAACGGTCGCCGCCACGGCGCCGCCGATGCCGACGTCCACTTCGTCGAAAATGAGCGTCGGCACTTCGCCGACTTCGCTGGTGACGACCTGGATCGCGAGTGCGATCCGCGACAACTCGCCGCCGGAGGCGACTTTGGCGAGCGGCCCCAGCGGCTGCTTCGGATGGCCGGCGACGCGGAATTCCACCTGCTCGACACCGTGGCTTGTCGGCGTCGCAAGCGGAACGACGGCGATCTCGAAGCGGCCGCCCTTCATCGCGAGCTCCTGCATCGCCTGCGTGACGCGGCCTTCGAGCTCGTGCGCGGCGAATCGGCGTTTCTTCGTGAGCTCGCCTGCGAGGCGGCGCCAGGATGCCTCCGCGGCCGCGGCGCGTTTTGCGAGCGCATCGCCGTCCGCGGCCTGAGCGAGCGCCGCGAGCTGCGCGTCCGTCTGTGCAAGGAGGTCCGGGAGCGCTTCGGGCCGCACGCGGTATTTGCGCGCGGCGTCGTGAATCGCCGCCTGCCGTTCCTCGATGCGGGCGAGCTCGGCGGGGTCGAGATCGAGCTTCTGGCGATAGCCGCGTAGCTCCCGTGCGGCCTCGACCATCTGGATGCGCGCCGGCTCCAGCAGCGCGATGACGTCCTTCAGCGCGGGGTCGTGGACGGCGCCCGCGTCGAGCCGCGCGATGAGCGACGACAACCGGCGCGCGAGCGCGCTGTCCGCTTCGGTCAGCTCGTCTTCGCCCGCCGCGGCGGCGTCAAGCAGCGCCGCGGCATGGGCGAGGCGCGATTGTGCTTGCGCAAGAGAAGCCCATTCCGCCGCGGAGACGTCGAGCGCCGACAGCTCCTTCTGCCGCGCCGCCAGCGATTCGCGCTCCGCGGCGGTGGCCTCCTGCGCGGCGGCCGCTTGATCGCGCCGTTCGATGGCCACGCGCCAGGCGCGCCACGCGGCGGCGGTCTCGCGCGCGAGGGTGGTGAAACCGCCGAACGCATCGACCAGCGTGCGCTGCGCGTCGGTGGTGACGAGCGACTGATGCGCGTGCTGGCCATGCAGGTCGACGAGCACTTCGCCCGCCTCCTTCAATTGCGCGAGCGTTGCCGGCCGGCCGTTGATCCACGCGCGGCTCTTGCCTTGCGCATCCTGCGTGCGCCGCAGGAGCAGCGTGGATCCGTCGGCGGCGAGCCCCTGCAGGGCGAGCCAGGCGGCGATGACGGCGTGTCCGTCGATGTCGAATTCCGCGGCCAGCTCCGCGCGCTCGGCGCCGGGCTTGAGTTGCCTTGGCTCGAACCGGTCACCCAGCAGCAGACCGAGCGCGTCCAGCAGGATCGACTTGCCGGCGCCCGTCTCGCCGGTCAGCACCGAAAAGCCGCCGTCGAGCTCGAGGTCGAGCGCGTCGACGACGACGAAGTTGCGAATCGACAGGAGCCTGAGCAAACCTGGGCGCTCCTACCGAGGGCGGAGCCGCTCGGGCGTTTCGCTCCAGTGCAGCTTTTCGCGCAGCACCGCGAAGTGGTCGTAGCCCTCGGGATGCAGCAGGCGCACCGAATGCCGCGCACGGCGGATCGTGACCTTGTCGCCTTCCTGCAGCTGGAAATGCGCCTGGCCGTCGCAATGCGCCCAGGCGTCGTTGCCGCGCAGCAGCGTGACGGTGATCGTCGCGGCATCGCCGATGGCTATCGGGCGGTTGGTGAGCGCGTGCGGCGCCACCGGCACGAGCAGTAACGCGGGAACCTGCGGATCGACGATCGGTCCTTGCGCCGACAGTGCGTAGGCCGTCGAACCGGTGGGCGTGGCGATGATGAGGCCGTCCGAGCGCATCGCGTAGACGAAGCGGCCATCGATGTCGACGGCGGTGTCGATCATGCCGCCCGACGTGCCGCGGTTGACGACGACTTCGTTCAGCGCGAGCACCGTCTCGTCGGTCTCGTGGCCCGCCCGATGGACGGTCGCCTCGACCAGCGTCCGCCGCTCCTCGACACTGTGCCCGTCGAGAATCGGTCCCAGGATCTCCTCCATCCGGGCGAGCGGGATGTCGGTAAGAAAACCGAGCCGGCCCTGGTTCACGCCGATCAGCGGTACGTCGTAGGACGCGAGTTGCCGGGCGACGGCCAGCAGCGTGCCGTCGCCGCCGACCACGATTGCGACGTCGGCGGCATCGCCCAGTTTTTCCCGCGGCGCAGTCGGATATCCGGGAATCGGCGCCGATTGCGTGGATTCCGCGTCAATCACGACGGCATGACCGCGTCCGGCGACAAAAGCCGCCAGCCGGGACAGCGGCTCGGCGATGCCAGGGCTTGCGTAGCGACCGACGAGCGCAACGCGACGGAAGCGGGCGGCGGGCGTGGACGCGAGCATGGGGCGATTAAAGCACAGCCTCCGTCCCGGCCAAAGCCGACGGACGGTCGATACCGGCCACCCGCCCGCGCTGGCGTCTGTAAAATGGGCGGCATGCTCGACCCTCGCGCCCAACATCTGCTGAAGACCCTGGTCGAGCGTTACGTCGCCGAAGGCCAGCCGGTCGGCTCGCGCGTGCTTTCGAAGCAATCCGGGCTCGAGCTTTCTCCCGCGACGATTCGCAACGTGATGGCCGACCTCGAGGAACTGGGCTACATCGCGAGCCCGCACACCTCCGCCGGCCGCATTCCCACGCCGAAGGGCTACCGGTTTTTCGTCGACAGCCTGATGGTGGTCCAGCCGCTCGGGGAAGGCGAGGTCCACCGCCTCGAGGGCGAGTTCACCGGCGACCGGCCGCAGCCGCTCGTCAACGCCGCGGCGCTGCTCCTCTCGCAGCTCACGCACTTCGCGGGCGTGGTGATGACGCCCAAGCGCGAGGCGTCGTTCCGCCACCTCGAGTTCCTGCGCCTGTCCGAGCGGCGCGTCCTGTTGATCATCGTGACGCCCGAAGGCGACGTCCAGAACCGGATCCTGCACACCGACCGCGCCTACTCGCAGTCGCAGCTCGTCGAGGCGACGAATTTCTTCAACCGGAATTACGCGGGGCAACCCTTCGGCGCGCTGCGTGCGCTGCTGGCCGACGAGTTGAAGTCGTTGCGCGAGGACATCGTCGGTCTGATGGCGGCGGCGGTGGAAGTCGGCGGCGCCGCATTGCGCGAAGGCGAGGAGCTCGTCGTCACCGGCGAGAAGAATCTGCTGTCGGCGTCCGACCTGGCGTCGAACATGACCCGGTTGCGCCAGCTCTTCGACCTGTTCGAGCAGAAGACCTCGCTCCTGCACCTCCTCGACGTCTCGCAGCGCGCGCAAGGCGTGCGGATCTACATCGGCGACGAATCCGGCCTCGTGCCGCTCGACGAGTGCAGCGTCGTCACCGCCCCCTATGAAATCGACGGCCGCGTGATCGGCACGCTCGGCGTGATCGGGCCGACGCGCATGGCCTACGAGCGCGTGATCCCGATCGTCGACGTCACGGCGAAGTTGCTCTCCAACGCGCTCACCCAGCAGATGAACGACTGATGACCGCCCCGGAATCCAACGCGGCGCTGATCGCCCGTTTCTACCATGCGCTCGACCGCCACGACGCGGAGACGATGATCGCGTGCTACGCGCCCGATGCCAAGTTCGCGGATCCCGTGTTCCAGGAGCTCGACGCGGCGGGCGTGGCCGCGATGTGGCGGATGCTGTGTGCCCGCGGCAAGGACCTGCACGTGATGGCCTCCGAGATCGAGGCCGATGCCACGAGCGGACGCGCGCACTGGGACGCGACCTACACGTATTCGGCGACGGGCCGCAGCGTCGTGAACAAGATCGACGCGACCTTCGCGTTTCGCAACGGCCTCATCACGCGGCACGACGACCGGTTCGACCTCCATCGCTGGGCGCGCCAGGCGCTGGGGCTGCCCGGCTTGCTGCTGGGATGGGCCCCGCCCATGCAAAACGCGATTCGCGCCAGGGCGGCCAAGGCGCTCTCGGCCTGGCAAGGGCGGGACTCGAACGCGGCCCCCGTCACGGCGTCGGGAGCCGGCCGCTCCTGAGCTTGTCCCCGGCCGTATTGGCCGGGCGCGCCAACGTATTGCAAATCGTCACCTTCATGCCCCGCTTCAATCCCGAACCGCCCTTCGAGCATGGCCGCGCGCCCAAAGTCGGCGTCCTGCTCGTCAATCTCGGCACGCCCGATGCGCCGACCCCGGCGGCGGTGCGCCGCTATCTCGCGGAGTTCCTCGCGGATCCCCGCGTGGTAGAGATTCCGCGCATTGCGTGGCTGCCGATCCTGCACGGGCTCATCCTGACCACGCGACCTGCGCGGTCGGCGAAAAAATACGCGGCGATCTGGAGCAAGGACGGCTCGCCGCTGCTGTTGCACAGCGTCAAGCAGCGCTCGCTGGTGCAGGGGCTCCTCGCCCAACGGCTGAAGCCACTGGGGTTGCCGCCGGACCTGGTGCACGTGGAGCTCGCGATGCGCTACGGCAATCCCGACGTGGCCGGCGCGATGGGCCGCCTGAAGGCCGCGGGGTGCGACCGCATCCTCGTCGTGCCGCTCTATCCGCAGTACGCCGCGAGCACGACCGCCTCGGCGCAGGACGCCGTCTACGAGCATGCCCGGAAGCTGCGGAGAACGCCCGCGCTCCGATCGATCGACTGCTTCCACGACGATCCCGCGTACGTCAAGGCGCTGGCGCAGAGCATCAACGACTACTGGGTGAAGCACGGACGGCCCGACGTCCTCGTGCTGTCGTTCCACGGCCTGCCGCGTCGCGCGCTGGACTTGGGCGACCCGTACCACTGTCACTGTCAGAAGACGGCGCGGCTCGTCGCGCAGGAACTCGGCCTCGACGCAAAGCAGTGCGTCGTCGCGTTCCAGTCGCGTTTCGGCAAGGCGAAATGGCTGCAGCCGTATACCGCCGAGCGGCTCGTCGCGCTGGCGCAGGAAGGCAAGGCGCGCGTCGATGTCGCCTGCCCCGGATTCGTTGCCGACTGCCTCGAGACGCTGGAGGAAATCGGCATGGAGGGGAGGCAATCGTTCCTCGGGGCCGGCGGCAAGGATTTCCACGTCATTCCGTGCCTCAACGAGCATCCGATGTGGATCGCGGCGCTGGCGGACCTCGTCATGCGGAACCTGCAAGGGTGGCTCGTCGCGCCGCCGGACGCCGCGGCACAGGAGATGACCGCGCTGCGCGCCAAGGCACTAGGGGCGGGCAAATAGCATCGCCGCAGCGCGCCGTCGGGTCGACGGGCAGCTGGCGAACGCGTAACTATTTGATCGATATACATTTACTTGTCTCGACGCCGGTGGCTGACCGACGTTGCGCAATGCGTTGAAATCTCCCCATATGCCCCCATTATTTAAAAGGACACCCAAAAGAGCGCGTAACAGCCGTTCAGGAGTGACAATGAATCCCCAGGAAAATCACACCGCTCTGACACCGGCGGATTCGCCGACGTCGGACAGCGTTCCGACGGCCCCGCCGGCTGACCCGGCGCCCGACATCGGCGCGCTCCTCAAGAAGGCCGAGGACGAAGCCGCGGAGCTCAAGGATGCGTGGCTTCGCGCGCGCGCCGACGTCGAAAACGTCCGCAAGCAGGGGGCCAATGACGTGGCACGCGCCCACAAGTACGCCATCGAGAAGTTCGCCGGCGAATTGCTGGCGGTCAAGGACGCGCTCGAATCGACGCTGGCGGCCAAGGATGCCGCGCCCGAAGCGCTGCGCGACGGCGTCGCGCTCACCCTGAAGCAGCTTGCCGCCGCCTTCGACAAGGCCCAGGTGGCCGAGATCGATCCGGCGGGGCAGAAATTCGATCCGCACCAGCACATGGCGATGACGACGGTCGAAAGCAAGGAGGCGCCGAACACCGTCGTCCAGGTCTTCCAGAAGGGCTACCGGCTGCAGGACCGCGTGCTGCGTCCCGCGCTCGTGTCCGTCGCCAAGGCCCCCGAAAGCAATTCATGAGATTCGGGGCAACGGCTTGATCCCGCGGCCGAGACCCCCATTTTGACGCTCAGGCAACAAACCGCACATTTCGAAGGAAACCATCATGGGCAAGATCATCGGCATCGACCTCGGCACCACGAACAGTTGCGTCGCCATCATGGAAGGCGGCCAGCCGAAGGTGATCGAGAACTCGGAAGGCGCCCGCACGACGCCCTCGGTCGTCGCGTACCAGGACGACGGCGAGATCCTCGTCGGCGCGTCGGCGAAGCGGCAGGCCGTCACCAACGCGAAGAACACGATCTACGCGGTGAAGCGGCTGATCGGCCGCAAGTTCGAGGAAAAGGAAGTCCAGAAGGACATCAACCTGATGCCCTACAAGATCGTCAAGGCCGACAACAGCGACGCGTGGGTCGACGTGCGCGGCAAGAAGATCGCGCCGCAGCAGGTGTCGGCGGAAATCCTGCGCAAGATGAAGAAGACGGCCGAGGACTACCTCGGCGAGGAAGTCACCGAGGCCGTGATCACGGTCCCGGCATACTTCAACGACTCGCAGCGCCAGGCGACCAAGGACGCCGGCCGCATCGCGGGCCTCGACGTCAAGCGGATCATCAACGAGCCCACGGCGGCGGCGCTCGCGTTCGGCATGGACAAGAAGGAGGGCGACCGCAAGATCGCCGTCTATGACCTCGGCGGCGGCACGTTCGACATCTCGATCATCGAGATCGCGAGTGTGGAAGGCGAGCACCAGTTCGAGGTGCTGTCGACCAACGGCGACACGTTCCTCGGCGGCGAGGACTTCGACCAGCGCCTCATCGACTACATCGTCACCGAGTACAAGAAGGAATCAGGCGTCGACCTCAAGAACGACGTGCTCGCGCTGCAGCGGCTCAAGGACTCCGCCGAAAAGGCGAAGATCGAGCTGTCGTCGTCGCAGCAGACCGAGATCAATCTGCCGTACATCACGGCCGACCAGTCGGGCCCGAAGCACCTCGCGATGAAGATCACGCGCGCGAAATTCGAGTCGCTCGTCGAGGAGCTGATCGAGCGCACGATCGAGCCGTGCCGGATGGCCATCAAGGATGCCGGCGTCAAGCTCTCCGACGTTTCGGACGTCATCCTGGTCGGCGGCCAGACACGCATGCCGAAGGTCCAGGACAAGGTCAAGGAATTCTTCGGCAAGGAGCCGCGCAAGGACGTCAATCCCGACGAGGCCGTGGCGGTCGGCGCGGCGATCCAGGGCGGCGTGCTGAAAGGCGACGTCAAGGACGTGCTGCTGCTCGACGTGACGCCGCTCTCGCTCGGCATCGAGACGCTGGGCGGGGTCATGACCAAGCTCATCCAGAAGAACACGACGATCCCGACCAAGGCGCAGCAAACGTTCTCGACCGCGGACGACAACCAGGGCGCGGTGACGATCCACGTGCTGCAGGGCGAGCGCGACGTCGCGGCAGGCAACAAGAGCCTCGGCCAGTTCAACCTGGAAGGGATTCCGCCCGCGCCGCGCGGAATGCCGCAGATCGAAGTCACGTTCGACATCGACGCCAACGGGATCATGCACGTCTCCGCGAAGGACAAGGCGACGCAGAAGGAAAACAAGATCACGATCAAGTCGAACTCCGGCTTGTCGGAATCCGAAATCCAGGCGATGGTGAAGGACGCCGAGGCGCACGCCGAAGACGACCGCAAGGTGCTGGAGGCGGTGCAGGCGCGCAATGCGCTCGACGCCCTGGTGCACAGCGTGAAGAAATCCGTCGCGGAGTACGGCGACAAGGTCGACGCGGAAGAGAAGGGCAAGATCGAGGCCGCCCTCAAGGAGGCCGAGGAATTGCTGAAGGACAAGGACGCCGCGAAGGACGCTATGGAAGCGAAGGCGGAAGCGCTCGGCAAGGCGGCGCAGAAGCTGGGCGAAATCATGTATGCCCAGGCGCAGAAGGAAGCCGAGGCGGCGAGCGCAACGGCCAGCGGCGGCGAGGGGGCGGGCCCGAGCGCGAGTGGCGCCGCCGGCGGCAAGCATGAAGAGAAGGTCGTCGACGCGGAGTTCACCGAAGTCAAGGACGGCAAGAAGTAGAGATTCTTGAACCACGAAGAACACGGAGAGCACGGAGAATATCCGTTGCTCTCCGTGTCGCGTTTGGCGAAGGGATTCAATGGCAAAGCGTGACTACTACACGGTGCTGGGCGTCAACCGCGACGCTTCCGAGGAGGACATCAAGAAGTCCTACCGGAAGCTCGCGATGAAGCACCATCCGGATCGAAGTTCCGAGAAGGGTTCCGAGGAGAAATTCAAGGAGGCCAAGGAGGCCTACGAAATTCTCACCGACACGAAAAAGCGCGCCGCCTACGACCAGTTCGGGCACGCGGGCGTCGATCCGTCGGCCGGGTTCGGCGCCGGCGCGCGTGGCGCCGGGCCGGAGGGGTTCGGCGGCTTCGCCGACGCCTTCGGCGACATCTTCGGCGAGATCTTCGGCGCGCAACGCGGCGGACGCGGCAACGGCGTCTACCGCGGTGCCGATCTTCGCTACAACCTCGAGCTTGCGCTCGAAGATGCTGCGCGCGGGACCGAGGCCAAGATCCGCGTGCCGGCCCTCGAGGCCTGCGCGACTTGTCACGGCAGCGGCGCGAAACCGGGGACGAAGCCGACGCAATGCCCGACCTGCCACGGCCGCGGCGAGGTTCGTGTCTCGCAAGGCTTCTTTTCCATCCAGCAGACCTGTCCCGCGTGCCATGGCACAGGCAAGATCATTCCCGATCCGTGCGAGACCTGCCATGGCGCGGGCCGCGTGCGCAAGCACAAGACGTTGTCGGTCAAGATCCCGGCCGGCGTCGACCAGGACGATCGCATCCGCCTGTCCGGTGAAGGCGAGGCGGGCGTCAACGGCGGTCCGCCGGGTGACCTGTACGTGGTGGTCAATCTCAAGCCGCACCCGGTGTTCCAGCGCGAAGGCAGCGACTTGCACTGCGAGATGCCGATCAGCTTCGCGACCGCGGCGCTGGGCGGCGAGATCGAAATCCCGACGCTCGACGGTCACGCGAAGATCAAGATTCCCGCGGAGACGCAGACGGGGCAGGTGTTCCGCCTGCGCGCCAAAGGGATCAAGCACGTGCGCGGCGCGCAGCACGGCGACCTCTTCTGCCACGTCGCCATCGAGACGCCGGTCAAGCTGACGTCGCGGCAAAAGGAGCTCCTGCGGGAGTTCGAGACGATCAACGAGCAGGACCCCGGCGCGCACAACCCGCGCGCGAAGAACTGGTTCGACCGCGTCAAGGACTTCTTCGGGCCATAACAGGCCATTGCAAACCTGCTGCGGGGCCGATCTGCTTTGTTGCTCGGGGGCTCGAAATCCTCACGTACTACCGTGTACGTTCCGGTTTCTCGCCCCCTCGCGCCTCGCATCTCGACCTCCTCGCGACGGTTTTCAACGGCCTGTTGACTCTCGGTGTCCCGCGCGATGAACTCCCGCGACGTGCGCTGCGACGTCGTCGTGATCGGCGCGGGCGCGGCCGGCATGATGTGCGCGGCGACGGCGGGCCGGCGTGGCCGCCGCGTGCTGCTGATCGAGCACTATCCGATCCTCGGCGAAAAGATCCGCATCTCCGGCGGCGGGCGCTGCAACTTCACCAACATCAACGCCGGTCCCGGCAATTACCTGTCGCGCAATCCGGACTTCTGCCGCTCGGCGCTGGCGCGCTTCACGCCGCGCGATTTTGTCGCGCTGGTCGAGCGTTACCGCATTCCCTACCACGAGAAGAAGCTCGGCCAGCTCTTCTGCGACGACACCGCGCGCGACCTGATCGCCATGCTGAAAACCGAGTGCGATCGCGGCCGCGTCGAATGGCGGATGCCGTGTCCGGTCGACGGCGTCGTGCGCGAGGGCGACGCGTGGATGGTGGCGACGCCCCAAGGCGTGGTCCGGGCCGATTCGCTGGTCATCGCGACCGGCGGCCTCACGGTGCCGAAGATCGGCGCGACTCCCTTCGGCTATCGTGTCGCGGAGCAGTTCGGTCTCGCCGTCGTTGCGCCAACTCCCGCGCTCGTGCCGCTCGCGCTGCCGCCGGACGCGCTCTCCCGCTTCGGCGATCTTGCGGGCATCTCGGTCGACGTCGAGGTCGCGTGCGGCGGCGGCCGCTTCCGCGAGAACCTGCTGTTCACGCATCGTGGGCTGTCCGGCCCCGCGATCCTGCAGGTTTCCTCGTACTGGAACGGCAAGGAGCCCATTGTGATCGACCTGCTGCCGGGCATCGACGCTGAAGATTGGCTCGCCGGCGAAGGCGCGTCGCCGGCGCGGCTCGACACCGTCCTCGCGCGGCGCCTGCCGCAGCGCTTTGCGCAGCTGTGGTGCGAAGCACGGGCGTCCTCGTTGCCGATAAAACAGCTATCGGGCAAGCAATTGCGCGAAATTGCCGCCGAACTGCGCGCGTGGAAGCTGCTCCCGTCAGGCACGCTCGGCTACAACAAGGCCGAGGTCACGCTGGGTGGCGTCGATACGCGCGGCCTGTCGGGAAAGACGATGGGTGCCGCAAACGTGCCGGGGCTCCATTTCATTGGCGAGGTGGTCGACGTCACGGGCTGGCTCGGCGGCTACAACTTCCAGTGGGCGTGGGCGTCGGGTCACGCGGCGGGGATGAGCGCCTGATCCTGTCGCATTTTGCTACTCTCGGACGTATGACCCGCACGCTGCTCGCGAGGAACGCGGACATTCTCGTCACGATGGACGATGCCCGGCGCGAAATTCGCGGCGGCAGCGTGTTCGTCGAGAACAACGTGATCGCGGCCGTCGGACGAGGCTCCGACGTCCCGGCGACCGCCGACGTCGTCATCGACCTGGCCGGGCACGTCGTCCTGCCCGGCCTCGTCAACACGCATCACCACATGTTCCAGAGCCTGACCCGGGCAATGCCCGCGGTGCAGGACGCGTCGCTCTTCGACTGGCTCACCGGGCTCTATCCGCACTGGGCGCGGCTCACGCCGGAAATGATCCGCGTGTCGACGCAGACCGCGATGGCCGAGCTGCTGCTGTCCGGCTGCACGACGTCGTCGGACCATCTCTACGTGTTCCCGAACGGCTGCCGGCTCGACGATTCGATCGAGGCCGCACGGACGATGGGCATGCGTTTTCACGCGATGCGGGGAAGCATGAGCGTCGGCACGAGCCAGGGTGGGCTGCCGCCCGACTCGCTTATCGAGCGCGAGGATGCGATCCTTGCCGACACTCGGCGGGTCATCGAGGCGTTCCACGACCCGGCAAGGCATTCGATGCTCCGGGTCGGTGTCGCGCCGTGCTCGCCGTTTTCGGTGAGCCGCGACCTGATGCGCGAGTCGGCCGCACTTGCACGCGCCTATGGGGTGCGGATGCACACGCACCTCGCGGAAAACGACCACGACGTCGCGTGGAGCCGCGAGAAGTTCGGGCGCACGCCGGCGCAGTACGCCGAGGAACTCGAATGGGTGGGCCGCGACGTCTGGCATGCGCATTGCGTGAAGCTCGATGACGCGGGCATCGCGCTTTTCGCCCGCACCGGCACCGGCGTGGCGCACTGCCCGTGCTCGAACATGCGCCTCGCGTCGGGCATCGCGCCCGTTCGCCGGATGCGCGACGCAGGCGTGCACGTCGGGCTGGGCGTGGACGGTTGCGCGTCGAACGACGGCGCGCACATGATCGGGGAAATGCGGCAGGCGATGCTGCTGCAGCGAGTCGGGCACGGGCCGGCGGCGATCACCGCGCGCGATGCGCTCGAGATCGCCACGCTGGGCGGAGCGGCCGTGCTCGGGCGCGACGACATCGGTGCGCTGGCGCCGGGCATGGCCGCCGATTTTGTCGCCTTCGACATGTCGACGGCGGGATTCGCCGGCGCGCTCGCCGATCCCGTTGCGGCGCTCGTGTTCTGTGCGCCGTCGACGGTCGCCTGGAGCGTTGTCGACGGGAGCGTCGTCGTCCGCGAAGGAACGCTCGCGACGCTCGACCTGCCGCCGCATCTCGAGCACCACAACCGGCTCGCACGTCAGCTGGCGGGCGCCGGCCACGGCGATTTCCGTTAGCATTCGAACCGTACCACCACTTTACCGGAGCGTTTCCATGATTCGTTGCAGCAAATTCGTCGTCGCGCTTGCCTGCGCGCTGTTCGCGGCGGTCGCCACCGCCCAGATCAAGATCGGCCTTCTGGTGTCGGCGACCGGTCCGACGACCGCCATCGGCATTCCGCAGCAGAACACGGGCATGCTGCTGCCAACGCGCATCGGCGATGCAACGATCGAGTACATCCAGCTCGACGACGGTGGCGACACGACGCGCGCCGTGCAGAACGCGAAGAAATTGCTGCAGGAGCAGAACGTCGACGCGCTGATCGGACCGTCGACCACGCCCAACGCGCTCGCGATCCTCGACCTGATTGCCGAAGCGAAGGTGCCGCTGCTGGCGACCGTCGGCACGTCGAGTGTCGTCGAGCCGATGGACGCGAAGCGCCGTTGGGTGTTCAAGACGACGCAAAACGACGATCTGATCGCGGCGGCGCTGGTGAAGCACATGGCCAAGACCGGCGTGAAGACGATCGGGTTCATCGGCTTCAAGGATCCGTACGGCGAGAACTGGCACAAGGTGTTCACGCCGATCGCCGAAAAGGCGGGCATCAAGGTGGTCGCGACCGAGTACTACCAGCGCACCGATCCGAGCGTCACCGGGCAGGCGTTGAAGCTCATTGCCGCCAAGCCCGATGCCGTGCTCGTCGCCGGGGTCGGCGGCCCCGGCGTGCTGCCGCAGATCACGCTGCGCGACCAGGGGTACAAGGGGACGATCTACCAGACGCACGGCGTGGCGACCGACGATTTCATCCGCCTCGGCAAGGACAAGGTCGAGGGCACGGTGCTCGCCGCGGGCCCGATGCTCGTGATCGACGAGATCCCGGATTCGAATCCGACCAAGAAGGTCGCGCAGACCTACATCGCCACCTACGAGAAGCAGTTCGGCCAAAAGCCCGCGACATTCGGCGCGAACACGTGGGACTCCGGGCTCATCCTGCAGCGCGCCATTCCCGTTGCGCTCAAGGCAGGGAAGCCCGGCACCGAAGCGTTTCGCTCGGCGCTGCGCGACGCGATCGAGGCCGAGCGGGAAATCATCGGCACCCAGGGTGTGTTCAACATGTCCCCGTCGAACCACAATGGCATGGACGAGCGTGCACGCGTGCTTGTCACCGTGAAAGACGGCAAGTTCCGGTTGCTTCCGGAGTGACGGCCAAGTGAACACGGCGCCGATCGTCGGCATCCTGCTGGCCGCCGGGCGCGGCACGCGCTTCGGCGGCGGCAAGCTGCTGGCCGTGCTTCCCGGCGGCGAATGCGTCGGCGCGGCGGCGGCGCGCAACCTGTTGGCGGTGCTGCCGGAGGTCGTTGCGGTGATTCGTCCCGACGACGCGGCGCTGGCGGCCGCATTGGGCGCCAACGGCGTGCGCATCGTCCGCTGCGCCAACGCCGACGACGGCATGGGTGCGAGCCTCGCCTGCGCCGTGCGCGCGCGACCGGGCGCGGCAGGGTGGATCGTCGCGCTGGCCGACATGCCCTGGATCCAGCCTTCGACGATTGCGCGCGTCGCGGACGCCGTCGCGGGCGGCGCCGTCGTCGCGGCGCCCTTTCACGGCGAGGCGCGCGGTCACCCGGTCGGATTCGGAAGGTCGTGTTACGACGCGCTCGCGGCGCTGACCGGCGACGAGGGCGCGAAATCCGTTGTCGCTTCGAACCGGGATCGCGTTGCCCGCATCGAAGTCGACGACGCCGGCATCCTCCGCGACATCGACACGCCTGCGGATCTCGCGGGGTAGGGCTACCCCTCCGCTTGCCACATGTCGCCTTGCCGGCCGACGATCCGGTTCTCCACCTCCTGCATCCGCCACCAGTTGCGCAGCGCCGGCTCCTCGAGCGGGCGCGAGATCAGGAATCCCTGCGCTTCCTCGCAGCCATGGCGCTTCAG
>Ga0209048_10001624_pt1 | contig 22829 bp, 15 predicted proteins | sample FrelakmetCRP12CR_FD_187146 | JGI IMG/M metagenome (GOLD analysis project Ga0209048, IMG submission 187146) | Freshwater lake sediment microbial communities from the University of Notre Dame, USA, for methane emissions studies - CRP12 CR (SPAdes)... | ecosystem: Environmental > Aquatic >... | reverse complement strand
TCGGGGGGCTATCGGGCTGGTACGCCCACAGCCGCGACGTGCCGATCATGGTCGAGCTGCTGCCGCATGGCGTCGCTGTAGGGATGCACAAGGAGTTCTAGCCGGGCCTCGGCGGAGAGGCGGCACGGGGCTCGGCTGCGGCGACTTCGTCGAGCCGGAGCGCCGCGACGAGCATCGTTTCCGTGGCGTTCAGGACGCGGTCGCGCGCGTGGCGCGCGGGAATCGTCCGCGCAAAGGCGACCGCCCCCGCACAACTTGCGAATACGGCGATCGCGACCTCGCGCGGCGCCATCCCGGCTGCCGCCGGAAACCGGTGCGCGATCCGATTGAGAATCGCGCCGGTGCGCTCGCTCAGCGCCGCCTGGAATGCCGGACCGCCACGCGCGACTTCCGGCAGGAGGAGCGTCAGCGGGCACGCGCGCGCAAGATCCGGCTCGTCGACCTGGTGCAGATAGCGATGGATCAGCGCCCTCACCCATGCGCGATCCTCGGCGATCGTGGCGAGAGAGGCGAGCAGGCGGTCCATGCTCGCGTCAAGTCCGTAGAGCAGCGTCTCGCGTTCGAGTTCCTCCTTCGATTCGAAGTGCGCGTAGAAACCGCCCACCGTGAGGCCGGCGCCCCTCATCACGGTTTCGATCGACGCCGCTTGCGGGCCGCGCTCCTTGAGGATGCGGTCCGACGCGGCGAGGATGCGCCACCGCGTCTGCTTCTTGTGTTCCGTCGAATATCGTGCCATGATGCCCATAATATTATTAATAATATTTTATTGCAACGAATCCCGATTCCCTCGGAGGCCCCACGGGGCATTCGATCCCGCATCCTTCGCCATCCGCCCCGCCTATCGTCCTCGACAGCGGTGCGAACCTGACCCGCCCGGCGCATTAGGCTCTTCAGCCGCGAGCTGCCTCTGACGCCGCTGGAAAGAGAGCTGCTGCGCACGCTGCTCGCGCATCCCGAGCGCGTGTAATCGCGCGACCAGCTGCCCGACGCGCTGCACGAGGACTTTCGCGACGTGAGCGATCGGGCAGTCGACAGCCACATCAGGAACGTTCGCCGCAAATTCGCCGCCGTAGTTCCGGACGCCGATTGCATCAAGTCGGTCTACGGCGTCGGCTACCGCTTCGAGCCGCTCTAGAACCCTGTCGGGCTTGCGCTGGCGTACGCGTCGCCGGGCCGGGAAGCGCCGCGTGCGGCGCCGTCATTCGCCCAGCCTGAGCGCGCGCACGCGGCGCGACGCGACGATCTCGCCGCGCACGAATTTCTGGTGATTGGTCTGGATGGCGCTCGGCAGGTACAGGTAGTTGACCATCATGCCCAGCGATTCCCGCAGCCCCTTCCGGGACGGGTCGGCCAGCCAGTTGATGCGCTCCATCCGGGCCCCGTTGTTCAGATGAAACCGCGCCACCGGATCCTGCGCGGGCTCGCTGCCGTCGCTGCATTGCAGCAGATAGGTCGCGCACAACCGGGTCAGCGGCTCCTTGAGCGGCGCGAGGCGCATGGCGGCGCGTTCGGCATCGCCGGCGATGCCGGCGACATCGGCGTGGAGCTCTCTGTCTCTGGCCACGACCTTCAGCGCCTGCGCAAGCGGCGCATTGCCCGGGGCCTCGGGCGCCTCGAGCAGCGGGCCGAGCCATGCGGCGAAACCGGGGATCGGCGACAGCGTGCAGAACACCTTGAGGCGCGGGAGCTCTTCCGACAGCACATCGACCACCCGCTTGATGAGGAAGTTGCCGAGCGGCACGCCGCGCAGGCCCGGCTGGCAGTTGCTGATCGAGTAGAAGACCGCAGTATTCGCGCGGCTCGGCTCCTTCGACGTGGATTGCGCGTCGAGCAACGGGGGCACCGCCTCCGCGATCCGGTCCATCAGCGCCACCTCGACGAAGATCAGCGGCTCGTCGGGGAGCGCCGGATGGAAGAACGCATAGCACCGGCCGTCCGTGTCGAGCCGCCGGCGCAGGTCGTTCCAGCCCTGGATCTCGTGCACCGCCTCGTGCACGATGATCTTCTCGAGCAGGTAGGCGGGTGTATGCCAGTCGACGCGAACGATCTGCAGGAAGCCGGGATTGAACCAGGACGACAGCAGGTGGCGGAAATCCGCGTCGACGGCCTCGAGCTCGCGGTGTTCACGCTTCAGCTCAAGGATCCGCTCGCGCATGCGCAGGATCGCCGCGGTCCCGCCGGGCGCCCGGTTCAGGCGCCGCAGGAGCTCCTGGCGCGCCGGCTCGGCGACGGCGGAAAGGCGCGCGAGGTTGGCGGCCGAAGCTTCCGTCGCATAGGCCTGCGCCGCCGCGAGCACCTGCTTTGCGTCAGGCGAGAATTCGGCAAGCAGCGCGGCGAAAAATCGCCGCTGCTCCTTGCGGTCGAGCTCGCGATACAGGTCGAGCGTCGCCGTCGCCAGCGACACGCCGGCCGCCTCGCCACGCGAGGAGAGAACGCTCCTGCAGCTGGCGACGAGGCGCCGCACCGCGAGGCCGTCGCGCGCCAGTGCAGTGGCCTGCTTCTGGACGGATTCGAACATGGGCGGCAAATCGGGGAAACGAAGGGCGGGAGCGTTGCGCGAAGTATAGAACCCCGCCGCGAAACGGGCCAGCTTGGGCTCGAGGCGAGTGCCTGCGCGGCGTGTGATTGCGGGGGAGAGCGAGCCTTTGCATCTTGCGGCCATGCACGCGCCTGCTTCAATCCTGCACTCCCCGGTCCCGGATAAGCGTGCTCTTGCCGAAAAGACTTTCCACGAGATCGACGGCCAGCAGCGCCGTCATGTTCCGATGGTCGAGCGCGGGGTTGAGCTCCGTGATGTCGAGCGACGAGAGCCGGCCCGTGTCGGCGACCATCTCCATGCACAGCTGCGCTTCGCGGTACGTCGGCCCGCCGCGCACGGCCGTCCCCACGCCCTGCGCGATGTCCGGATCGAGAAAGTCGACGTCGAGGCTCACGTGCAGATGCGTTTCGGCGTCGACCCCGACCAGCGCCTGCTGGACCGCCAGGCGCATGCCGAATTCGTCGATGTAGCGCATGTCGAAGGCCTCGATGCCGACCTCGTGGAGGAAGCGCTTCTCGGACTCGTCGACGCTGCGAATGCCGATCTGTCGGATGTCGGAAGGGTTCATCGCGGGCACCGTCCCGCCGAGGTGCGTGAGCGCCTCCGGCCCGAATCCACAGAGGCACGCCACCGGCATGCCATGAAGGTTGCCACTCGGCGTCAGCGCCGCCGTGTTGAAATCGGCATGCGCGTCGAGCCACAACACGCGAAGCTTCCGCCCGGTTGCCCGGCAGCGCCGCGCGAGCGCGCTGATCGAGCCGATCGCGAGCGAGTGATCGCCGCCGACCAGGATCGGCAACCGGTTCGCCGCCAGTTCGGCGGAGATCGCGTCGTGGACAAGCCGGTTCCAGGCCACGACCTCGGCCAGGTGGCGAAAGCCGTCAACCGGAGGCGCGACCGGATTGAGCGGGCCGGCGAGGTTGCCTCGGTCCACGACTTCGGCGCCGAGCCGCGCAATCGCCTCGACGAGGCCGGCCACGCGCAATGCCTCCGGGCCCATGCTGGCGCCGCGTACGCTTGCGCCGACGTCGGTCGGGGCGCCGATGATGCTGACCGGGCATTTCCTCATGCCGCATAGCTTACCGCGTCCGTGGCCCCGCGAGTGCTTGGGCCCTCTTTCTACATCCGCAGCGGCGCCCCGTACCCGGTGAGCTCCAGATACCCGCGTCCCGACTCGTGCCCGGACGCGCGCGCACGCACGGCGCCTTCCCAGTAGATCGTGCCCGTGCTCGCGCGTGAATCGAGCTCCTGATCGTCGAAGAGCGGTTCGAGCGCGAGCTCCACACCGCCAGCCACGACCGTCATCGCCACCGGATACTCGACACCGGTGCGCGCCGAACGCCACGACCGCGATGGCGTGAACCGGACTTCGCCCGGCGCAAGCGTGCGCACGTGGCCGTCCGCGCCGCGCAGCGTACCGCCGGCCCACAGTGCTCCGCCGCGCTCGTCGCGCATCCGGAACGCCATCAGCGCGCCGCCGTCCGCGAGGTTGATCCCCGCCCAGTCCCAGCCGACCACGCTGGGCGCCATCACTTCGCTCGACCATTCGTGATCGAGCCAAGCGGTGCCGGTGACAGCGACGCTCGTATCTGCGACGGTCACGGTCCCCGTCACTGCGAGCTGCGGCATGCTGTAGTAATGGCTCGCCTGCGCCGGAGCGGGACCCTTGCGCGAAACCCCGGCGTCGCCGTTCAGCAGCAGCGGCTGCGTCGGCGCGAACCTCAGGTCGAGCGCGAATTCGCGCGCGTTGATGCGCGCTGTGTACGCGTCGTCGGCGAGCGCAAGCGACCAGTCGTCGATCCACGCTTGCGTGGTGTCCTCGCCGGCAGCGGCCAGGCCGAAGCCCGCACGCGCTGCCCGCTGGTCGTGCCGGAGCCGGCCGCGACGCGGATCGGCGAGCGCGGCGTGCGCGAAGACGAGCTGGCGCGGCGCGAACGCGCTCGGATTCGCCTCGGCTACGCGCGGGCGGTTGCGGAAGAACGTGACCTGCACGCCGAACGCGTTGCCGGCGGCGTCGGCGAGCCAGCCCGTCACGTACCACCACTCGGTGTGGAAATCGGGATGGCTGCCGTGATCGCGCGGGAAGCGAAGCGCGCGGCCGGGCTCGACGTGCCCGTAGGCGGCGACGCCGCCGCCGGCATTGGCGCGACCGTCCACCGTCTGCGCAAGTGCGTGGCCGGCTGCGACCAGCGGCAGCGCGAGGAACGCGCGCCGCTTCATGCACGCTCCCGCGCGGGTAAGTTGCGTGCGCTCATCCGCCGTCCTTCGTGGTCGGGCGCGTCGCCGTCCGGGGCGCCCACCCGCCCTCCTGCACCGCGCCCCTGCGCCGCGGTTGGCAGCGCGCTCACCAGTCTTCCTTCACGGCGCGCACGACATCCGCGCCCATCGCCTGCCGTCCGCTCGCCAGCGCGGTGAGCGTCGACAGTGCGAGCAGAACGAGCCCGAAGCCCACGAGCGCGCGCCACGGCAGCGACAACTCCATTCCCCAATGGAACGATTGCCGGTTCACGACATGGATCAGGACGAGGCTGATCGCGAAGCCGAGCGCGAGCCCGACCGCGAGCCCGATGCCGCTCACGGCGAGGCCTTCGGTCGCGAGCATCGCGCCGATCTGCCGCCGCGTCATTCCGAGATGCCGCAGCACGCCGAACTCGCGCCGCCGCGCGAGCACCAGCGCGCCGAACGACGACGAGAGCCCGACGAGACCGATGACGACGGCGGCGAGCTCCAGCGCGTAAGTTACGGCGAAGGTGCGGTCGAACACCTGCAGCGACGCGTCGCGGATCTCACCGGGCAGGAAGATGTCGAGCCGGTCGCCGCCCGGTATGGCTTCGCGGACGGACGCCTGCAGGGCGGCCCGGTCGACGCCGTCGGCGACCCACAGCGCGGCATTGGTGACATTGCGGTCGCCGGTCAGTGCAACGTAGCGGTGCCGCTCCATCGCGATCGCGCCCTGCTGCCGCGCGTAGTCGCGCCAGATGCCGGCCACCGTGAATCGTTCCAGCTTACCGGCGATGGGCAGCAGGACGACCTCGCCGGGCGTGAAACCGTAGATATCGACGGCGGCTTCGGACACCCACACCGGCGGCGGCGCATCGGCGGCGACCGCGATCGGCGCGCCGATGATCGGCAGGCTGCGTGCGGGGTTGGCGGGATCGATGCCGCGCGCCTGCAGCACGATCCGCGGCCGCGCGGGATCGAGCATCAGCTCCTGCTCGCGCAGGAAATCGGCGCGCCGCACGCCGGGAAGCGCGGCGATCATCGCCTGCAGCTCCGGGGACAGATACGCGGTGTCGCCGCCGCTCGCCGCGCGCAAGTACACGTCGGCGGGAAGGATGCGATCGAGCCAACCATCGAGCGAATCGCGGAACGACGCGACCATGATCACCATCGACACCGTCAGGCTCACGCTGGCGACGATGGCGGCGAGGCTTACCGTGACCTGCCCCGGCGAGCCGGCGAGTTGCGCGAGCGCGAGCCGCGCCGCCGGTGCGCGCGGCACCGGCAGCAGCGACAGCGCGAGCACCGCGAGGCGAGGCATCAGCATCAGCGTGCCGACCAGCAGAAGTGCGATCGCCGCGTATCCGAAGAGCGGAAGCCCGGCGACCGGCGGGAGCGCGGTGGCTGCGGCGCCGAGCGCGACGGCTGCGACGCCCGGAAACACCGGCTGCAGCCGCGCGAACGCGCGTTCCTCGTCGCCGGCCTTGAGCGCGAGCGCGGGCGGCGTCGCGGCGGTCTCGAGCGCGGGGACCAGGCTGCCGAGGACCGCCGCGGCCACGCCGAGCGCGAAGAAGATCGCGAGCGCGACCGGCTCGAGGGCGAGCGCCGGCACGACGCCGCGGAAATACCCGGAGCCAAGATCGGCGCCGACCCAACGCACCGCGAGCTGCGCCAGCGCGTAGCCGAGCGCCAGTCCGAGCAGGCTGCCCAGAACGCCGACCAGCGCGCCCTCGGCGACGATCAGCACCGTGAGTCGGCGCCGGGTGACCCCCAGCACGCGCAGCAGGGCGAACTGTGCCCGCCGGCGCACCACGGCGTGCGCCTGCGTCGAGAAAACCAGAAGGCCGCCGGTGAATAGCGCGACCAGCGCGAGCACGTTGAGGTTGACGCGGTACGACCGCGACAGGCTCGCGCCCGCCGCGACGTCGGTCTCCGGGCGCAACGCCTCGATGCCGGGCGGAAGGCTCGCCGCGAGCCGCGTGCCGAACGCGGCGACGTCGACGCCGGGCCGCAGTCGCAGGTCGATCCGCGTGATGCGCCCGAGGCGGTCGAACGCGGCCTGCGCGCCGGCGATGTCCATCACCGCGAAGCGCTGATTGCCGCCCGCCGCAAGCTCGCCCACCACGCGCAGGGGCACTTCGCCGAGCGCGACCTGCACGCGCACGATGGCGCCGGGCATCGCGTCGAGCCGGCGCGCTGCGGCAGGGCTCAGGAAGAGCGCGTCGGGGCGCAGTGTGTCGAGGCGATCCGGCGGGGACGCGATCAGGCCCGGCTGGATGTAGCCCGCGCGGAAGACGTCGATGCCGAGGATTCGCAGCGACTCGTCGCGCCCGTCGAGCTTCGCGTCGACCTCGACGACGGGGCTCGCCACCGCTACCTCCGGCATCCGCGCCAGCCGAGGATACAGCGCTTCGTCGAAGCCGGCCCGGGGCCCGCGCACCTCGAGGTCCGCGTCGCCGGAGAGCGTCTGGACGCCCTGCGCAAGCTCGTTGACGGCGGCCTGGTTGATGAGCTGCACCGCGTAGCCGAGCGCGACGCCGAGCGCGATCGCGACCACCGCGAGCGCCGTGCGCAGGCGATTCTGCGCGAGCGAGCCGCGAAAGACCGCCTCCGCCGCCGACACGCCGAAGGTGGGGTCAGACCCGATTTTTCTCACACCACGGCGCCTATGCGGACGGAGGGGGGAAATCGAGTCTGACCGCACTCTCCCGCAGTCCATTGGGCGTCAGCACCAGGATGCGGTCCGCCGTCCCTGCGGCCGCGCGCGAGTGGGTGACGAGGATGCCTGCGGCGTCGCTCGCCTTCACCTGGTCGCGCAACACGCGCAGCACCTGGTCTGCGCTCTCCGGATCCAGGTTGCCGGTGGGCTCGTCGGCGAGCACGAGGCGCGGCCGGTGGACGAGCGCGCGCGCGATCGCGACCCGCTGCAGCTCGCCGCCGGACAGCTCGCGGGGCATGCTCGCCGCGCGGTCGGCGAGGCCGACGGAGGTCAGCATCGATGCGACCATCTGCGCGGCCGCGGTGTCCGGCGCGCCGATCAGGGACAGCGGCAGCGCGACGTTCTGCGCGACCGAAAGGTAGGGCAGCACATGGAACGCCTGAAAGACGAAGCCCATCCGCACCCGGCGCAGCTCCGTGAGCGCATCGTCGTCGAGCGTCGTCAACTCGACGCCGTCGAGCGTGATCGAGCCGGCGTCCGGGCGGTCGAGACCGGCGACGAGATTGAGCAGCGTCGACTTGCCGATCCCGGACTCGCCCATCACCGCGACGTAATCGCCGCGCGCAAGCTCGAGGTCGACGCCGGTCAGCACGGTGCGCCGGCGCGGCCCGGCGTAGGTCTTGGCGAGTTGGCGAATCGACAGCACGCAGCGAGCGTAGGGTCGAAACGCGGGCAGGTCAAATCATCGGAACCGGACCGAGGCCGTCGATCCCATAGTGCGTGGGCAGCGGCGAAACGCGGCCGTTGCGTCGATCGGCGCGTTGCCTGCCCGATCCCGGCAACGGGAATCGCCTTGCTAGCTGACGCGCCGCAGCGCCCCTTTTTCCCGGGCGGGGCGTGCCCACGGCGATTCGCGCACCCAGGCGGGGACGTCGTCGGCCAGCAGCGGCCGGCTGAACAGGAATCCCTGCACGCCGTCGCAGCCGAGCGCGCGCAGCTGCTCGAGCGTCGCCTCGTCCTCGACGCCGCCGGCGACGACGGACAGGCCCAGCTTGTGCGCGAGCTCGATCGTCGAGCGGACGATCAACGCGTCGCTGGCGTCCGCGGTCATGCCCATGATGAACGACTTGTCGATCTGGAGCTCGTTGAGCGGCAGGCGCCGCAGGTACGCGAGCGACGAGTACCCGGTGCCGTAGTCGTCGACCGCGAGCCTGCACCCGAGCTCGTGCAGGCGCTCGAGATTCTTCAGCGCATGGCCGGGCTCGCCGACGATCGCGTTCTCGGAGATCTCGAGCGTGAGCCACTGCGCGGAGCAGCCCTCGTGCTCGAGGATCCGCGCGAGCCGCACCGGCAACTCGCTGTCGATCAGGTCGCGTGCCGAGATGTTGACGGAGACGTTCATCGGCAGCCCCCGGCCGCGCCACTGCGCGCACTGCGCGATCGCCCGCGCGAGCACCCACTCGGTGATCGAGCGGATGTAGCCCGTTTGTTCCGCGAGGGGGATGAAATCGGAGGGCGGAACGAGCCCGCGTTTCGGGTGCTGCCAGCGAACGAGAGCCTCGACGAAGTGCTCGCCGCATTCGCCGAGCGCGATCTTCGGCTGGTAGATGAGCGCCAGCTCGTCGTTGTCGACCGCCTTGCGCAGATCGCTCAGCAGCGACAGGCGCTCCTCGCCGTGTTCGTCGAACCGCGGGTCCCACACGGCGAGCCGGATCTTGTCGTGCTTGGCCGCGCGCATCGCCACGTCCGCGCGCTCGAAAAGCTGCACCGGATCGCTGCCGTGGTCGGGGGATGCCGCGATGCCGATGCTGACGCCGACATCGACGAGGTGCCCGTCCAGCGTCATCTTCACGTCGATTGCGCGCAGGATGGCATTGGCAGCCCGCTGGGCGTCGCTCGCCCCGCTGCCGGGCATCACGATCGCGAACTCGTCGGCGCCGATGCGCGCGACGCTGTCCGAGGCCCGGCGGACCACCGACCGCAGCCGCGCGGCAACCTCACGCAGCAGCAGGTCGCCGATCGGGTGACCGAGCGTGTCGTTGACGTGGCCGAAGTTGTCGAGGTCCAGGACCAGCACCGCGACCGACGACCCGGCGCGGGACGCGTTGGCAATAGCCTGTTGCAGCCGATCCGCGAATAGCACGCGGGTCGGCAGTCCGGTCAGCGCATCGCGGTGCGCGAGGTCGGTCATCTTCGACATGCGGCCGGCGACGCCTTCCTGCATCAGGCGGAACGCCTTGGCGAGCTCGCCGACCTCGTCCGTGCGCGAGATGGGCGCGATGGGCTCGTAATCGCCGGCCGCGCCGCGGCGCGCGGCGCCCGCGAGTTCCCGCACCGGCCCGACGACCCAGCGCGCGACCGCCAGCCCCACCACGATCGCCGCCAACGCGCCGACGACGGAGATCGCTGCGAGCTGGAGCTGCATCCGGCGGAACGGCTCGAGCGCCGCCGCGAGCGGCGCCTGCAGCACGGCGACCACGCTCTCCTCGGTGCGCGGGGAGAGATTGACGACGCGGCTGACCGCCTCGTTGCCGTATTCCGCGTTGCCCTCGCTGTCGCTTCGGGAATAGCGGTTGGCCGCGACGTCACGCGTCAGCGCTGCCCGCTCGTGGCTGGGCCGCGTGCTCGCGGCCATCCGCCAATCGCCCTCGTCGAAGCGTCCGAGGATGGAAACGTCGAGACGTGCGAGACCGCCCAGCTCTTGCGCCATCGCGTCGTTGACCTTGATGCCGGCGACCACCCAGCCGGCGGGCTTCGGCCCGGGGATCGGGACGATGGCGAGCTGATACAGCTGGCCCGCGATCGGAACCATGCCGGACGCCTGCTGCGCGGCAGCTGCCCGGTCGACCAGCTTGGGAAAGCCGACACGGCGGCCGACTTCCGCCTCGAGCGTTCCCGCGACGACCCGGTAATCGGTCCCGACGAGCAGCATCACGGCGGCCGCGATGCGCTTGCCGTGCGTGGCGAGCGCCGGGGCGAGCTCGTTGGGGTCGCCCGCCACCGCCAACTCGCGGAACTGCGGATCCCCGGTCAGCACCCGCGTCCCCTCGATCAGGCGCTGCGCGTCGATTTCGAGCAGCCGTTCGAAAACGCGGGTGCCGGCGACGACGTCCGCGGTGACCGTCTTGCGCACGGTGGACGTGCCGAAGGTGTCGATGAGCACGAACCCCCCGACCTGCAACCCGACGATCACCAGCACGAAGACCGCCAGAATGCGGCTCCGGAGCCCGAAGATCGGGATCGCGGGTAGCGTGGGCAGGTGCACGGCGCGAGGCGCGGTCAGCGCGTCAGGGGGAGAAGATCGACGGGAAGCGAGTCCGAATCTTCGACCGCCAAAGCGGTTTCGAAGGCCGTCGCAAATGCGCGCGCTAGCCTCTGGATCGCGAACGCCTGCGCGCGGTCTCCTGCCGCCCGCCGGCACTTTGCGGCCTGCCGACGTCGGCCGACCCTGGCACGACGCACTAGCGGTGTCCGTACGGCGCGATTCCCCCGCTTGGAGTCGACCTCAAAACCTTCCAACAAAACAGTCCGTTGCATTCTTGTTTCCCGATATCGGCCGTTTGGGTCGGTGCCCGTCTACGGTCCGTCGATGGGTTGCAGCAATGGCACATGCCAGGGAAGCAATATTCCTGCCGAAAACCAGGGAAAACCGCCTGCCCGCGCACAGGCGGCGGACGCTACCGGGGTCGCCCGCGGCCCGCGAGCCGCGCCAGGAAGCCGCGCCGGCGCGGGTTTACGGGACCATCGCGCAACGCGGGAACCGGGGCGACCTCCTGCGGTGGCCGATTGTCCAGAATCGCCTGCGGCCGCTCGACGACGAGACGCTGCGCCTCCTCGGCGCCGACCCATCGCTCCGCGGCGATCCGCCCTTCGGCGAGCCGCGGCGGGCGGTGCCGGAGGCTGTGCGCATCGGTGGCGAGCAGGTGCACGAGCCCGTCGTCCAGCAGCCTGTCGGCGAAGCGCTGCGCCCCCTTGCCGAAACGGCCGTTCAGGCTGCCGGCGGTCACCTGCAGCCAGGCGCCCGAGCGCACGATCGTCTCGAAGGCGGCGTAGTGGTGGTCGATCCACGACAGCCGTTCGGGGTGCGTGATCACCGGCACGTAGCCGGCCACGATGAAGGCAAATACCGATTCCTCGAACCGCGGCGGCGCCACGTGATGCGGCGGTTCGAGCAGGAAGTACCGGCCGCCGGCGAGCGTCGGCACGGAACCGTTCTTCAAACGTCCCAGCAGCTCGGGCGTCAGATGCGCATCGGCGCCGATCGTGAGCCTGAGGGCGATCCCCTCGGCAACGAATTTCGCCTGCAGCCGCGCGATGCGTGCCGCAATCCCGGCCGTGTCGTTCTCGAACACCCCCGGATAGATGTGTGGCGTGCAGGCCGACGTATGGATGCCGTCGGCGACAGCGATGCGCGCCATCTCGAGCGCGGTCGCCTCGTCGGGCGCACCGTCGTCGATGCCGGGCAGCATGTGGGAGTGCAGGTCGATCATCGTGGCCCGGCTGGGGATGCGGAGACAGTTCCTCGAAAGCGTCGGCCCGTCATCTTGACACAAGCAGACCCCGGGCCATGGAGCCGGGGCCGCTCCGGATTAGCGAATGGACGCGGGTTGCCCGGAAGCGGTACCGGCGCCGTCGATACCCTCGTCGCCCGATGCGCGTTTCGATCCGCCCCCGCTCTCGGCGCCGGCCGATCGCCGTCCGCGGCCCCCCGCACTTTCCGCTTCGGACGGCGCGCTTGCGACGCCGGCGTGCAGCATCACGCCTGCCAGCGTCGCGAACCACATCGCATTCGCCGGCATGTGCAGTCCGAAATCGAAGAAGCTGTGCAGGATCATCGGCAGCAGGCCGACGCCGACGGCGATCTGCAGCAGCGTGAAACTGCGGCCCCGCTCGCGCCGCAACAGGTCCCTCATCCGCGTGATGTACGCCGTGAACAGCAGCGCGACGATCACCGGCGCCGCGAGCCCGATTTCCATGAACAGCTGCACATAATCGTTGTGCGCGTGGTCGATGTAGCCGCCCATGACCTCGGCCTGGAAGCGGGGGAAGACATCGGCGAATGTCGAGAGCCCGCTGCCGAACGGCAGGAACTCGATCGCCGCGCGCAGCGTGGCTGCGTAGATGGCGAGACGCGTTCCACCCGCGAGGCGCAACTGGTCGGGCTCGAACTTTTCGAGGATCGGCGCGAGCCCGATCAGCGCCGCCAGGGCGATCCCCGTCACGACCAGCGCTCCGACGATCCGGTTGGCGTGCTTGAGGCCCGTCCGTGCCCGCACCAGCAGGATCGACGAGAACGCCAATCCGACGAGCGCCGTGGCGATGCCGGCGCGCGAGAAAGTGAAGAGCAGGCACAGCAGGATCAGCACCGCCGACGCGAACACCAGAACGCGCTGCGACACGGTATCCGCGAAGGACAAAGGCTGCCGGCGCTTCTGCTCGTGCCGTCCGTGCCGGATGCCGAAGACGAGCAGGCCCACGATCACCGGCAGCATCATCGCGAGCATCGCCGCGAAATGGTCGCGGTTGACGAAGGTGCCGGTCGCCGTGCCATACGCCTGGTCGTTGCGCAGGTAGAAGATCGATTCGCCGCCGGAGCCGACCTGCAGCAGTCCGAGCAGCGCCTCGCCGCCGGTGAAAACGGCCATCGCCACCAGCAACCGGACCACCTGCGCGGGCGCGAGCCGCTGCACGGCGACGAGGCAGGCGAGCGGCGGCAAGAGGGCGAGCCAGCCGTACTCGGTCGCCGACGGCACGACCGAGATCGTGCGGCTCGCATTGGCCGCGCCCGAGGCGGCAAAGCGCTCCAATACCGCGACATACGCGGCGTGCCCGGGAAGCGCCCGCCAGAGGGCGTCGGGCATCGGCACGAGCTGCAACAGCGGGTACGCGAGCAGCACGGCAAGCGCGGCCGTCAGCGGGCGGGGCGGGGCGACGAGAAGCGCCACGGGCCTCCGGAGCACGAGCACGAACAGAAAGCCGATCGCCGCGAGCTCCAGCAGCAGGAGCGGCCACGCGCGGTTGCCCGCCTTGTACAGCGGCGCCAGCAGGAGAAAGAGGACGAACGAATAAAAAAATGTGGAGCCCGCGGGCTCCACATTCTCGTTCAGTGACGGGGTATCGATGGCGATCAGTTGGGACTGACGGGATTCTTCTTGAAGGTCTCGTAGGCCCCGTAGCCCATGCCACCGATGAACGCGGCCTGGACAATCGTGCCCAGCGCGGAGCCGCCCGCAGCAGCCGTGCCGACGCCACCGCCGATTGCGCCCGGGGCCGGCCCCAGGGCCACGACTTCCTTTGCGAGCGCGGCGCAGTCGGCGCCGACCTTTACGGTGAACTGGGAGTTTTCGTCGAGCCTGACGTTACAGCCGAACTCATAGGCGATCGTGACCTTGGCGCCGGCGGTCGTCACCACGCGCGTCGCCACCGGCAACGGCATGCCGTTCATGCCGGCGACCATTGCATCACCCTTGCTCACCAACACGTCGCCGACGAGGTCGGCCAGCTTGGCCACGCCGCTTGTGGGTTGCTGCGCGAGCGCGGGCCCCGCGAGGACCACGGAGGCAAGAAACGCAACGGTCGAAAGGGCGCGGGATTTCATGAATTTCTCCTTGACGGCCCCAAAAAACGTCGGAGCCTCAGGAACTTGCCTTCAAGGTTAGCAACGGGCCGCCGCGCTAGTCAAGGCTGCGCACGCGGAAATCGTCGAACCAGACGCTTCCGTTGAGCCGGGCGGCGACATTGCCCGGAAGATCGGCGTCGCGTCGCGGATTGGCGAGCTCGAGGCGCAAGACCTGTGCCGGACAACCGTCGGGAACCGTGAACTCGTCGGCAAAGTCGACCCATGGTCCCGTGCCCCGGAACCGGTCGCTCCGCGCAAGCTGCCGGCCATCCGCGCCCGACTTGTCCAGGCAATAGAGGCCCCACTGCACGCCCAGCCACGTTTCGAGTCCGTCGGCACGCCCGCGGCCCTCGAGTCGGTGCTTGCCGGGGAACAGCATCAGGGTCTGCTGCACGGGCGGCCCCGCCCAGCGCTTGCGCAGGAACTCGACATGCAGGGCGCGGCGCCCGCCGGCGCCGTCGATCCGTTGGGTTTCCACGGACACGCCGCTCTGCCCGGCAACGATCCAGTCGAAGCCCACGTTGCTGATGGGTGCTTCGAAGTCGCCGTTGAAGACGTAGCCGACGCGCTGCCGCTGTTCGCGCAGCAGCCCGTTGAGCCAGACCTGGTAGGCATTGGCCCAGCGGCTCTCGCGCTCCAGCCGACCGATCAGGCAGCGCCGCTCGTCGATGGTGGCGGTGCCGGCCGTCGTCCGCACGGCGAGGAGGCGCTGCAGCGTGTCGGTGTCGCCAACCGTCCGACACGCATGACTGAAGAATCCGGGCCACCACTCGGGGTTGTCGCGGGCCACACCGGCGAAGAATTCATGGCTCCGGCCACCGTTCAGCATCGCCGTGAAGACCGGCCATGCCTTTCCCGAGGCCGACGGATAGAGATCGACGGCGCGGCGCAGGATCGCGAGCGCCTGCGTCTCCTCGCCCACGCGCACGTGGAACGCCGCAGCTTCCAGCAATGTCTGCTCGTCCGCCGGCGCGAGCCGCATCGCCTCGCGCATCGCGTCGCGCGCATCGGTGATCCTGCCCTGTCGCTCGAGCTCCAGTGCCAGCACGACCAGCGCCGCGTAGTCCGTCGGATTCCGCGCGAGACGCGCGCGCCAGGGCGCATCGGGCGTACTCGTGTCGAGCGGCGAGCGCAACCGATCGGTATCGGCCGAGTTGCTCCCCGCCAGCAGCAACGCCGAGGCGCTGACGACGACGCGCCAGACGAGCACGAGCGCAACGACGACGGCGATCGCCGCGATCGCATCCCGCGGAAGGAGCGTCGCAGTGCGTTCCGTCGCGCTCACGGATTCCTCGGCTGGTGCGACAGTCTTGCTATGACCACGCGCCCATCGCGCCGCACCAGTTCCATGTCCACGGCGAGGCGCTGTTCGACCTCGCGGCCGTCGCGCCAGCCGATCCTGACGGCGATCTCACCCTTGGCATATGCGCGGTCGCCGGCGCGCCGCCAGTTGACGCGCGTCAACTGCATCCGCCGCCAGTCGGAGAGGCGGAACAGCTCGTCGTATTCGCCGCGGATCGCCGCGCGGCCATGGCGGAGGTTCGTGTCGGCGTCGTCGTCGAACAGCGCCGCAAACGCGTCCACTCGGCCCTTCTCGTAGGATTCGACGAATGCCGCGAACAGCGCCTCGATCTCGGCGCTGGCCGGCGGCGACGGCGGCGCAGTCGACATCGCCGTCGGCGGGACCGGCTCCGGGTGAATCGGCATTGGCGCCGTGGGCGCGGCCGGAGCCGTCGCAATGGCCGGAGCCATCGCAACGACGGGCGTTGGCGGTGCAACGGCCAGCGCGAAGCCGTCGCCCGAAGGCACCGGGCCCGAACCCATCGCAGTCGGCCCAACCGCAGGCGCGGACTCGCGGCGCGCCGATGCCATTGCGACGGGCTCTGGCAACGCAACCGACGACGCGGAATCGCCGTCGGGCGGCGGGGCCGGGGCGCCGGTGCTCGGGGCCGTCGAATGGGCCGCGACAGATCTCTCGGCGCTGCCGCGCGCATCCGTGGCGACCTGTGTCCGGTTTCCCGCGCGAACGTCGGCCCCGGCGCCGGGCTCGCCCGCACTGGCGACGAGAGCCGCGGGGGTCGCCGAAGTCGGCGCCGTTGTCGCAACCGCGGCCACGGCCGACGCCCGATTCTCCCGCGCCACGCGCATCAGTGCTCCTTCCCGTGCGTCCCGGAACGTCGTGCCGATGATCACGCCGGCGCCGGCGATCAGCACGGCAATCGCGACCGTCGCAGGGTGCGCGCGCACGAAACCGCCCACGCCCGCGGTCAGCCATTCGGGCAGGCCCAATCGCGACAGCGGTCCATTACCCCAGGAGCTCGCGCGCGGTCGCTGCACTGTCGGCATCATGGACGCCGCCGATGCGGCCGCGGCCCGGTACGCCGCCCTCGCACCGGCCGCGCGCACCTGTGCTTCGCGGTCGAACTTCTCGCGCGAATCCCGATTCCGGAGAATCCCATAGGCGCGATTGGCCTGGGCGGCAAAGGACTCCGGCCAGAGGAGCTGCACATCCTGCCGGTCGGGATGAACCAGCTGCATCAGCAGCCGGAAGCTCTCCTTGATGGCGGCCTGCGAGGCGCCGGGCGCGAGGCCGAGCGTCTGGTACGGTGTCGCTTCGGGCCGGAAGAACATGTGCCGCACGTAGCAGGCGGCAGCGTCCTTCAGCGTCGCGGCCGTAGCGGGCCCCTCGAGGCCGGGATCGGCGAAGTCCACGCGCCGGCCCAGCGCGAGCTTCAGGATCACCTCGCAATCGAGCATCGGCGCATCGCGGCGCCGCCCTTCCGCCTGATAGCGCGAAGGCTGCCGAAAGAACCAGAGGAGCAAGAAAGCCGTGCGATCCGCGGACGGGCGGTCAAGCATGGCTGCCGATGCGCGTCACGCGAGGCCCCAACTTCGAGAATCCTGACACGCACCGTTCGCAACCCGCGTATTCAGCACGGCCGCATTTCCGCAATGCCGCTCACGTGAGCTGCGGCACATCGCTGGTGCTCTTGTAGTAGTAGTACGCGCTCTCGTAGCCATACTCGCCGTCGCGCAGGTCGAGCTTGGTCATCAGGGCGCCGATGGGAACGACGCCCGCCTGCCGCAGGCGCTTGAGCGCCGACCTGGCGTGCGCCTTGCGCGTCTCGCCCGCCGCCACCACGAAAAGCACGTTGCCGACCTGGTTGCCGAGCACCAGCGCGTCCGCGATGCCGAGCACCGGCGGCGCGTCCAGCAGGATGTTCGGAAAGCGCTGGCCCAACTCGTCGAGCAACCCGAGGAGCTTGGGCCCCGACAGCAATTCGACGGGATTCGGCGGCAGCGGGCCGGCCGGAATCAGGTAGAGGTTGGGGATCGACGTGACGCGCACCACCCCGAGCGCCGGAATATGGCTAGACAGGAAGTTCGACAGCCCGCGGGTGTTGTCCACACCGAGGAACTTGTGCATCGACGGATTGCGGAGATCGGCGTCGATCAGCAGCACCGGCCGTCCGGCCTGCGCGAAGTTGATCGCCAGCGCGAGCGCGGTCGTCGACTTGCCCTCCTTCGCGGTCGTGCTGGTGACGACGATCTGTTCCGGCGCGCCTTCGCGCGTCGAGAACTGCAGCGCGGTGCGCACCGAACGGTAGGCTTCCGCCAACCCAGAGCGCTGGTCTTCGTGCGCCATCATGGCGATGACCGCCGCCGCCTCCCCCTTCTTCAATTTGATCCGCGGTATGACGCCCAGCACCGGGAGGTGCGTCAGCCGCTCCATGTCCTCGGGGTGACGCAGCGTGTCGTCGAGGTACTCGAGGAAGAACGCGAGCCCGATCCCGAGGGCGAGACCCAGGGCCGCCGCGATCTGCAGGTTCTGCACCAGGTTCGGCTTGTAGGGCGCGCCCGGCGGCAGCGCCGAGTCGACGACCGTGACGTTGTTGGTGCCCACGCCCGCCTCGACGCCGACCTCCTTCAGGCGCTGCAGCAGGCCGTCGTAGAGCGTGCGGTTGGTGTCGACCTCGCGCTTCAGGATGTTGTAGCGGATGCTGCGGTCCTGCAGGTCGAGCACGGCCTTCTTCGCATCATTGAGCTTTGCGGCCAGGTTCTGCTCCTGCTGCACCGTTGCCCGGTAGGTGCCCTCGATCGACTGCAGCGCGACCTGCGTCTCCTCGTTGATCTTCCGGTCGAGCTCGTCGATCGACGCCCTGAGCTGCTGCATCTTGGGAAACGCCGGCTTGTAGATGCGCAGCGCGTCCTGATACTCGACCTGCAGCTTCGTCCGCTGTTCCTTCAGCGTCGAGACTGACTTGTTGTCCAGGATCTGCGGTAGGGATTCCGGGCGCGTCTTGAACTCCTCGTACAGCGACTGGGCCTTCATCCGCTCCTGCTCGGCCTTCGCCGCCACGTTGTTGTACTCGGTCAACGTCTGCGCGAGCACGTTCTGCTTCTCGTCGACGTTGATGATCTGCTGGTCGCGCTGGAACTCGACCAACGCACGCTCGGACTCCTCGAGCTTCGCCTTGGTCTGCGCGAGCTTTTCCTCGAGGAAGGTCTTGGCGTACGACGACGCGTCGTAGCGCCGCTCGAGATTGACGTTGATGAAGTTTTGCGCCAGCGCGTTGAGGGCATCCGCAGCCAGCTTGCGGTCCGGCGAATCGAAGAACACCCGGACCAGACGTGAATTGCGAATCGGCTCGACCGACAGCGAACCGAGGAACATACCGACCGTCGCTGCGCTCGGATTGCGGGTGGGCTCCTGGGCGGGCAGCTCGCCGCCATCGACCTTGTCCCTGTCCCGCTGCAGCAGACCCGTCCACCAGGGCTTGGAGTCATCCTTTTTCGGTCCCGCCTGCTGGCGAAGGTTCAGCTGCTCGACGACGCGCTCGGCCAGCGTGCGGCTCTTCAGCAGCTCGTACTGCGTGCGGTAGAAATCGGCGTCGCCGCTTTCCTCCGGCGTGACGAGGCTGCCCTTGAACTCGATGACCTTCGGCGCCTCGCGCTCGATCTTGAGCGTGATCTGCGCGCGGTAGATCGGGACTGCCATCATCGTGGCGACCAGCGCGGTGACGAGCACGATGAAAAACGCCGAGATCGCCACCCACTTCCGCTTGACGACGACGCGCCACAGGTCCCGGAAATGGATGGTCTCGTCGTCCTCGGTCGCCGCGACGACCGGCGGCAAGACGAACGTCGACAGCGCGGTCCCGGGACGCACCTGAACTGCCGTCGCGGCGGCGGCGGGCGGGCCGTCGAGCCTGTCGTTATCCGGCATTGGGCCCGCTCAAGGGTGGGGGACGTACGTGAACGGGTTGAAGAGCCCGAAAAAGTCGCTCAGCAACGAATCCCTCAGCACGACGCGGTCGGCGGAGCGCTTGACGACGATGACATCGTCGTTGACGAGCGTGGGGTCCTCGGTTTCCCCAGCGCGGATCTTGAGGAGGTCGTGCTTGTAGATCTTCTTCTCGCCGCCCTCGATGCGATACACCATTATTTCGTTCAGGTCGGCGATTTGCCCCTGGCCACCGGCGATGGCGATCGCCTGCAGCAGCGTCGTCTGGCCGCGGATCGGGAAGATGCCCGGGTGGTTGACGGCGCCTTCGATCGTGATCCGCTGGCTCGTGAACTCCTTGATGAACACGGAGACCTGCGGGTCCTGCAGGTAGTCCTTCTCGTACTTGCTCGCGATCAGCGTCTCGGCTTCCTGGGCCGTGAGCCCGCCCACGGTCACCGTGCCGACGAGGGGCAGCGAAATTGCGCCACGGGAATTGACCCGCACGTCGCGCTTCAGGTTGTCGATGCCGAAGACCTGCATTTCGATGAGGTCCTGTGGCCCGATCCGGTAGTCGTCCGCCACCACCTGACCGGCCGCTGGCGGCCCCACGCGCGGCGCATTCGGCGCGATCGGTGTCGGACCGACGTCGATCCTGGCCGGCGGGGTGCTGGCCGAAGGGGTGCCGGGCACGTTGACGGCGACCGGCGGCCCAGGAGCGGCGGTCGGGGCGGGGCCTACCGTCTGCGCGCGGGCCGCTCCCGGCAGCAGCGCGCTGACCACGAGCCACCCGGCCAACGCCCAAGGCGCCACCGCGAGGCCACGCAATCGGTGCGGACGGGAAGCGATCAACGGGCGCGGTCCATGGAAGGGCAAAATTGGATCGATCACCCCAATCTCGAAAACCGCAAGTAATCCATTGAAAATAGGTGCGAAACATAACACCGCCGGGGCGCTTTGTGCAAGACAAGTCGCTTGCCCCCCCGCCGCCCGTGCCCATGGCCAAAGCCGGTGGGATTCGCGGCAACCGTGAAGCGGACGGCCCCAATGTCGTGCCCCCCGCTCGATTCCGGTACGCTCGCGTGGTTTCAGACCGTAACACGTGGAACGGAGAGCCGGTGTTTGCCCCAGGGAGCCCCGAGCAGAGCATCTGCGCAATCCTCCGCGGCGAAGCAACCGATTGGGATCGCGGTTCAGACCCGAAAGCCGTTTCGCGTTTCCTCGAAGCCGGCAACGACCACGGCGTTCTGCCGCTCGTCGACGCGGCGTTGCGCAGCCGCGCGGACGTCGATGCCTGGCCCGGAGCCATCCGGGCCGCGTGCCATGAGCGGGCGCGCGTCCAGGCGATGCACGAGCTCGCGCATCGCGCCGAGATAGGCCGTGTGCTGGAAGCGCTCACCGAGGCACGCATCGGGTCGCTGCTGCTCAAGGGCACCGGCCTCGCCTACGGCTGCTACCCCGACGCCATCCTGCGCCCGCGCGTGGACACCGACCTGCTCGTGCCTCGCGAAGCGGGCGAGGCTGCCAGCGGCATCCTCGAGGCCATGGGTTACCGCCGGGCGCTCGGGTCCGCGGGAAGGTTCGTCGGCTACCAGGTCGCCCTCCACCGCGACGAGCTCAACGGCGTCCGGCATTCGATCGATTTGCACTGGCGCATCAGCGACCTGCAATCGTTCGCCTGGCTCTTCTCGTTCGACGAGCTCGCTGCCGCCGCCGTGCCGGTGCCGAAGCTCGATCCGCGCGCCGTGCGGCTCGGCAATGCCCATGCGCTTCTTCTTTGCCTGCTTCACCGGGCGGGCACGAACCTCTTCCAGGAACCCGGGCTCGGGGACCGGCTGATCTGGCTCTACGACATGAAGCTGCTGAGTGAGCAGATGCTCGGCCCGGAACTGGAGGATTTCCAGCGGATGGTCGAGGGGAAGCGCCTCGGCGCCATCGCGATCGACGGGCTGCGCGCCTGCGCCCGGTGTTTGGGTTCCCCGCGACTCAGCAAGCTGATCGGCCGCCTCGAAGGCAGTCCAGGTGCAGCGTACGGCGAGGACTTGCTGCACGCGGGAAAGCTGCGCCGCGAATGGATCGAATTCCGCGCGATCCCCACCACCCGCACGCGGCTCGCGTATCTCGGCGAGCGGCTCTTCCCCACGCGCGAATACATGCGCGAGCAATACCCCGACGCGGCAGCACACTCCCTGCCGCTTCTCTACCTGCAACGTGTGGTCGCAGGCTGCCGCCGGCTCGTCCTGGGGCGCCGGCCGTAGACTTGCCGAATGCTGCACAAGGAGCTTACGGCCCTCGTGACCTTCGCCGCGCCTCATCGCGCAGCATTGGCGCTGGGCGGCCTCCTGATGATGCTCGAAAGCGCCGCCGCACTGGCGGTTCCCTGGCTCGGCGGCAAGCTCGCCGCGGCGCTGCTGCACGGCATCGCCGGCTCGGGTCAAGAGGCGGCTGGCGTCCTCGTCGCGATGCTCGTGCTCTTCGGCGTGCAGGCACTGCTCAAGTTCGGCGACACGTACCTGCTCGGCGCGACCGCCGAGCAGATCATCGCCGACCTCAAGGTGCGCGTGTACGATCACCTGCAGGCTCTGCCGCTGTCCTTCTTCCACCGACGCCGCCAGGGCGATACGCTCGCCCTCCTCACGCACGATGTCTATGTCGTCGGCGGCTACGTAAGCGGAACCGCGCTCGCGCTCGTGCCGCTGCTGCTGACGGTCGCCGGTGCCGTGTTCTTCATGTTCCGCCTCCAGCCCGCGCTGGCGGTCTGGGCGACGCTGCTCATCCCGCTCTTCTACCTGCTGCTCAAGATCTTCGGCCGCCGCATCCGGCCTCTAGCGCATCAGCTGCAGGAGGAGCACGCCACCGCGATCGCGATCGCCGAGGAGAACCTCGGCATGCTGCCCGCGATCAAGACCTTCACGCGCGAGCGGCAGGAGTCGGCGCGCCATCGCGAGCAGATCGACCTCGTTCGCAGCCTGACGGCCCGGCAGGTGAAGATCCAGGCCGCGCTGGGGCCCGGCGTCCAGTTCGTCGCCGCGGCCGGCATCGTCGCGGTGCTGTGGCTCGCGAGCGGCGCGATCAGCGGGGGCACGCTCACGCCCGCCGAACTGGTGAGCTTCCTCCTCTACGCGCAGCTGCTGACGCGGCCCGTCGCGGGGCTCGCCGATGTCTACGGCCAGACGCAGACGGTGCGCGGGGCGATGGCGCGCCTGCTGCGGACGCTGGACGAGGTGGCCGAACCGCCATCCCACGCCGGCACGACGCTGCCGCCGGTTCGCGGCGCGATCGCCTTCGAGGACGTGAGCTTCGGCTACCCCGGCCGGCCGCCGGCCCTGCAGCACGTCGACCTCACCATCGCCGCCGGGGAGACGGTGGCCATCGTCGGTCCCAACGGCGCGGGGAAGAGCACGCTCGCGCACCTGCTGGTGCGCCTGCACGACCCGGGAGCGGGCCGCATCACGATCGACGGCATCGACATCGCCTCGGTCTCGCTCGACAGCCTGCGCCGCCAGATCGGGATCGTGCCGCAGCACGTGCTGCTGTTCAATGCCAGCGTCCGCGACAACATCGCCTA
>Ga0209048_10001623_pt1 | contig 22832 bp, 22 predicted proteins | sample FrelakmetCRP12CR_FD_187146 | JGI IMG/M metagenome (GOLD analysis project Ga0209048, IMG submission 187146) | Freshwater lake sediment microbial communities from the University of Notre Dame, USA, for methane emissions studies - CRP12 CR (SPAdes)... | ecosystem: Environmental > Aquatic >... | reverse complement strand
CACAGGCGGGTACGCGGTCGCAGCCCGCCGAGGCGCCACCACAGCAGCCCGGCGGCAGGGAAGGCCAGGATCCAGAAGCCCCACGGGGGGAGGGACAGGGCCAGCCCGACCCCGGCTGCCAGTGACGGGACGGCCACCCGCCCCCGCCCCGGGGTCACCGTGTCCGACCGGCGGGCCGTCATGCGGACCCGCGACCGATGCCACGGCGGTCGGTCGTCGTCGTCCCGGGGGTCGACGGGTCCGAACGGGAGCAGGGGAGCCTCCGGGCCGGACGTCGCCGGGCTCATGGCGCCGGCGCCGGCGGTGCTTCCTCGAGGGAGGCGAGCACGGCCCGGGCGGCGGCGCGCCCGCTGCCGACCACGGCCGGGATGCCGACCCCGCGGTAGGTGGCGCCGGCCACCCCCACGCCGGGCAGCTCGGCCACCGACCGTTCGATCCGTGCCGTCCGGCCCAGATGGCCCACCGTGTACTGCGGGAACGCCCCGTCCCATCGGGTGACCATCGATGCCCGTGGTCGGCCGTCGATGTCGAGGATCCGGGTCAGCTCGCCGAAGGCGGCGGCGGACAGCTCGTCGTCGTCGAGGGCATCGGGGCGGTCGTCGCCGAAGCGCCCGACCGACAACCGGATCAGCTCGTCCTCGGGTCGGGCCAGGCCCGGCCACTTGCGGGTCAGGTAGGTGCACCCGGTGATCAGGGCGGCACGGCCGTCCATGGTGGAGGTTCGGGGGACGAGGAAGCCGGTGCCCATCAGCTCGCTGCGGATCGACCCGACGGGCATGGACAGGGTGATGACGGCTACCGACGAGTGGCGGATCTCACCGAGGAGCGATGCCGCCTCGGGGGCGTGGCCGGCCAGCAGGCCGGCCGCCTGCCCGGCGGGCACGGCCAGGACCACACCGTCGACGGTCAGGGCCCGGGCACTGTCGGAGGCCCCAGTGGCGCCGGGCACCGTGGAGGCGTCGCCGGCCAGTGTCAGCCGCCAGGTGCGGTGGCCCGACCCGCCGGCAGGTGTGCGGGCGAGGGACTCGACAGCGACGCCGGTGTGCACGGTGACGCCGCGGGCGACGAGCGCCGCGGCCAGCTCGGCCGGGAACCGGGCCGCGGTCCCCTCGAGCGACCAGAAGACAGGCGTGGGCATGGTGCCCGCCACCGGGGATGGTGCGGGAGGCAGCGCCATCCGGCGCATGAGGCTCCCTGCGGCCCGGTCCGCGGTCAGCAGGGGCGGGATGACGGCTTCGGCACTGAGGTCGCCCACCCCACCGGCGTGGATCCCTCCGATGAGCGGGTCGACCAGCCGTTCGACGACCTCGTGGCCGAGCCGGGCCGCCACCACCTCGCCCACGGCACGGTCGCCGGTGGCCCCGGGGTCACCCCGGTGGGGACGGACCAGGTCGACGGCGGCCCGCACCGATCCCGCCGGGCTCAGGATGCCGGACCGGGCGAGGGGCAGCCACCGGGTGGGCACCCCCAGGTTCACGCCGTCGGGCATCATCCGCAGCCGGCCCCGTGCCCACAGTGCGGCACCGGCGGCGCCCGGGGCGACCAGGGCATCGTCGAGGCCGAGCTCGGTGCACAGGCCGGTGGCCTCGGGCCGTCGGGCCAGGAAGGCGTCGGCGGCCAGGTCGACGGTGCGGCCGCAGAACTCGGTGGACCGGACCTTGCCGCCCGGCCGGCTGCCCGCCTCGAGGACCAGGACCCGGGGCCCGCCGCCGCCGACGCCCCCGATGTCCTGGGCGAGCTGCCAGGCGGCGGCCAGGCCGGCCATGCCGCCCCCGACCACGGCGACCACCGGTCGGCCCGTCCCCCGGTTCCCGCTCACGACGCGCCGTCCGCGGCGGACCGGACCACGTCGGCCAGCATGGACAGGAAGGCGGGGTCGTCGTTGAGCGACGGGGTGCGAGCGAAGGCGATCCCGAGCGAATCGGCCTTGTCGAGTGCCTCGATGTCGAGGTCGTAGAGGACCTCGAGGTGGTCGGAGACGAAGCCGACGGGGCAGACCACGACGGCGGTGGCGCCCTCGGCGGCCACCCGCTCCATCTCCACCAGGAGGTCGGGGCCGATCCACGGGTCGGCGGTGCGGCCGGCACTCTGCCATGCCGTCCCCCAGGTGACGGTGGGGTCGGCGTCGAGGCCGAGGAGGTCGGCGATGTCGCCCCCGGACTCCGCCACCTGTTCCGGATAGGGGTCGCCCTGGGCGACCACCCGCTGGGGCAGGCTGTGGGCGGTGAAGAACACGGCGGTGTGCTCCCGCACGCCGGGGTCCAGGGCGTCGAGGACGGCCCGGGTGCGCTCGGCCAGGATCCGGGGGAACGCCGCCGTCCGGTGCCACGACGGGATGACCGTGAGCAGGAGGGGCCGGCCCGCCGCCCGGGCCGCCGCCTCGGCCCGGGCGAAGTACTCGCCCGACCCCATGGTCGACTGGTGGGGCGTGAGCACGACGCCGACGACCCGGTCCACGCCCACGTCGGCCAGGTCGGCCATGCCCTCCTCGATGGTCGGTTGCACGTACCTGGTCCCCAGGCGGATCACGAAGCGACCCGGGTCGGCGATCTCGAGGGCGGCGGCCAGCCCGTCCACCTGGGCCCGGGTGCGCCCGGTCAGCGGGGAGGTGCCCCCGATGGCCTCGTAGCGCCCGGTCAGCTCCTCGAGGAGCTCCGGCGTCGGCGGCCGACCCCGCCGGATCCGGGTGTAGAAGGCCTCGATCTCCTCGGGGGCGTCCGGCGTCCCGTGTGCCATGACCAGGACGCCGACCCGGTCGCCGGCACCACTCATGCCGGTGCCCCGACGCCGGCGCGTCCCTCGGCGTGGACCAGCTGGACCACCTGCTCGAGGATGGCCGGGTGGGTCTCGGGCAGGACGCCGTGGCCGAGGTTGAAGATGTGGCCCGGGGCGGTCCCGGCCCGCTCGAGGACCTCGCGGGCCTCGGCCGCCGCCACCTCCCACGTCCCGAGGCACATGGCGGGATCCAGGTTGCCCTGGACGGCGGTGCCGGGCCCGACCCGGGAGCGGGCCGCATCGAGCGGGACCCGCCAGTCGATGCCGACCACCGAGGTCCCGGCGGTGGCCATCAGCGGCAGGAGCTCACCGGTGCCCACGCCGAAGAGGATGGTGGGGGTCCCGGGATGGGACGACTGGAGGTCGGCGATGAGCCTGCGGGTGGCCGGCAGGACCAGCTCGTCGTAGTGGCGGGGGGTGAGGATGCCGGCCCAGCTGTCGAACACCTGGACGGCGGAGGCCCCGGCGTCCAACTGGGAGCGGAGCGAGGCCAGCGCCATGTCGGTCAGCCGCTCCACCAGGTCGTGCCAGAGGGCGGGCTCGGCCTGCATGAGTGCCTTCACCCGGGTGAAGTTCTTGGAGGGACCGCCCTCCACCAGGTAGCTGGCCACGGTGAACGGCCCACCGGCGAAGCCGATGAGCGGTACGTCGAGGGTCTCGGCCAGGATCTGCACCGCCTCGATCACGTAGGGCGTGTCGAGTTCGGGCTCGAGGGGCCGGAGCCGCTGGAGGTCGGCCGCCGACCGGAAGGGCTCGGACACCACCGGTCCGGTGCCCGGGGCGACGTCGACCCCGAAGCCGACGGCGGCGGCCGGCACCACGATGTCGCTGAAGAAGATGGCCGCGTCGGTGCCGTAGCGGTCGACGGGCTGGCGGGTCAGCTCGGCCACCAGCTCCGGCTGGGCGATGGCGTCCAGGATGCTGCCCGGCCCCCGGGCCGCCCGGTACTCCGGGAGCGACCGGCCGGCCTGGCGCATGAACCACACGGGCACGTGCGGGACCGGCTGGCTGCGGCAGGCCCGGATGAACGGGGCGTCGTCGAAGCGGCCGGCTGCGGGTGCGGGCCCGCGGGGCGTCCGGGGCGCGGCGTTGGACATGGCCCGAGTCTACGGGCGGGGGCAACGCCCCCGGGAGCGCCGACGGCCCCCGACGCGCGTCCATCCGGTGGCGCATACAATCGAGGGTTCCCCTGAGCCAGGCACGGACCCATGTGGTCGGGTCCGGGACGGGTACGGAGCAGACGGGAGGTGGGGGCGTGGAGTCGGAGCTGGAGGCCGAACAGGACTTCGTGGACCTCGCCTACGCTCGGCTCGACGCCATGCGTGGCGACGCCAACTCCATGCTCGAGGGCGTGCTCGACCTCGGACGCGGGGGAACCTTCCAGTCCCGGACCGAGCGGGACGTGATCGTCCGGACCAGCCTGGCCCGGCTGGAACAGCTCGACATCGGCGACCAGGCGCTGACCTTCGGGAGGATCGACCGACTGACGGGCGAGCCCGCCAACCGGCCCGGAGCCGACGACGGTGTCCCGGCCAGCGAGACCTTCCACATCGGGCGACTGGCCATCCACGGCCCGGACCACGAGCCGCTCGTCGTCGACTGGCGGGCTCCCGTGGCCGAGCCCTTCTACCGGGCCACGGGACGGGACCCGCTCGGCCTGGTGCTGCGCCGCCACCTCGCCCTGCAGGGCCGCACCGTCATCAGCGTCGAGGACGAGCGGTTCAGCGCCCCCGGCGAGGTGGTCGACACCGTGGTCGGCGCGGACGGGGACGGCGCCGACCACGACGTCGACGGCACCGGCGAGCTGATCGTGGGCGACCTGCCCATCGGTGGCCCGGCCGCCTTGCTCGCCGCGCTGGACCGGGCCCGCTCCGGCCGGATGACCGACATCGTCTCGACCATCCAGGCCGAGCAGGACGAGATCATCCGGGCCCCGCTCAGCGGCGTGCTGGTGGTCCAGGGGGGCCCCGGGACCGGCAAGACGGCGGTGGCGCTGCACCGCGCCGCCTACCTGCTCTACACCCACCGCTTCCCCCTCGAGCGCCAGGGCGTCCTGGTGGTGGGACCGAACCCGCTCTTCCTCCGCTACATCGAGCAGGTGCTCCCGTCCCTGGGGGAGACCGGTGTCACGCTGTCGACGGTGGCCGGCCTGGTCCCCGAGATCCGGGTCCGCGACAACGGGCCCGCCGACGTCGCCCGGCTGAAGGGCGACGTCCGGATGGCCAAGGTGGTGGCCCGCGCCGTCCGCACCCGCCAGCGGCCGCTGACCCACGAGGTCGAGGTCCCCTACGGGGCCCTCGTGCTCCGCCTGACCGCCGAGGACTCCCGGCGGATCGTGGAGGGGACGCGTCGCCGACCCGGCACCCACAACGCCCGCCGCCGGGTGGTGGAGCAGTCGGTGGCCCAGGTCCTGGCCGACCGGGCCCGCCAGACCCAGCAGCGCCTCGGCGTGGGGCCCCCGGAGGTCACCGCCTTCCCCGGCTACGAGGACCCGTCGGACCTCGCCGATGACGAGTTCGACTTCGACGACTTCTCCCGCAAGGTCCGTCGGGTGCCGGAGCTGGCCCGGGCGCTCGACCGGATGTGGCCCCGCCTCTCCCCGCACGAACTGCTGCACGACCTCTACGGCGCCCCGCCGCTCGTCGCCGCCGCCGGCCGGGGGATCCTCACCCCCGAGGAGCAGGTGCTGCTCCGCCGGCCCCGCTCGTCGTCGTTCGACGACGTGCTGTGGACTCCGGCCGACGCCGCCCTGGTCGACGAGGCCCGGCACCTGCTCGGCCCACGCACAGGCGGAGGCGATGAGGCCGTCCGCAAGTACGGGCACATCGTGGTCGACGAGGTCCAGGACCTCTCGCCCATGCAGCTGCGCATGCTGACCCGCCGCTCGCTGGCCGGCTCGATGACCGTGGTGGGGGACATCGCCCAGGCCACCGCACCGTGGTCCCCCTCGTCGTGGGAGGACATCACCGAGCACCTGCCGCGACGGCGACCGGCCCGCTCCGTGGAGCTGACGGTGAGCTACCGGACCCCGGCGGAGGTGCTGGCGGTGGCCAGCCGGGTCCTCGCCGTTGCCGCACCGGAGCTCACCCCGCCCAAACCGGTCCGCCGCACCGGGGTGGAGCCCCGCATGATCCAGGTGGAGCGGAGCGACGGCCCGGCCACGACCGACGACCTGGCCCGCACCGCGGCCGCGGCCGCCATCGAGGAGATGGAGGCGGTCCGACCCGGTCGGGTGGCCATCATCGCCCCCGAGTCGGTGAGCGGCGCGGTGGCCGACGCCCTCACCAGCTCCGGCACACCGGTGGTCGATGCCCGGGACATGCGCAAGGGCGGCCTGTCCGAGCCGCTGGTCCTGCTCGCCGCCGACTCGGCCAACGGGCTCGAGTTCGACTCGGTCGTGGTGGTCGAACCCGCCCTGATCGCCGGGGAGACGGCGCGGGGCCTGCGCACCCTCTACGTGGCCCTGACCCGGCCCACCCAGCGGCTCACGGTGGTCTCGCTGACCGCCCCTCCTGCCTCGCTGACCGCCGCCAATTGAGGCTCCTGCCCGGGCTCGCGGCCCCGCCCGCCGGGCCGGTCGGGGGTCCGCTGCCCGGGGCCCGGACAGGCCCGGAGACCACCCGATGAACCGATTTGGCCCTCGGCACGCTGGGTAGAGTAAAACTATGGCCGTGACCCAGGCTCTCGCCGCCGATCCGGCCATCTCCAGACCGCCGCGCCACCGCCCCGACAGGCCTCCGATGCTGGCCGTTGGCGTCATCATCTGGCTCGGTTCCGAGGTGATGTTCTTCAGCTCCCTCTTCGCCGCCTTCTTCACCATCCGGGCCCACGCCACGGTGTGGCCGCCGCCCGGAGCCCATCTGGACACCGTCCGGGCCGGGATCTTCACGGTCATCCTGGTGGCCTCGAGCTTCACCATGCAGAAGGCCGTGTTCGACCAGGAGCGCGGTGAGCGCAAGAGTGCCAAGCTGTGGGTGTGGCTCACCCTGGTGTTGGGGACCCTGTTCGTCGCCAACCAGTTCTTCGAGTGGGTGGACCTCTCCCACAACCCGGCCACCAACCCCACCCAGACGTCGTACGGCTCGCTGTTCTACATCATGTCGGGGCTCCACGGCCTCCATGTGTTCCTGGGGCTGGCCGCCATGCTCTTCCTCCTGGTGCGGCTCCGGGGACCGGCCGGCGATCCGGGGGAGACCCCGGTCTTCCAGGGCGTCAGCTACTACTGGCACTTCGTCGATGTGGTGTGGGTCGGCCTCTACTGCTGCCTGTTCCTGCTCAAGTGACCGCCCGCACCCCCCGCCGCGCTGCGGCCCGTCTGGCCGCGCCCGCCGCCCTGGTGGGCGCGGTGGCCCTGGTCGGCCTGTTCGCCTTCTCCTCCGGTCCGGCCCAGGCCGACACCACCACCACCACGACCGGCCCCACGCCGACGCCCTACGGCGTCGGTTCGGCCCAGCCGGGCTCGGTGCAGCAGACGCCGACCGCAGTGACCGCGGTGCCGTCACCCACCGCCGCGGCCGCCGCCACCTCACCAGCCAACGAGACCGGCATCCACTACACCGACCTGCCGGCCTCGTTCATCGCACCCGGCCAGGCGCTGTTCGCCGCGAACTGCTCGAGCTGCCACGGCAACGACGCCCGGGGTAAGACCAACGTGGCCCCCAACCTGCAGGGCCTCGGTGCCGGCACCGTCGACTTCTGGGTCTCCACCGGTCGGATGCCGCTGGCCAGCACCAGTACCCAGGCCACCCGCAAGCCGCCCCGCTTCAACCGGATCCAGACCCTGGAGATCGCCGCCTGGGTGCAGTCGCTGACGCCGGGCGAGGGCACCCAGGTGCCCGTGGTCCGGACCTCCACGGCGGACCTCGAGGCCGGCAACACGCTCTTCACCCTCAACTGCGCCGCCTGCCACACCATCTCGGGCGCCGGTGACGCGCTGGCCGAGGGCGCATACGCCCCCAGCCTGCACCTGGCCACACCGACCCAGGTGGTCGAGGCCATCCGGTCCGGCCCGGGCAACATGCCCCGGTTCGGCGCCGGCAACATCACCAACACCGAGGCCCGTGACATCTCGGCCTACGTGACCGAGGTGCTCCAGCACCCGAACAACTCGGGCGGCGTCGGACTCGGCGGGATCGGCCCCGTCGGCGAGGGCTTCGTCGGACTTCTGATCGGTGTCGGGATCCTGATGCTGGTCTGCTTCTGGATCGGAGATCGCACGTGAGCGACCACACGTCGGGAACCGGGGGGCCGCCGGCCACCCTGGACGACCCCCACCTGCAGCCACTGGCCAAGAATCCCAAGCGGATGGAGGCGCTCGCCGCGCTGTCCATGCTGGTGGGGATGGCCGGCTTCGTCGGCTTCATCGTCGTCTACTGGGTGGACGCCTCCAATGAGTGGGAGGCGCTCACCCTGGGCGTCGGCATGCTCGGCCTCGGGGTCGGCGTCATCGCCTGGGGCAAGTACCTCATGCCGCAGGGCCCCTTCGTCGAGGAGCGTCACGACTTCCACTCGACCGACGACGAGCGGTCGGCCTTCAACGCCGCCGTCACCGGCCGCGGCGGGCTCGAGGTCACGCGGCGCAAGACCCTGCTCGGGATCTTCGCCGTGGGCGGCGGCCTCATGACCCTCGCCCTGCTCATCCCCGGGGTGCGCTCCCTGGGGCCGAAGCCGGCCAAGTCGGAGGACAACCAGGGCCCGACCGACGTCTCGCTGTTCACGACGAACTGGAAGAAGGGGAGCAAGCTGGTCACCGTCGGCGGCCGCCCCGTCCAGGTCGACGACCTCGAGGTTGGTGGCGTGCTCACCGTCTTCCCCCAGGGGTTCGAAGGCTCCTCGCCCGACCAGGTGATCCTCATCCGCCTGGCCCAGCTGGGACCGAACGACCCGCCGTACCCGATCGCCGCCCCGGGTAGGACCGAGTGGGGCGTCCAAGGCTATGTGGCCTACTCCAAGCTCTGCACCCACCTGGGCTGCCCGGTGGGCCTCTACCAGGAGAAGACGCAGCAGTTGGTGTGCCCGTGCCACCAGTCGATCTTCGACGTCAACGCCGGCTGCATCCCGCAGTTCGGCCCCGCCCCCCGCCCCCTGCCGCAGCTGCCGATCACCGTCGACCCGACCGGCCAGATGCGGGCCAACGGCAGCTTCGACCAGGCCGTCGGCCCCGGATTCTGGGAGCGCCCATGATCGACAAGTCCCTCAATTGGCTGGACGACCGCCTCGGCTTCGCCAAGGGCGGCCGGTCCTTCCTGGACAAGATCTTCCCCGACCACTGGTCGTTCATGCTGGGCGAGATCGCCCTCTACTCCTTCGTGGTCCTGCTGGGCACCGGCGTCTTCCTCTCCTTCTTCTACGTCCCCTCGGCCCACGAGATCGTCTACCACGGCAGCTACGTCCCGCTGCGGGGCCAGCACGTGTCCGAGGCCTACGGCTCGACCGTCGGCCTCTCGTTCGACGTGCGCTCGGGCCTCCTGATGCGCCAGGCCCACCACTGGGCCGCCGACATCTTCCTCGGCGCCATCGCCGTGCACATGGCCCGGGTCTTCTTCACCGGAGCCTTCCGCAAGCCCCGCGAGTTCAACTGGATCGTCGGCGTCCTGATGCTGATCCTGGGCATCCTCAACGGCTTCCTCGGCTACTCGCTGCCCGACGACCTGGTGTCGGGGACCGGCATCCGCATCGCCTACTCGATCACCGAGTCGGTCCCCGTCGTCGGCAGCTACCTGGCCTTCTTCCTCTTCGGGGGCAACTTCCCGGGCAGCGGCGTGATCATCCCGCGCTTCTTCATCATCCACGTGCTGATCATCCCGGCGATCCTGGTCGGGCTCCTGGCCGCCCACCTCGGGCTCCTGGTCAAGCAGAAGCACACCCAGTTCGCGGGGAGGGGCAAGACCGAGAAGAACGTCGTCGGCTCGCCGATGTTCCCCACCTTCATCGCCAAGACCACCGGCTTCCTGTTCATGTCGACTGGGGTCATCTTCCTCCTCGGCGGCTTCGCCCAGATCAACGCCATCTGGCAGTTCGGCCAGTACGAGCCCTACCAGATCTCCTACGCCGTGCAGCCCGACTGGTACATGGGCTGGCTCGACGGCGCGGCCCGGATCATGCCGAGCTGGGAGTGGGTGGGCTGGGGCCACACCATCCCGCTCGAGGTGTTCCTGCCGGCGGCCGTGTTCCCCGGCCTGATCTTCGCGATCCTGATGGCCTGGCCGTTCATCGAGTCGGTCCACACCAAGGACCACGAGTACCACAACCTCCTGGACCGCCCCCGCGACCGCCCCAAGCGCACGGCCGCCGGCGCCGCCATGCTGACCCTGCTGTTCGGGGTGTTCTTCGCCTCGTCGACCGACGTCATGGCCAACTTCTTCCAGCTGCCCCTGATGGACGTCCTCTGGTTCTTCCGGTTCTTCGTGCCGCTGGCGCCGTTCGTGGCGTACTTCCTCACCTACAAGATCTGCAACGAGATGCGCGAGGCCGAGGGCATCGGCAAGCGCAAGCACGCCCTGGTCGTCGAGCGGTCCGCCGAGGGCGAGTACACGACGACCGAGTCCCCGGTCCGACCCGGCGACGAGCACGTGGAGCTCGACGCCATTCCGGTGCCGACCTTCATCGACACGTCGGACCCGGAGCTGGCCACGGCCGCCGGCGTCCGCCGGGTGATCCGCTAGGGCCGGCCGCATCGACGGGAGTCCCGGGCGCTCGCCTCGGGCACCATGGAACCCACCGTCGACGGAGTGGTCGACCTCGACCGCTATCCGGTGCTGGGCGCGGGCGGGCCGGCGTTCCGTGCCGGGGTGGGGGACGCCCGGGCCCAGCTGGCCAAGACCGGGGCGGTGGAGCTGCCGGGCTTCCTGCTCCCGGCGGGCGTCGAGGCCCTGGTGACCGAGGCCGAGGCGCTGGCGCTGCGGGCGCACCACTCGCAAGGTGTGGGGACCGCCTACCTCGAGTTCCCGGACTTCAGCCTGCCGGAGGACCACCCGCGGCTGACCTGGGCCCACTAGGCGGTCGGCGCCGTTCCCTACGACCTGATGCCCGGGTCGTCGCTGCTCCGCCGGCTGTGCGAGTGGGAGCCGCTGCGGAACCTGGTGGAGGAGATCCTGGACCGGGGTCCCATCCCCCGGTACGCTGACCCGTTCGGTGCGCTGAACCTGGCGGTGATGCATCAGGGCGACGAGCTCCAGTGGCACTTGGACCAGACCGACTCCGTGGTGTCGCTGGCCATCCAGACGGCGGATGCCGGGGGCGAGTTCGAAGTGTTCCCGAGGATCCGGTCGGCCGAGGACGAGCGCTACGACGACGTGGCCGCCGCCCTCGCCGGAACCCGTGACGGTGTGGTCACCCTGCCCATGGTGCCCGGCACCCTGCTGGTGTTCGAGGGCCGCCTCTTGCTCCACCGGGTCAGCCCGGTGCGGAGCGGGAGTCCCCGCTTCGTCGGCCTCCTGGCCTACGACAGGGCGGCCGGCACCATGGGGAGCGAGCTCCTGCGGGAGGACCGCTACGGCCGAACCGAGCCGTTTCCTTCGCCGCCCGCACTCTGGCCGGTGGCGTGAGCACGGCGGGGGACGGCAGATGACCGGGTTCGTCACCCAGATCGGCGAGGCCTTCGTCGGTGCGGGCCCCGAGGCAGCCCATCTCGACACGGTGCTCGGGGCGAAAGGAGGCCCGGTCGAGACGGCGTGGGCGACGGCGCTGGCCACACCCCGCCAGGGCCACGCCGCCCTCCTGACCACGCTGCGCCCGGGCGTCGCGGCCAAGCCGATGACCCTGTTCGTCAACAAGGCCACGCTGGAGGGTCCGGCACACTCGACGATGACCTGGGGACCGGCCCAGGCCGGCGTGGCCTCCGGCGTCCTGTGGGCGGTGGCCGACGGGATCGTGGAGGCCGACCTGGTCGACGACCTGGTCCTGATCGCCGCGGTGTGGGTGAGTCCGGAGGCCGCCGACGAATCGCTCGTCTACGACAACAACCGGACCGCCGCCCGGGACGCCCTGGCCGCCGGGGTCGCCCGGACCCCCGTGCTGGCCGAGGCCCCGGAGTACCGGGACCGGCCGCTCAACGCCTACTACCTGCCTCCCGGCGTGCGCTGAGCGACCGGCCGGGTCCGATCGGGGCGCGGTCGTCTCGACCCAGGACTGCTCCTGTGGGACTTCGGCAACACGTTCGTCGACGGCGTTGACGGAGCGCGGCCTGCGTGCCACGATGCGCCCGGCATCTGCCTTCCCCGGACGAACGGAGTCCCCCCGATGTCCCGCCGGCAAGGACGTCGCACGGTGATCACCGGAGCAGCCAGCGGGATCGGCGATCAGGCAGCCCGTCTCGTCGTGGCCGAGGGCGCCTCGGTGGTGCTGGCCGACGTGGCCGAGGAGGGTGCCGTCGAGCGGGCCGTCGAGGGGTCCCGGTCGACCTTCGGCGGTCTCGACTGCATCGTCGACAACGCCGGGAACCCGGGCTCGCTCGGCCGGGTCGAGGAGATCGACATGGCCCTGTTCGACCGGACCGTCGGCATCCATCGGCGAGGCGTCTTCCTCGGCATCCGCGCTGCGGCCCGGGTCATGCGCCCCCAGGGCCACGGCAGCATCATCAACACGGCCAGCGTGGCCAGCCTGCAGGCCAACTACGCCGGCCACGACTACAGCGCGGCCAAGGCGGCCATCGCCCACCTCACCCGCACCACGGCCAACGAGCTGGGGGAGGTCGGGGTGCGGGTCAACGCCATCTGCCCCGGGGGGATCGCCACCGCCATCTTCGGCCGCGGTGCCGGTCTCGACGGTGACGCCGCCCGGTCGACGATCGCGGTCATGGAGGTGGTCCTGGCCGAGGTGGCCCCGATGAAGCGCTCGGGGGATGCCCCTGGACATCGCCGAGTGCGCCCTGTGGCTGGCCAGCGATTCGTCGAGCTTCGTGAACGGCCAGGCGATCGCCGTGGACGGCGGGCTGACCACGGGACCGACCTACCGCACATGGCGTGCCCGCACCGAGTCGATGGTGGCACTGCTGGCCGACATCCCGAACCTGCCGGCTGAGGGCCGGGTCGTCCGATGGTCGAGGGTGTCGGGGCGGATGGCGCCCTGACCGGACCCTCGGTCAGACGGCGCCGCCGCGGCGGCTCTCCAGGACCCCGCCGATCACGGCGGAGAAGCCGAGGGCGGCGGCGATGGGAGCCAGCCACAGGCCGAAGACGAAGGTGAGGGTGGCGAACATCGCGCCCATGCCGAGCAGGAACGGCCAGATGCTCGACCCCGGGAAGGCGTCGATGGCGCCGGCCCCGTCGCTCACCGTGGCATCGGGCTCGTCGCCCTCGAGCGGCTTCATGCGCGCCGCCCACCACAGGTAGTAGCCGCCGGGCAGGAGGCCCAGCAGCGCCGAGCCGATGAGCATCAGGAAGCCGGCGGCCTCGTAGGCGGTGAACCAGTAGACGACGGCGATGACGGCGAAGAAGACGCCGATGGCGGCCAGGAATGCCCCGTTGACTCTCATGAGGGCGCCCCCACGGTCTCCTGCTCGTGCTCCCGGTGGCGCTTGTCGCCATGGGACTCGTCCTTGCGGTGCTCCGGATGGTTGTAGTCCCACGTGGGCCGCTCGGACCGGATCGGGGGCAGGTGGGTGAAGTTGTGGTGCGGCGGAGGCGACGAGGTGAACCACTCCAGACCACCGCCGTCCCACGGGTTGTCCCCAGCCACGACCGGCCTGCGCCACGAGGTGACCAGGTTGGCCAAGAAGAAGAGGAAGGAGATCCCGATGATCATGGCGCCCACGGTGGACATCTCGTTGAGGAAGGTCCAGCCGTTGGTGGGCAGGTAGTCGGCGATGCGGCGGGGCATGCCCCGCAGGCCGAGCAGGTACTGGGGCACGAAGGTGATCCAGAAGCCGATGAAGAGGGTCCAGAAGTGGAGCTTGCCCAGCCGCTCGTTGAGCATCCGGCCGTACATCTTCGGGTACCAGAAGTAGAACCCGGCGAACCCGGCGAACACCGTGGTGCCGATCAGCACCTGGTGGAAGTGGGCCACCACGAAGTAGGTGTCGTGGGTCATGAAGTCGACCGGGGGCGAGGCCAGGAGCACACCGGTCACGCCGCCCATGAGGAAGGCGAACAGGAAGCCCATGGAGAAGAGCATCGGGGTCTGGAAGCTCAGTTGGCCTCCCCACATGGTGCCGATCCAGTTGAAGAACTTGATGCCGGTCGGCACGGCGATGAGGTACGACAGCAGGGAGAAGAACGGCAGCAGCACCACGCCGGTGGTGAACATGTGGTGGGCCCACACGCCGGTCGACAGCGCGGCGATCGACAGGGTGGCGAAGACCATGCCCCGGTAGCCGAAGAGCGGCTTGCGGGAGAATGCCGGGATGATCTCGGTGACCAGCCCGAAGTAGGGCAGGGCGAGGATGTAGACCTCGGGATGTCCGAAGAACCAGAACAGGTGCTGCCACAGCACCGGCACGCCGCCGCCGGACACCGTGTAGATGTGGGTGCCGAAGTGGCGGTCGCAGTAGAGCAGCACCGCGGCGCCGAACAGCACCGGGAAGGCGATGAGGATCAGGATCCCGGTGACCAGCATGTTCCAGGAGAAGATCGGCACACGGAACATCGTCATCCCCGGCGCCCGCAGGTAGAAGATCGTCGCCACCAGGTTGACCCCGGTGAAGATGGCGGAGAACCCGGTGAGGCCGAGCGAGAGCAGCCACATGTCGGTGCCGGCGCCGGGGGAATTGATGGCGTTCGACAGGGGTGCGTAGGCCACCCACCCGAAGCTGGCGGCGCCGCCGGCGACCATGAAGCTGAGCGTCATGAGCGACGAGCCGCCGAGGTAGAGCCAGTAGGACAGGGCGTTGAGCCGTGGGTAGGCCATGTCCGGCGCCCCGACCTGCAGCGGCACGATGTAGTTGGCCAGGCCGCCGAAGGCGAAGGGGCCGGCGAACAGGTACAGCATCAGGCTGCCGTGCATGGTGAACAGCTCGTTGTAGGTCTGGAAGTTGACCAGCGACGAGGTCGGGTTGGCGAGTTGTGCGCGGATCACCAGGGCCATGGCGCCGGAGATGAAGAACAGCACCAGCGAGGTGATCATGTAGGACTTGCCGATCACCTTGTGATCGGTGGACGTCAGCCAATTGAGGATGCCCTTGGGGCCCTCGTGGTGGGCGTGCTCGCCGTCGTGGCCGTTCCCGCCGGGACCGTGGGAACCCGGGCCGTGGGCGTCAGGGCCGCCCGGCTCCTCGGGCTCGATGCGATCGGGCGACTCGATGGTGGTGGTCACAGGGAACCCTTCTTCGAGGAGGGCGCGGCGAGGGCGTTGGACGGGGTGACGTGCGTGTACGGCGGGGGCGTGTCGGCAGCCGACTTGGGCTGGCGCTGCAGGGTGTGGCCTGCGGCCACCTCACCCGACAGCCAGGTCTGGAACTGGGCCGGGGTGACCGCCTTGACGGTGAACAGCATCTCCGTGTGGTACAGCCCGCAGATCTGGGTGCACTGGCCGGCGTAGGTTCCCGGGTTGATCACGTTCAGGTCGAAGTTGTTGACCACGCCGGGCAGGGCGTAGCGGCTGAAGTTGAAGTCCCGAACGTAGAAGCCGTGGATCACGTCGTTGGAGACCAGGGTCACCTGGAGGGTCTCGCCGTAGGGGACGACCATCTGGGGCCCGTGGTCACCGGGGCCGTTGGTGACGTCCCCGGCGATGCTGACGTTGTGGCCCGGGTAGTCGAAGCGCCAGCCCCACTGGAAGGCAGTCACCTTGACGTGCTCCACCGGGGTGCCGGTCGAGGTGACGGTGGCGTTCACCGGGACGGTGGCGTCCACGTTGTTCTCGGTGAGGACCGTGAAGAGGAAGAGGAAGGCCACCACGATGATCGGGATGCCGGTGTAGAGGATCTCGATCGGGATGCTCTCGTGGAACTGCTTGGGCATCGCATCGGAGCGGCGACGGTAGCGGATGATCGTCCACAGGATCAGGATCCCGACGAAGCCGCCGATGACGATGCCGGTCGTCATCATCCCCGAGAAGAGCTTGAACGTGTCCTGGCCCTGGGTGGTCGCACCGCGGCTGGCGCCGTAGGTCGGGTACATGTTGCACCCGCCCAGCACCACGGGTGCGGCGATGGCGGCGCCGATGGCGCCCTTGGTCCACCGGCGCCGGCGGGGCGGGGTCGCCTCGCCGTCCGGAGTGTCGACGGCCGAGTGGTCGCGTGCGGGCAGGGAGGTCGGAGATCCGGTTGTGAAGGCGTTCACGGGGGTCAGACTAGTGGGGTCCGCAGGCAATTGAGAAGTTGAGCGAACTCGTGCCTCCCGGCGACGAACTCCCTGGTCAGAGCGTCGGGAATTCGGGGTGATCCGGGACCTGTCAGGAGGACGGGTCGGTGGGCGGCGACTTCGGGCCGGCGAGCTTCCCGGCGAGTCGTCCCGCGCCGCGCAGGGTGCGCCTCACCTGGTCCTCGACCTGGGGGCGGTGTTCGTCCACGGCTCGCTTGCCGGCGGCTGCCGCGGCCCCTGTCGAGCGGCCGGCACGGCGCAGGGCCGAGTCGGCGTCGTCCTCCGGTGGGGTGGCTGTCTGCGCCGGACCGTCCTGCGTCGGACCGTCCTGCGGGGTGACCACGGTGGCGGTGGCGTCGATCACCGGTCCCCGGGTGCCGGCGCGTCCGGCGCCACGGCGACCCCACCTCCCCGGGGTGATGGTCGTGCGGGTCGCCAGGAACACCAGGGCCACGACGGCGGCGCCGATCACCAGCCGGCCCTCCAGGTCCGGCCGGAGGGCCGGCACGAAGGCGGCGACGGCCACCGCCACGGCCACGGCGACCACCAGGGTGACGTGGAGGCGCTGGCCGCAGACCCGGAACACCCCGAGCCGTCCGTCGGCGGTGAGGGCCAGGATGGCGAACGCGGCTCCGGCGCCGATGAGGAGGCCGCCGCGTCCGACGTGGACCGACTGGGTGACGAGGAGGAAGGCGACGCCGAGCTCCAGGACCTGCAGGGCCCAGAACTGGATCTGCCAGCGTGACTTCCCGGCACCGGGTGGACTCGGGTGGTCCGCGTCCGCTCGGACATCCGGCGGCATGCGGAAAGGACGATCAGGAAGCGGTGTCCGCGGTGCCGTCCGCGGCGGGCGCGGGCGCCGGTGCCTCGACGGCCTTCGGGGCCGCCTCGGCCAGCGGTGCCGCGGCCTTGGCGTCTCCCTTGGCCTCGCCGTTGGCACCCTCGTCGAGCCCCTTCTTGAACTCCTTCTGCGCGGAGCCCAGCGAGCGGGCCAACTTCGGGATCTGGGTCGAGCCGAAGAGGACCACGGCGATGACGATCAGGACGATGATGCCCTGCTCGCCGAAGAGTTCTGCTGGTGGGCTGAAATCCATGACGGTCTCCCCTACTTGACTGCTGCCCACAGGTTAGACCTGGGGGGGCCGACCCGCTGCGCGGGCCGGCAGGACGTTGTCGGGTGTGCGGTTCCGGTCAGCCGGCGAGGAAGACGCCCAGGCACAGCGCGGCGATCGAGGCCAGGCCGCCCACCGAGCCCCACACGGCCAGGCCGACCTTCGAGGTGGCCCGCTGATGGAGGAACACGGCGACCCCGGCGACGACCACCACGGTCATCTTGATGCCCAGCACGGCTTTCCAGGCCGAGGAGGCGTCCTTGGTGGCCAGGGCGGCGATGTTCCAGAACCCGGTCAGGACCAGCACGGCGAAGGCCGGCCACATCAGGAGGCCGAAGGCCCGGGCCACCTTCTTCGGGGCGTCCTCGCCCAATCCTCTGATGGTGGGCAGCAGGCCGGCCAGGGTGATCTGCCCGCCCACCCAGACGGCGGCGGCCGTCACGTGCAGGATCAGGCGGATGCCGCCGAGGCCGGTGGCCAGCTGGGGGACGTCGGTGCCGAGGGCGGTGAGCGGGTGCACGGGTCGGCTACTTGCCGGTCCAGTTGGGCTCGCGCTTCTCGGCGAAGGCGATGGCGCCCTCCATGGCGTCGGAGGAGCGACCGATCGCACCGAAGACGGAGTCGTTGACGGCCCAGGCCTCGTCCTCGGCCAGCTCGGCGGCCTCCAGCATCACCTGCTTGGACAGGCGCACGGCCATCGGGGCGTTCTTGGCGATCCGCTCGGCCAGCGCCATGGCCTCGACCATCAGCTGGTCACCCGGGACCACCCGGTTGACCAGGCCGATCTGGAGGGCTCGGGCCGCGTCGATGGGCTCACCGGTGAGGGCCATCTCCAGGGCGACGGCGCGGGGGATGCGCTTGGGCAGACGGATCAGGCCACCGGCTCCGGCGACCAGGCCGCGGGCCACTTCGGGGATCCCGAACTTGGCGTGGTCGGCGGCGACCACCAGGTCGCAGCTGAGCACGATCTCGCAGCCGCCGGCCAGTGCCGAGCCGTTGCAGGCGGCGATGAGGGCCTTGGGGAAGTTGCGCTTGGTGATGCCGCCGAAGCCCTTCTCGGTGATGGGGAACTCACCGGTGGCGAAGGCCTTGAGGTCCATCCCGGCCGAGAACGCCTTGTCACCGGCGGCGGTGAGGACCACGACCCAGACGTCGTCGTCGGCCTCGATCTCGTCCAGGGCGTCCGACAGGGCGGTGGCGGTGGCCAGGTTGATGGCGTTGCGTGCCTCGGGGCGGTTGATGGTGAGGATCTCGATGTGACCCTGGCGTTCGCGGAGCAGTTCGGACATGGTGTTCTCCCAAGCAAGAGGTTCAGTCTTCCGCCAGACGGTAGCGCGGCTCGCCGGCCTGGACGACAACGGTCCCCCCGACAAGGCCGGGGATGTCGGTCCCGCCCATGGCCGCCACCACGTCGTGGTCGGCCGGGGCCAGGGCCATGTGGCGCCCGTCGGCCAGCCGGGCGATGACCGGTGCGCCGGCGGGGGTGCCGTCGCCGTCCCGCCACATGGTCGCCGCCACCACGGTCGCCGGCTCCGGTTCGTCCAGCGACGGTGCGGTCTCGACGGCCGAGGCGTCGATGGCGGCCTGGGCGTCGGTGGTGTCGCCCCGGTGGAAGCCGGCCGGCGGCGGCGTCGACCCGTAGAGGCCGAGCGCATTCTTGGTCACGTACCAGCCGACTCCGGTGGCCAGCCCGAGCCGGGTGCCCGTGCCGGAGCCCGTGCGGAGCAGGTCGGTCAACGTGGCAATGGCGTGCGTCGAGTAGTTGTTCCCGGGTCCGCCGAAGTACGGCAGGCCGCCGGTGACGGTGAGTCCGCGGGGGTCGTCGAGGGCCAGGCCCAGGGCGCCGGCGGTCAGCTGCACGGCAGACGGGAAGCACGAGTAGATGTCCATCCGGTCGATGTCGTCGATCCCGACGGTCCGCCCGCCCGCCAGCGAGGCCGAGGCGAACAGGGCGTGGCCCGCGGCCTCGATGGCCGGGGACCGGCCGGGGTCCGGCCGTGACGCGATGAACCGGACATCGACCGCCTCTGCCGCCGCCCAGATGTACACGGCGCGGTCGGCGACGCCGGCCTGCCGGGCTGCGGCCAGCGAGCAGACCACCACCGCAGCCGCCTGGTCGGTGCCCGGGAAGGCGGTCATCCGCTTGGTGTAGGGCTCGCACACGATGCGGTTGGCCGGGGATGGCGTGGCGATGTCCTCGGCGGATCGCTCCTCGGGGAACCAGGCGAACGGATGTGCCGCCGCCACTGCGGTGAACGGCGCCATCAGCGCCCCGAGGGCCCGACGGTGGGCGGCGGCGTCGTGACCGGCCCGGGCCGCCAGCACGGATTCGAAGAGCGGGTAGACGTGGATGGGTGCCAGCAGGGCGATCGCCTGTTCGGCCGGTCCCCAGGCTGGCTGGTCGTCGCCCACCCGGTCGTCGAGGGCCAGATCGGTCCGTCCTTCGTCCCGGGGGATGCCGTGGGCCTTGCGGATCCGGGACGACCGCTGTGCCTCCGCCCCGGCGATCACGGTGACCGAGGATGACCCCTCGGCGATCAGTGCGGCGGCCCTGCTCACCAGCCACTGGGGTGAGTTCCCGCCCACAGTGGTGACCTCACGGTGCGCGGCGTCGTCGAGGCCCAGTGCCAAGACGACCTCGGTGGCCGGTGACGGTCCCGACCGGGTGAGGACGTCGACCACGCTGAGGCGGTCGACCCGGTCGCGCAGCCGCGGTACGTCGGCCAGAGCCGACTCGCAGGCGCGGGTCATCAGGTCCACCGGGTTGACCAACGCGTCTCGCTCGATGGCCTGGCCCGAGGCGATGACGACAGGGATGCGGTCGGGGTCGAGCGGGGGTGGCGGCATGGTCGGGCGTCCTGGGGTGTGGGGGTCCGGCGGCCGGGTGGCCGTACGGGGCGGCAAGCTACCATCGCCAATCAGTGGGGGCCTAGGCCCGACCCCAGTCCCCTGCCCGGGGACGGGCAGGACCGGACGAGGAGAGGACGCGACGGTGGCGACACTGGGTGAGACAGCGCAGCCGGTCCCCCCGGGGTGGCGGTCCGGCAGCGGTACCCTGCCCGACCACTTCCTCTTCGGCGTGGCCACGGCTGGGTTCCAGGTCGAGGGCGGGTTCAACGGCCCCGGCCAGCCGGCCAACAACTGGCTGGCCTGGGAGCAGTTGGGGCGGGTCACGCCGTCGGGGGACGCCGTCGGGTTCTGGGACCGGCCCGAGGAGGCGCTCGACCGGGCGGCGGCCCTGGGCTGCGACAGCTTCCGACTCAGTGTCGAGTGGGCGAGAGTCCTCCCTGGCGGACGCGGCGTGGACCGGGCCGCACTCGACCGCTACGTCGCCATCGTGGACGGGTGCCTGCAGCGAGGGCTCACCCCTCTGGTCACGCTCCACCACTTCACCCATCCTGACCGGCTGGGGCAGGACCTGTGGCTGCGCCCGGACGCCCCCGCCCGGTTCGCGGCCTACGCACGGGTGGTGGTCTCGGCGCTGGCCCCCTCGGTACGGCACTGGGTCACGGTCAACGAGGTGAACGTGATGGGCCTGATGACCTACCTGCTGGGAGCGTTCCCGCCGGGGCGGGCCCTCGGGTTGGCAGAGACCGCCATCGCCCTCGACAACCTCCTCTGCGCCCACGTCTTCGGCTACGACACCATCCACGCCGCGCGCCCGGACGCCGTCGTCACCACCAACAACACCAGTCTGACCGTCTACGAGTGCGACCGGATGCTGATCGACCTGCTGCTGGCCCGGAGCCACGGCGTCGAGCGCGGCGACCTCGACGGGTGGATCGCCGAGCGCCGACGGGGCCACTACGCGCTCCTGCCTGCTCCCGGGACGGGGGAGGCCCTGCTGCGCCGGGCCTCCGCCCGGCTCGCCCCCTACGCCCCGACCGGGCGCACCCGGTCCTCGCCCCGCCGCGTCCTGGACGCCCTCGACGCCAGCCCACACGACCGCACCCTCGACGTGCTCGGCATCGACTACTACGACCCGTCCTCGGCTCGGCACTTCCGCCTCCCCGGGCACCGCACCTCCGGGGGCCGCAACCCCTCACCGGCCCGGGAGCTGTGGGACGACCCGCCGGACCCGGCCGGCCTCACCCGCTGGCTGGGCGTGCAGCACGCCCTGGCTCCCGGGCTGGCGCTGTGGGTGGTCGAGAACGGGATGTGCAACCGGGTGCGTGACGGCCGGTCGTTCGGCCGCCTCGACGGGTGGGACCGTCCCCGCTACGTGCGCGAGAACGTGGCCGCCGTGATGGCGGCCGTCGACGCCGGGGTCCCGGTCGAGGGGTACTGGCACTGGTCGCTGGTCGACAACTACGAGTGGGGCTCCTACGAGCCGCGCTTCGGACTCCACGGCATCGACCGGTCGCGGGGAAGTGGAGGCGGCCGCTGGATGGAGACCGACGCCATGGGCCGGGACGCGGCCGGCGAGTACCGCCGGGTCATCGCCGGCCTGCGGGCCGGCGACCGGACGGTGCTCGAACCCGGGTGAGCGGGACCCGCGGGGCCCGGACGGCCCGCCGGCCGGGGTGCCGAACCTAGCGGCCGGCGAGCCGGGCCATGCCGGCGATGACCTGCTCGGCCTCGGCCACGATCCGGCGCACCAGGTCGCCCGCGGGCTCGAGGGACGAGATGGCCCCCACGCCCTGACCCGTGGGGTACACCTCGAGGGCCGGGTCGACGCCCGGGGTCCCGCTGCCCCCGCCGAGGTGCCAGGCCCCGTCCTCCATCGACCGGCCGAGCTGTCCCGGGAACGGCTGCAGCTCGCCGGGGTGGTCGTCGAAGTACTGGGTGTAGTCGTTGCGGAGGACCCGCATCGTCTTGCCGGAGAAGGCCCGGCTGATGGTGGTGGCGTCCTCCTTGGCGGCCAGCAGGGCGTCCTTGTAGCCGACCACGCTCCTGGCCTCGGGCGTGGCGATGAACCGGGTGCCCATCCACACTCCGTCGGCACCCAGCGCCAGGGCGGCGGCCAGGCCCCGCCCGTCGACGATTCCCCCGGCCGCCACCACCGGGATCTGGCTCCCGACGGCGTCGACGATCTGGGGGACCAGCGGCAGGGTGGCGACCAGCCCGGTGTGCCCGCCGGCCTCGGTCCCCTGGGCGACGACCACGTCGCAGCCGGCGTCGAGGGCCCGACGGGCGTGGTCGACCTTGCCGCACATGTTCACCACGAGGACTCCGTGGGCGTGGCACTGCTCGACCACCTCACCGGGGACGCCCAGCCCGGCCACGAAGACGGTGGCGCCTCCCTCGATGATCCGCTCGACCTGGGCGGCCATGCTCCCGGGCATGGCGGTCAGGAGGTCGACGCCGAAGGGCTTGGACGTGGCCGCCCGGACGGCGGCGATCTCGTCGACCATCTGCTGGTCGCTCATGATGGACGCGCCGAGGCAGCCGAAGCCGCCGGCCTCGCACACCGCGGTCACCAGGGCCGAGTAGGACACCCCGCCCATCCCGGCCAGCATGACCGGGTGCTCGACCCCCAGCAGCTCGGTGAGCCTGGTCTCCATGGCGGCCTCCTCGTGGTCGGTGCGGGTGTCCGCACCCTAGCGGCGGTGGCGTCGGGCGGCCCGGCGTCGGGCCCGGGGGGCACGGCCGGGCCTCAGGGCGTCGTGACGTAGGGGCAGTGGCGGCACCCCTGATGGCAGCAGGTCCCCCGGGCGGCCAGGTAGGACGACGTCATCACCAGGTAGCCGGTGGCCGGGTCGGCGTA
>Ga0209048_10001622_pt1 | contig 22840 bp, 27 predicted proteins | sample FrelakmetCRP12CR_FD_187146 | JGI IMG/M metagenome (GOLD analysis project Ga0209048, IMG submission 187146) | Freshwater lake sediment microbial communities from the University of Notre Dame, USA, for methane emissions studies - CRP12 CR (SPAdes)... | ecosystem: Environmental > Aquatic >... | reverse complement strand
GCCTGTACCAGGTGGATTTCCTTATGCGGCGATACGGATTCAATGCCAAAGATATCCTACTCGATAAAAACGGTAATCTCAGCCTTGACAAAGACCCCAAAGAACTGTGGGCCGAGCATCATCCCGAGTTTTTCCCTGTACTTATTAATAAGGCTGAAAAGGAGACTCTGTTGAGAGTCCCAGGCATCGGGCCTGATACCGTAAAAAATATTATCAAGATGCGAAGAGAGAGGTGGATCAACCGGCCCGAAGACTTGGGCGTAAAAGGCAAGAGGCTTGAAAAGATAAAGCGTTATGCAATCTTCAAGTAGGGCTTGGGAGAAGATTGTTTATCTGCCTTCGAACCGAATAGTACCGAAGTATTCCGGCATATGGAAGTTGAGTTTTGGGACAGGCTGCCAGGAGACCCAGTGCGGATGGGAAGTTTCATCGCCGCATTTATAGAAATTGGCCTTCCACTCATTATCGCGTAAATCTCCAAGCGCACCGACATATTTTTCGAGAAGGTCGAAGGGGATAAAAAATTCGATTGTCCAGGTGAGTGGCTCGATGATCTCGGGATCAACAACTGCAGGTAATGATTGCTTTGCGATGATGAGTCTTCCATCTTCTTCTGGAATCCGGACGCATTCCTCGAATCCCTCCTGGGTCCTCTGAGGGTTCGTAATATAATTGCATAAGAATGCCCCGCCGCAGTTGAATTCGAAGTTGAAATACCCTCTGTTTGCTTTCGGTCTGACGAAGAATTCGACACAGCTGTCCTTATAAACAGGATCGCCATATCGCGTGTGCACGCAGCGTATATAACAGTCTTCGACGCGGAACATTCCAAAGATGCCTTCCATAGTATAAAGCAGTCTGACGGAAGTCTTCGGATGATGCTTGCTGCCTTCCGGCCTAAAATGGGTGAGCTCCAGCGTATCGGCGTGCATCCACGCTGGACCATCCCATAATCCTCTTAATTCAGGCCGCAGAATTGTAAATCTGACAATAGCCATGATTCTATAGTACCTTATCGCTTTATGCTGAATCACCAATCTGCTATAATTACCGATATTGCAACCAGTGTTGTTTCTCGTGAGGTAATTAATGAGTAATGAGGATCTGTCGAAATTAAAGATTGATAAATCAGCCGTTATCGAAGGGCATGCAAAAAGCCGGAAAAAGATTATCTATAGTACTGCCGCGGCTGTTATTGTTGTATTCATGGCGTTGCTCTTTTTCAGCGGGGCTCTGAGCCCAGCCGTCAAAGTGCAGGTCGCTTCTGTCTCGCAAACATATCCTTCACAAGCCTTTACGCTTCTTAACGCAAGCGGGTATGTCGTCGCCCAGCGCAAGGCAGCGCTTGCATCGAAGGTTACAGGTCGCATTATCGAATTGAATGCTGAGGAGGGAAGCCCGGTGAAGAAGGGCGACATTATCGCCCGCCTCGAAAGTGATGATGTGAAGTCTGCAATGGACCAGGCCACAGCCAATCTGAGTACCGCCCGTTCGAATCTGGACAGCGCCAGGGCAAATTTTCAGGACGCGTTGCTTTCCTTTAAAAGAAATGGGCAGTTGGTCAAAAACGGCTTTATCGCACAGGCGGACTACGATACCGCCGAGGCCCGGTATAAAAGTGCAAAGGCGGCCGTCGAGGCCGCAGAGTCGTCGGTAAAAGCGAGCGCGTTTGCCCTTAAAGGCGCTGAGGTGGCGATAGATTACACGATACTTCGCTCCCCGTTTGATGCTGTCGTGCTCACCAAAAATGCCGATATCGGCGATATTGTTACTCCGATTGGAGCGACCGCCAATGTCCAGTCTGCAGTCGTAACGGTTGCAGACATGCATTCGCTTATGGTAGAGGTTGATGTGTCGGAATCCAATATAAGGAACGTAACGGAAGGGCAGTCCTGCGAAATCCAGCTTGACGCATTTCCCGGTGCGCATTTCCGTGGGCAGGTTCATATGATCGTACCGACAGCGGACCGGTCAAAAGCGACGGTAATGGTAAAAGTGCGCTTTGTCGATGAAGGTAGCCGCATCCTTCCTGAAATGAGTGCAAAAGTTGCTTTTCTGTCGCGGCAGGTCGCACCCGACGAAATGAAACCATTTACGGCAGTCAATCAGACAGCACTGATTACAGAGAATGGAGTAAAGAAGGTTTTTTTAGTTGAGGGCGACAGGGTGAAAGAAGTCAGCGTCGTAACAGGGAAACAGATAGGTGATCTGGTCGAGATTACTGCAGGTGCAAAAGCGGGCGATAAAATCGTCCTCAGCCCCCCTGCTAATCTCCATAACGGTTCGAAGATTAAAACCGAAGAGAAGTGATGACGGACGCAGTTATGGCAGAAAAAGTGGGGCGTGCCATCGTCGAGATAAGGAATGTAAGCAAGTCTTACCGCCGTGGCAGCCGGATCGTCCCGGTCCTTGAAGACATCTCTTTTGACATTGAGGAAGGGGAGTTCCTCGCCCTCATGGGGCCGTCGGGGTCGGGCAAGAGCACGCTGCTGAACCTCCTGGCGGGAATCGACAGCGTCGATAGCGGGTCTATTAGCATTGGTGGTGTCGATATCACTCACCTTTCAGAGACAGACCTGGCCCGTTGGCGGGCGGTCAATGTCGGATTCATATTCCAGTTCTACAACCTTATCCCAGTGCTTACCGCATTTGGCAATGTCGAACTGCCTTTGCTCCTGACGAAGCTTTCAAGGAAGGAGCGCCGCGACCACGTCGAGATGGCTCTCAGCATGGTTAGTCTCTCGGACCGCATGGAGCATTACCCGGGACAACTCTCCGGAGGGCAGCAGCAGCGCGTTGCGATCGCCCGCGCTGTCGTTACTGATCCGACCATCCTCGTGGCCGATGAGCCTACGGGCGATCTCGACCGGGTTTCTGCCGCTGAGATACTGGACCTTATGGGACGGTTGAACAGGGAACTCGGCAAGACCATCATCATGGTGACCCATGACGCCAGGGCCGCAGATAAGGCCCACCTCATCAAGCACCTCGATAAAGGCGTCTTCATAGATGTACATTCTTAAGCTCATCTTTAAAAACGCCTTTCGCCACAAGCTGCGGACCTGGCTTACCATAGCCGGCATCACCATCGCCGTACTCTCCTTCGGGCTGCTGAGGACTGTCATTAGCGCGTGGTACGCAGGCGTCGAGGCATCCTCGGCGAGCCGCCTTGTCACGAGAAATGCCATCTCGATCATTTTTTCACTCCCTCTTTCCTATAAGGAAAGAATACGTCAGATAGAAGGGGTTAAAATAGTCTCGTGGGGAAACTGGTTCGGAGGCATCTATATTGATGAGAAGAATTTCTTCGCGAATTTCGCGATCGATCCGAAGACTTACTTAGAGCTATATCCCGAACTCCTCCTTCCCGCTGACCAGAAGGCCGCCTTTATCAGGGACAGAAAGGGATTCGTGGCGGGGCGCAAGCTGGCCGCAAGATTCGGCTGGACATTGGGGGATACAGTCACCTTGAGAGGCACAATATTCCCGGGACAATGGGAGTTCGTGATGCGCGGTATCTATAAGGGGCGGGACAAGACTGTTGACGAGACGACATTCTTTTTCCAGTGGGACTACTTGAACGAAAAAATGAAGAAGACTGCGCCTATGAGGGCTGACCAGATTGGCTTTTACATGATCGGAGTGACAAAACCCGATATTGCGGCCGAAGTGGCAGTGAACATCGATAAAACCTTCAAGAACGCGATCGCCGAAACACTCACAGAGACCGAGAAGGCTTTCCAGCTGGGATGGATCGCGATGAGCCAGGCGATAGTCACCGCTATACAACTCGTGTCTTTTGTGGTGATCATTATAATAATGGCGGTAATGGCAAATACCATGGCTATGACAGCACGCGAGCGTATTGGTGAATATGCAATATTCAAGACTCTGGGGTTCGGCGGAGGGTATATCGCGATTCTTATATTCGGCGAATCTCTCATTATCTGCATGATTGGCTGCGGGTTCGGCATAGCTCTCACTTTTCCCGCTGCAAAGGCCTTCGGTGAAGAGCTGAGCAATTTTTTCCCGATCTTTAATGTCGCTACCGAAACCATCTATATGGATATTGCTGCCGCCCTTGTTGTTGGCACGGCGGCGGGCTTTTTCCCCGCCTGGCGCTCCATCAGGATCAGGATAGCCGATGGCCTCAGAAGGATCGGGTAGTGGTCCCCTTTTCCTACAACCTGAAAAACCTCTGGACGCGGCGCCTTACCACAGCCCTTACTATCGGGGGCATGGCTCTTGTTGTATTCGTCTTTTCTGCCGTCCTTATGCTCGCCGAGGGACTCAAAAAGACGCTTGTGGCGACTGGCTCGCCCGATAACGTAGTTTTCATCCGCAAGGGGTCAGACTCAGAGATACAGAGTGGCATCGAACGCCTGCAGGCATCTACCATCGAAACTGAGCCAGAAATTGCAATGGACGATAGTGGCCGCAAGCTGGTTGCCAAAGAGCTAGTTGTAGTCATTGTTCTTCCCAAGCGCGGCACCAATAAGGGATCAAATGTAATCATACGGGGGACTTCGGAAAGTTCCCTCCTTTTGAGGCCGCAGGTGAAGATTGTTCAGGGCCGTTTACCAAGGCCGGGGTCTTCAGAGATCATGGCTGGAATAAGCATCGCGAATCGGTTTAAAGGCGGGGCAATAGGGGAGACCCTGAGGTTCGGCATGAGGGACTGGAACGTCGTCGGCATATTTGATGCGGGCAATACCGGTTTCAGTTCCGAGATATGGGGAGACGTTGATCAGCTTATGCCGGCTTTCCGCAGGCAGTCCTATTCGTCGGTCATCTTTAAGCTCCGGGATTCATCGGAGTTTGAGGCTCTAAAACAGCGCATTGAGAGAGATCCCCGCTTGACCGTCGAAGCGATGCGGGAGACGCGCTATTATGAAAAGCAATCCGAAATGATGGCAAAGTTTCTGAGAATTCTCGGCATATCGCTGACGATTATATTCTCTCTTGGTGCGATTATCGGCGCAATGATCACTATGTATGCCACGGTTGCAAACCGTGTGAGTGAAATAGGGACTCTGAGGGCGCTTGGGTTCCGGAGAACGAGCATTCTGGGGGCCTTTCTGATGGAAGCGCTCTTGCTCGGTTTTTTCGGAGGGGCTTTTGGTCTCTTCGTTTCATCATTTCTCCAGCTTTTCACTATATCGACTATGAACTTCCAGACATTCTCGGAACTTGCGTTCTCTTTTACCCTGAGTTTCACGATAACCGCTCAGGCAATGGGGTTCGCCCTGATAATGGGTTTTGCAGGAGGCCTGCTCCCCGCCATACGCGCCGCCCGAATGAATATCGTCGAAGCACTCCGTACCGTCTGAACTGATCATCCGTTGCAAGCGGTTCACGTAGTGGTTTTGCAGGGAATCGGGCAACAAGCCTATAGACAAACCAATTGTGCTGTTGTCCTGCCGGCTCGGAACACATTTAGCCGATTTGCCGCAGTTAAAGACATTGTTGAGGACCTTCTTTGTTCGTAAACTTTAGACCATGGACGCATCGTTTCACCGGCGTTCGTATATCATCTGACGAAGTGAAGAGAATGAAATTATTACAGGTAGTTCTCATGACACTTGTTGCCTTGGGGATGGTATGTTCCATAGGCGTTGCGGCAGAGAAAGGGAATGCCGACAAGGGCAAGGCGCTCTTTAACGATGCGAAGTTTGCCGGCGGCAAGAAGGCATGCGGCGATTGTCATCCCAGCGGTAAAGGCCTTGAAAAGGTTGCTGCAAAGGAGAAATTTAAGACACGGTACGGTCTTGAAAAACAAGTTGATGCTTGTATTGTCGGGGCAAACAAAGGACAGGCTATTGATCCGAAATCGGCTGAAATGGCTGATATCGTCGCCTATCTCAACTCTCTCGAGTAAGTATCTGAAGAGCTACAGCCGCACCATCCGCAAAAAAGCTCATAAGGAGGAATTATATTTAGAAGGCTGTTAACGCGGCCGGCAAAAGCGAAGGCATCACCTTCGGTGCTGAACTATGGGAAGCATCGTTATTCGATGGAATCGTCAGTCCAAACCTGTAAAATAATATTACGAGCTCGCCCTGGTCGACAAAAGCGGGAGTCCTTGCCGAGCGGTTCCGGCGGCGGGATAGTGATGGGCGTGTTGCGCTTGAATCCAGAAAAGTGTATATATAGACTTATATACAAGAGCATGGAGGATGCATGGAAAGAATAGGCATTGTAACCATTCACGGAAACCCCCTTACGTTGGTCGGGCCGGAATTGAGGGCAGGGGATAAGGCCCCGGACTTTACGGTACTCAACAGCGATCTCAAAGAAGTAAGGCTAAAAGATTTCGAAGGCAGGATCAAGGTGATCAGTGTAACCCCCTCCCTTGACACCCCGGTCTGCGACATACAGGCGCGGAGGTTTAACCAGGAGGCTGCTAACTTTTCAGACGATGTGGTGGTCCTCAACATAAGTATGGACCTGCCGTTCGCGATAGCGCGGTTTTGTAGTGCGGCAGGCATTGACAAGGTTAAGACACTCTCAGACCATCGTGATGCTTCCTTCGGGTCTGCGTATGGGGTTCTGATTAAAGAATTGCGTCTTCTTGCCCGGTCTATCTTCATAATTGACAGGGATAATATCATCAGGCTCAAAGAGATCGTGCCCGAAGTGACGCACCATCCCGATTATGAAGGCGTCGTCAATCTGATAAAGAAGATGACATCCTGAGTGAGAGCTTGACCTCACTGAAAAAGTGGACGTGCTCACCAGGTGGATTTCATAGAGACAAGAGCGGCAGTTACCGTTTCATCGACACGGTATCCTGTCTGTCATATACTCAACTTTAAGGGAGGTACACAAAATGGCTTATACCGCTAAAGACTTTGCGGGACTTATCGGGATGGCAGGGTTCAGCGAGACCCTCCTCAAGAACCATTTCACGCTTTATCAGGGCTACGTCACCAATACTAACAAGGTCCTCGAAACTCTCAGCGCAATGCTCAAAGATGGCAAGACCGCAGCTCCTGAATTTGCCGAGCTTAAGCGAAGGCTTGGATGGGAATTCAACGGCATGCGGCTGCATGAATACTATTTCGAGAACCTCGGCGGCAAAGCCGGCATCAAAAACAACAGCAAGCTCGAAAGAAAGCTTGCCGAACAATTTGGCAGTTACGAGTTATGGGAGAAGGATTTCAAAGCTGTCGGTGCGATGCGTGGCATCGGCTGGGCGGTGCTCTATCAGGACGTCGCAAGTGGCTTGCTTATCAATTTCTGGATCAATGAGCACGATGTGGCGCATCCGGCAGGCTGCATCCCTATCCTGATCATGGATGTCTTCGAACATGCCTACATGCTCGACTATGGTCTGAAGAGGGCCGACTACATTGAGGCTTTTTTCAAAAATATCAACTGGGCGGCTGCAGAAGCACGTCTGAAATAAGCGCCTCTGCCGAGGGAGCGATGCCCACACTCGCATACGGATCGGCAAAGGTCGAACTTGACGACGACGGATGTCTTGTAAATGGGGATACCTGGAACGAAAAGGTTGCCAGTGCCATCGCAGATCACCTCGGGGTCGGAGAACTCACGAGGGAGCGGATTGACATCATCAGGTTCATGAGGGGGTATTTCCGGCAGTATAATTCTTTCCCAATACTGCTGCGCTCGGTGTGCAGGAATATCCACAACCCCCGGGAATGTATTAGCGAGGAATTCATCGACCCCATGAAGGCATGGAAAATAGCGGGACTGCCTAATCTCGAAGGAATATCCTCTATCAGCACCGATGAAGCCGGAAAGATTTACCGCATGCTCGCGGGCGATTAATCTGTTGTTTTCCCATCATCCCGGGCAGCCATCAGGCCGCCCGGGCATTTTTTATAGTTCACCGGCTTCAACAAATACGTATCCCTGCACCCGGCCTGTTCCAGAATTACAAATCAATGTATTTCGGGCACTGCGGAAATTGCAATTATGAGATTATTTTCTGCAGGATAAAAGCCGGTGCGGACTTGGTGAGGGCTTGTTCAACAGGGAATGCTAACAGGCGATCCTGAGCAGTGTAATTAACTTCGCTTGAACAATTATAGCCGGGACGGCAGTGTTACATGGTTGAGCACAGTCACCTATTGCCAATTACCTCCTGAAGCGCCCCATTTTGCATCCGCAGTTGCCTGCCGATCTTTTTGGCGAGTTCCGTATTATGAGTGACTATGAGAAACGTTAACCCTTTTTCGCGGTTCATTGAGGAGAAAAATTGAATCATCTCAGCCTCGGTCTCTTCATCGAGGTCTCCTGTCGGCTCATCGGCGAGAATCAGTTCTGGATCATTCACGAAAGCGCGTGCAATTGCGACGCGTCGCTGCTGTCCGCCGGACAGTTGCGACGGGTAGGCATTTATTTTATTGTGCAAGCCGACAATGCTCAGAAGTTCAAGGGCATGGGGGTCAACATTGTGCCGCTGCGATCTGAAAACAGTCGGTAAAATAACATTTTCCAGGGCAGTAAGAGTAGGAATGAGACTCGAAAATTGGTAGATAAAGCTGATCTTTCTATTCCTGAACTCCGAAAGGATATTGTCGGTCATGGACAAGATATTTTCGCCATCGACAACGATACTACCTGAATCAGGCTTTGTCAGGCCACCTAACAGACTGAGCAGGGTAGTCTTACCGCTGCCCGAATGCCCGACTATCGATACCATTTCTCCTTTGCTGATTGTAAAGGATACGCCGTCTACAGCCTTAAAAATCTGTCCGTCAATCTTGTAGCTCTTTACAAGCTCTTTAACTTCTATCATCAGTCCCCTCCGCATATCACTATGAGGTACGGTTGATCTCCTGCAGCAAAGACTCTGCAACACTCTCGTCCAGCTTCTTCAGCGCTTCATATTGCTCTAATGCAGCCTTTTTATTGCCGGTTTTGATATAGGTCATGCCTAAATTATACCTGGCCGATGAGTATGACGATCTTATCTTGATAGCTTTTTTTAAGGCTGCTATTTCATTGTCGAACATGCGGAGCTTTCCATAGGCAACCCCAAGATTGTTGTAGGCGATTGCATTTTCTGGCATCAATTCTATGGCTTTATTTAAGGCTTTTACGGCCTCGTCGGGGCGGTTGATGCGATTATAAGCTGTACCCATTTTAAAGTATGCATACCCCATTGCCGGCTTTAGCGCTACGACTTTCTTATACGTGTCGATAGCTTCAACATACTGCTCGTTGCGGTCGTAGAGGTCTGCAAGGTGATAGAGAGCTTCAGCATCGTCAGGCTTTTCTTTGACCCTTTTCTTCACCTCGTCAAAGACAGAATCGCTTGAGGAGGAGTTCAGTACTTGCGTAGATGCCCGATTGGTTTGCGGTTCCTCTCTCTTACATGATACGACTATCAGGAGCATTATGATCAACACCAGCAGCAATTCCCGTTGCATGATATGATTACGGATTTTTCTCACAGTTCAACCTCCATCCTATTCTCCTTTTCTGATTGCTTCATACGGCTCCATATTGCTTGCAAAAATGGCGGGGAACAGAGACGAAAGAAGCCCTGTTATTAAGGAAAACAGCACAGCCCCAAAGACTAATTCGATTAGAAACGTCACAGGAGGCAACAAGTATGGCAATTTAAGGTAGTTGAGTATGATGTCCTTGAACGCCAGAAGAAGCACCGAGCCGCCTATCAAGCCAGCAATACCCCCGAGGGTAGAAATGATAACGGCCTCAGTTATGATGAGTCTGAACACATGCCTTTTTTTCGCCCCCATTGACCGCAGCAGGCCCAGCTCCCTCTGGCGCTCGTTAACGATCATATAGAAGACAAACCCCATCATTAAAAGGGAAAGCATCCAAAGCAGAGCGCTTATCGCAAATATGCCTTTAAGAAGGCCCATCAACTGTTTTCGTACTGTGCTGATAACCTCATCCGAAGCTATGGCTCGAACGCCATCGACATCATGCTCTATTCGTATGGCGACCCTGTCGGGGGTCATACCATCTTCTATTTGGACAAGTACAGTAGAGATGCGATCTTTTCCTATGCTGAGAGGTTGCATTGACTTGGTTTCAGAATCTTCAGCCATTTTGTATGCTGCATCCATGGTCATGAAAATGGACTGGTCAAAAAATTTTATGCCCGTTGGTTCCATGGTCCCCGCGACTTTAAATAACGTGCCAAAAAAACTAATAGAATCTCCCGCTATGATGGGCATGCTCCTTCCCGTGATGACTTCATTGCCGGCGAGAGGCTTTTTTAAATTTTTAGCAAGCCAGGGGGTAATCGTAAAGTCCGTTTCAGGGTCAAAAGCCACGAGAAATGCATTCACGCTGTAACAGCAAGTGAAGGAGGTCGGTTTTATGAAAAGTTGTGGGGAGGCTTTTCGCACACCGTCAACCTTTCTTATTTTCTCAAGAACATCTCTGCCCATATAGAAAGTTGTGGGCTCTCCCGCAAGTAAAGCAGAACGGGCTTCCGAAGCGTACTTATCGGGGACGACAAGGACATCTGCCCCCAGTCTGTACGTCCCTATTTTTAGTGCATTTTTCATGCTCGATATGAAGACGGTTGCTGAAAAGAGAGTGCCGGTCACAACAGCCACGGACATGAAGAGCAGCAGGGAGCGTACTACTTTCCTTCTCAGGTTATTATTCGCAAACGATGTTATGTTCAGTCGTGCCAGCATGATCTTAATTTTAAGACCTCAGAGATAGAATTGCTATATTATTACGTGGTTTTATGCCGCTCATGCGCCAGCGCAACAAATCATTTGACCTCGTAATGCGTCGCTGGTTCTGCCTTGCAGACTCATCTTGTCGCCATGACAAGACAGAGAAATCAGCAGGTAAGGGCGGACAAATAAATATGCCCGCCTTCACCTGCTTTTTTGTGTTTTGCGCTATCTACATCCTATTTTGCTGCGAGCCAGTCCACTTCAATCCCGCAAACAAGCGGAGAGCCTTGGTCTATCTTGACCTCAACACCGTATGCTTTATGGCACGCTGCGCAGGCTGAAACTTCTCTGACAACATGTCCATTCTTAAGATCCATTACAGCCACTACGCTGTCATCGCCATATGTCCTGGAGGAAATTAAGGCATATTTGGCGTCCTTCGTGAATGCAAAATCGTGAGGTCTTAGCTCGTCAGGAAGGATAAACCGCTTGACAATCTCATCCTTAGCCGTGTCTATGATGATAATCTGACTCTTATGCGTGCCGGGTTTCAGGCCGGGATCAAATTCATTGGGAGCACTCACCCAGAGATATTTTCCGTCCGGTGTCATCCTCGCCTGGTGTATGAACGTCATTTCTGGACTCGTTATCTCTTTAATCTTTTTCTTCGTAGTCCAGTCGTACACGTATACTGTACCCGTAGGCATATCAGTTATATATGCCTTTTTGGCATTCTTTGTCCATTGAATTCCACAGACGGCTTTCCCCACCGGCATCTTGTCAACAGTTTTCAGTTTGCCGGAGTCCCAGATGTAAACGTTACCGTCAGCCATATCCTCCAGGTATATTTTCCCGTCAGGTCCTACAATAGCACCACAGAATTTTTCCCCGACCTTGAAAGGACCTTCTTTCTTACCTGTGGCGAGATCTATTTTATATACGTTTCCACTCAGCGTGCCGGCAACAAGTACCTTTTTGCCGCTTTCAGTAACAATCGACTGACCGTGGGTCCCGCCTGACTTCTTGACTTGCTCAAAGCTCATGCCTGCTATCTTTCCTTCCATTTCGGACCCTGCCTCTGTAAGTACGAGCCTGCCTTTTTCGATATCCGTCGGCGGCTTCATGGTCCTCATATCGATGATAGCTATATGTCCGCCATGACCGGCAATATAGGCTATACCGTCAAAGGTGATATTCTGGGGCGGATCCACCACCTTAACATCAAGAGTCGCACCCGGTATTGTGTAACAGTCATCCGCGGACATATTCGCAGCAATGCTGTTATCAACAATGCCATAGAAGCAGATAAAACCGACGATGACTGCCACACTCAGCAACGAAAGGGTAACTATTAATCTCCTCATTTTAACCTCCGTAAGTTCTTAGATTATACTCCAGACTATCTCAAAGTGTTTTCACTCATGGGGTCCAACAGCTCTTACTTGATAGTCTACACTTCCCTGGGTGTCATTACAATAATTCACCTCCTGTCATATTGCCTGCTTACGACGACTGTTAATGGACTTGGCAGACCTACTAATTCCAGATCTGAAAGGATTCAGATCTTCCGGCCGGCCTGTTATCAAATCCTCCAATGTTGTGGAGTTGAGCGTTTCGCGGATTTTTTCGTCTAATGTCACCCATATTTTGCGGCTTATGCATTTGCCAGCCCGTTTGCATTCAGAAGGATTTTGCACACATTCTATAATTCCGTCGGAACCTTCAAGGATGTCGAAAAGCGACCTGAGAGTTATCTTGGATGGCGGCAGGGAAAGCATGTACCCGCCTCTTGGACCACGAACAGCCGTAACTGGCCCCATCGTTTTGAGTTGAATGATAATCTGCTCGAGATATTTCTCGGAGATGCCTTGTTTTTTTGCGATCTCTCTGAGTGAAAGGTGGCCCTTGTCGAAATTCAAAGCCAGTTCGACCATCAGTCTGAAACCGTATCGTGTTCTTCTTGAGAGTTTCATTCAATTCCTATTAAACCGATATGATAATGATAGTATAATATTCTGAATGCCAAGTGTCAAGACCCTCTTGCCGACCTTGTCAACTCCATCAGATGGGGAGAAGATCGGGGTACCGGATCATAAGTTAAAATGGCCAATAATATGCCGGTATCAAGGAGACTCGCTGGTATGCGGTACTATGATTTTCTTCGCAATGGTCATTCATAGCGCTGTGTCGTTATGCGGTGCAAAGGCACAGAGAATCAAAAGGAATCCTGAATTTGAGTTGGAGGATTTTTACGGTTTACGGCACCGTTTTTCGGATTCCCGGCGCAGGGTTGTGTTAGACAACTTCTTTGCAAGTTGATATCCTAAGTGCATCACAGAGAAGCTTTCGCTGGATGCCTTCTATGAGAAGACATGGGAAGTGTTTGGCTGTGATCGGCATATTGGCCGACTGATTGCGGGCTGTGCAACGCGTTGCTCACCAGTGAGGATGAAACGGTATATGATGCATATGGTCGGGAAACAAAGAGTAAGAGCCTCCTTAACATGATTGATCGAAGTAGCGATATCGCACCGCATCACTAACGGGAGAGAGTTATGAAAACCTTGGTTTTATTGACTGTGGCATGCTTCGTTATTTTCTCAGGATGCAGCAGTAATGTAACAAGAACTACTGACAAAGGACTGTTTCATATTAAACTCAGCTCCAACGAAGGACTTCTCAAGTATGGAAGAAACGCAGTAGATGTGTACGTAACGGATGATAAAGGGAGGGGGGTCGAAAATGCTCAGATTGAGATTACACCGTGGATGCCTGAGCACGGACATGGTACAATATGGCCGCCAGTAGTGATTGAACAGGAAAAAGGCTTGTACCGAACTGTCATACCTCTTATAATGATTGGTCACTGGGAACTCAAGATAAGAATACGCAAAGGCGATCTACAAGATGGCACGACATTTGATTTTCCGGATGTTAGGTAGCCAGTGTCCACATTACAGAGAACGCATGCGTTTTCTGCACTGCCTTGGTATAGTGTGAAGGATACGCTTGAGAGATTTCGGGTCGCTTTTGCATCGCTTTTGCAATATGCTTGATCAGCCGGTATATTTATCTCCATGAAGATCTTCCTTGCCTTAGTTACCCTGATGTTGTGGCCGGTGATACCTCTTTTGTGGATCCCTGTTCATTTGGCAACCGGGGTCTTCCGGCGATTCGGCAGGCTGACCTATATGCTTGCTGTGATCTTTTGGATCCCAATCGCATATTTTATTTTTTTGCACCGCAATCTCTTGCTCGTCAACATAATCGAATTCCCCCTTTTACTTTCAAGTTCGGGACTGATTCTCTTATTGCTCGGCTCTCTGCTCCACATCTGGACCGGGGCGCTCCTGTCCCCTCGCAGCCTCATCGGGATACCGGAGATAATGCCCCTAAGAGAATCGAGACTCATCAACAAAGGTGCTTTCGCAGTTGTGCGGCATCCCACGTACCTTGCCCACACTATGATGTTTGTCGGCACGTTTCTTCTCACAGGCGTGACAGCCGTCGGAATTCTGACCTTAGCTGACTTCATAGTTGTTAACGTTATCATCATTCCCCTTGAAGAAAAGGAGCTTGTGCTGCGTTTTGGAGAGTCTTACCGGCAGTATATGAAAAGAGTCCCACGCCTGATTCCGCGCATACCGCGAAAACATTGACTTGGCAACCTTTCGGCCTGGAGCATTCCCCAATAAGTCATTGTCGATCCGGGTTGAGCTCAGCGTCCATGTATTGACCCATGACTCGGGCGAAAAGCCTTGGGGCATTGCAGAGTGCCTCCGGACGTTTATGGTGCTGAGGATGTCCACTAACTGACGAACTTACTGGGTTGTGCGAGCAATATCTAACGCACTACTTCGGGAAAATAAGCCCTTTGTTTGGGGGCTTATTTTCCCGACAATTATGAAAATAACGGTAAAGTGCGTTACTTCAACAGTTCATCCAGGAACTGGCGCATGGCGCCCCATGACCGCTTGTCGGCTTTTTCATTGTATGCGATTCCCTTTATGGCGAACTTGTCGGCTTCGGGATTCGTAAAGCTATGGACAGCTCCGCCGTAGAATATCATCTGCCAGTCGGCGTTCGATTTCCTCATCTCGTCCATAAAGGTATTTATCTGCTCCTTAGAGACAAAGGGGTCATCCGCACCATGTTGGACGAGGACTTTGGCCTTCACATCTTTTGTGTCTGCGGGTGCAGGCGTGTCAAGACCTCCGTGAAAGCTCACAACACCGGTAACGGGAGCATGACCGCGCGCGAGTTCGAGGACCGTTGTGCCGCCGAAACAATATCCAATGGCTGCGATCTTGGCAGATTCGACGAGCGGATTGTTTATTAGCACCTGGAGTCCCGCCATTGCGCGTTCACGCATCAGTTTGCGATCATCCCGGTATGTCCCTGAGAGCTTGGTAGCCACCTGCGGATCGTTCGTCGTTACCCCTGCGCCGTACATATCAACGGCAAAAGCGACGTAGCCCAGGCGTGCAATCTCTTCAGCGCGCTTTATCGTAAAGGCATTCAACCCCCACCATTCATGGACGATGAGAACGCCCGGCCTTTTCCCCTGAGTGCTATTGTCGTAGGCAAGCAATCCCTCAAGGACCGCACTGCCGTCCCGGTATTGCACCGTCTTGGTGAGGACCTCGGCCTGCAACCCGGTGCACCAGACAATGACAAGAATAAACGCAATAAAATATCTCATGGGACCCTCCTGTCTAATGTGTATCTCTTACCATTTTAGAAATCTTTTGAGCGATTTCCAATGAGTAAGATCGTGTACAACAAGATGGTTGACTGAATGTCCAATGCTACAATGACGACACCGCTGAGGCCACGGGTGTTGCACCGCATCACCTGTGGCCAACAATCTCTGCAGGCTATGTAAGCCGACTTGATTCTGCCTTGCCGAGCGCTGACCTTGCATCGGCCAGTTTTTTGTATTTCAAACGCGCTTTTTCGATATTACCCGCGACAAGAGCCTTGAGAAGGTCACCCTCCAGTTCAGCCACATCGAGAAGCCTATAATAATCGGGGGTCTCCATAAAGTGGGCCATGACAATCTTTGCAGTCAGAACAGGATGGTTATTGGTGACATTGAAGTTTTTAAAGGCAAAGCCGTGTTCGAGTTCCACCTCAAGTCCCTTGCGAAACTCTTCGATATCGATGTCCATGCCGTCGGTGTTGACGAGCGGTAAAATAAGCTTTGCTTCCGTCATGGGAACTGAGGTTTCTTTCAGTGCTGTCCAGTCCCTGATTTTCAGCTCTTTGCAGACCCTTTTTACTTCATCAACAGTAACGTATTCGGGCAACTTCATCAGTATCCTCCCCTTCAAACTATCAGATTTTTTTATGTATGTAGTATAGCCTGTATAACTATACACTAGGGCAATTCTTCATGCAATCGATAGGGATCGAATCTGTTAATGTCTCATTTGACCAAAGGATACCCGGCTTCTCTCCATGCCTTGAGACCGCCTGCCATATTGACCGCATTTTTGTATCCAAGATCATTCAATGTTTTCGTTGCAAGAGGCGATCTTAGATCCAGCCCGCAATAGACAATTATCATTGCATTCCTGTCCGGCAGTATCATGTATATTTTAAATTCCAACTGACCGCGTGAAATATTGATCGCGCCGGCAATAATCCCCTCTTCTAATTCATTGCTGTCCCTGACGTCGAGCAGCACCGCAGTCTTCCTTTTATCTTCGACTATTTTTTTGACTTCATCAACTGACAGCTCCTTGATGGCTGCTTTTGCCTCTCTTACCAGTTCTTCAGGATTTTTGTCGGCAGCCTGCGCAGGGAATGCAGAAAATATCATAAAGAAAAGTACTATCAACGATGTCGCTTTCTTTTTCACAGTCAAGTGCCCCCGCGCAAGAGCAGCATATATTATTCTCATATATTATCAGATTGTATCCTCTCAGAGAAAGGAAATCAAATGTGCCGTAAATTGTTCCCTTAAGACTCTCCAGCGGCAAGCGCACCGATACAGGCACTTGATCGGCGGGTGCCCCGGGTTAGGGGAAGCATAAGAGGGGCGTGGCGAGATGGGCTGCATGAGGGGAAACGCTTCAGCTATATTAATTTATGTATATGATCTTTTTGGCCCTCAGGTATTCTTGCTCGATCCGGTCATAGAGATCATTCTTCCTCATCTCTCTGAGCCAGGCTTCGGCCGATTCTATCCCCTGGGTGTGAAGCAACTCGATCATCTGTGAACAGATGACAGCATCGTAGTTTTCTCTTATTGTCTTACGGAATTTCATTTCTGTATCCTTCTATTCATTATCGCCGAAATCGAGCATAAGTTAAGGCCAATAAATCAGGAAAGCCCCGCATTTGTGACTGATTTACAAAAGCAGGTGGAGGTGGAGCCCTCAAAGACGTCGGAATAAACTGCGGAGGGTAAGAAAACGGCGCCGGCATTTCACCGGCGCCTCTTCTTTATTTTTCTATTGAAAGAAGTTCAATCTCAAAGATGAGAGTTGAGTTTGGCCCTATCACGGGGCTACCGCCGTGTTCCCCATAAGCGAGGTTGGATGGTATGTAAATCTCCCACTTAGAGCCTTCTTTCATCAACTGCAAAGCCTCGGTCCATCCGGGGATGACTTTGTCGAGCTGGAACACTGAGGGTTCTCCCCGCTTGTACGAGTTATCGAATTCAGTCCCATCAATCAGGGTCCCCCTGTAGTTGACCTTGACCCTATCGGTCACCTTGGGGGTATTCCCCGTGCCCTCTTTCAGCACTTTGTACTGCAGACCGCTGGGAAGCACTATGACCCCCTGTTTGTTCTTGTTTGCCTCAAGGTAGGCCTCTGCCGCTTTTTTGTTCTTTTCAGCGCTTTCCTTCATAGCCTCCGCTCTTTTTGCCGTAATTTTTTTCTGGAATTCGGCCATGGTTGCTCGCATTTCCTCGTCAGTCAGAGTGGGCTTTGCACCAGCAAGGCCATCTTTAAGAGCTTTGATAAGAATATTTTTGTCGACTTCGATAGCCTGGGTTTTAAAAAAACCGTCCATACTGGAGCCTTGAGTATACCCGAGGCTGTAACTAAGTTTTTCTTTTTCAGTCATTTCCTTTTTCTCTGCCGCAATGCTCTGCCCCCCACAAAGGGCAAGGGTTAAGGCTGCAATGATAAATGCTTTCATGAATTTGCTCCTTTTTATATAGTTTCTAGATTCGCTTGATATGACAGCATTGAATCATGGTTATAATTTACCATGAGAGGGGAGATTTCATCCATAAGAAGAAAGATGATTAAAATGTAAGCAATAGTCCTACAATTAGGAAGATTGGAGCAGCAAAATATATCAACAATCAAGCAGTTTGTGATAATATAGAGAAAGCCCCGGAGGGAGGACAAATGAAACCGATAGTATCGTGGCTAATTGTCTCTCTGTTTTGTTTTTATGTTTCTTCATCCTCTGCTGCACTCCATAAGTGGGTTGATGAAAAAGGCCGTACGTGGGTGACCGATTATCCCCCACCCAAGGCTGTAAAGAAAAAGGCGCCTGAGGCCGATAATGCGGCAAATAAGGCCCAGGCTAATGAGTCCGCTACCGCCGCCAACCCGGAAGTGAAACAAACCGATCAGCAACGTGACGCTGGCACGATATTTTTACTGCCCGAGGATATTCGCAAAAAATTGCCTATGCCCCTGCGAGGCGTGGGAATCCCCCTTGTCCCAGGTAATGTTGTTGCCATGATGTCGGGCTTCATGCTATTTATTGTTCTTGCCGGGTATATTTATATTTCCCTCTGTCTTTATCTCATTGCGAAGAAGACGGAAGTCACCAATCCCTGGATGGCATGGATTCCTCTTGTCAATCTGTGGACCTTTGTTGCGGCAGCAGGCCGGCAGTGGTGGTGGCTTGCAGTTATTGCGGGCTTAGGTGCATTGTCTCTGATTCCTGACGTGGGTATTATATTCGGTTTGCTTAATCTGGCGGCAATAATCTATCTCTGGATCTGCATAACCGAGAATGTTGGAAAAAATAAGTGGCTCGGTCTCCTTATGATTGTGCCTCTCGTCAACCTTATTTTCCCTGCGATCCTGGCCTTTTCAAAGCAGGAGAATTATTCTTCTCCTTCCGACATGACTGCAGTCTAGAGACAATCTGACACCCCGGCAGCATGATCTCAAAAATGCCCCGGGTTCCATACGGCGGAGGGCGTTCTTTTGGACGAGGAATCCGGTTGTCAATGGCCCGTCCTGGTTTGAAGTTTTACTGATGGCTACGTTACACTTACTGACTATGGACATTTCTGAATCAAGCAGCGCATATAGCGTCAAGGTGCCAGTCTTTGAAGGTCCCCTCGATCTTCTCCTGCATCTTATCAAAGAAAATAAGCTTGATATTTACGATATCCCCATATCGGTGATTACGAAGCAGTATCTCGGATACCTCGAGATCATGACCGAACTCAATCTCGAGATTGCTTCGGAATTCTTGGTGATCGCAGCAACCCTTATCTTTATCAAGTCCCGCATGCTGCTACCTCAGGATGAGATTGTTGACAGCGGTGAGCAGGAAGACCCCAGAGCGGGATTGGTCCAGAGACTTCTAGAATACCAGGCATTCAAGGAAGCATCCGGCGAACTCAGGAAGAGAGAGGAAGTCTGGATGAACGTCTTCACAAGACAGCCCCTTGAAATCGATAAGTCTGCAATCGAGCCCGAGCTTGCCCTGTTTGAGGTAAATCTCTTCGATCTCGTCGGCGCGCTGAACAAAATCCTGAGCAAGGCGCCCCCCGAAGAGGTGAGGATCACCAAGGAAACACTCACCGTCAAGGACCGCATTGCAACAATCCTAGAAAAATTGGAGCAGGAGGATGCAATACGGTTCGAACTGCTATTTGAACAAGACACAAGGAGGGTTCAGATCATCGTCACATTCCTTGCCCTGCTTGAAATACTCCGCCTGGGCCTCGTACGGGTCTATCAGGACAGTCAGTTCAGCACCATCTGGATAATGAGGCAGAGTGAATCTGCTGAAGAGAATCTCCTATCAGCCGAAGGCGAGCTCCCCACTCCATAAGTTTCTGGGCGGATGAGCCTGATTGCAATCGGTTTGCGCTGGCATGTTCTTTACAAAAAATGTCCTGCTAAACCTTGTTTATGCTGTAATTGCGTATTTGATGCCTTCGCCGCGCGAGAGCTTGTGGAATGGTTCTTGAATTTTTTCAAGAGGATAGCTCCCACTGATGAGAGTCCTGACGGTGATCGCGCCGCTGCTTAGCAGTTTATGTGCCTCCTTTACATCTGCAGGCGTGAAATGGAATATGCCCTTGAGGGTGATCTCGTCATAGTGGATACGGTAAGTGTCGTATGTGACCACGGTGCCTTGTTTGCACCCCCCAAAGAGAATAACCGTCCCGCCCCGCCGCACATAGTTCACCGCGTTTTCCCAGACCGCGAGCTGCCCCGTGCATTCAAACACATAATCGAACCCGAGACCTGCGGTCGCTGTCTCAATGTTTTCGACAAGCAGGGAAGGCAGAGTAATAGCGTCCGCTCCTAAATGTCTCGCCGTTTCTAGCCGCTCAAGTTCGAGGCCGGTGATCATCACTCTGGCGCCTTTCAGCTTAGCCAAAAGCAGGTGCAGAAGCCCGATCGGCCCAGTTCCGATGATCAGTACCGAGTCTCCTTCTTTGATGTTCAGCCCTCTCATGCCGTGAACGACACAAGCAAGGGGTTCAAGAAAGGCAGCCTCTGCGAATGAGAGCTGTGGCGGTTTGTATAAGACATTCTGCATAACGATATGCTGCGGGATGATGATATACTCGGCAAACGCGCCAAGAATCTTGGTATGCATGATATTATCGCAAAGATTGTATAGTCTCAGTGCGCAATAGGGGCACTTATGACATGGGGCTGTATGCACGGACATCACTTCATCACCAGGCTTGAAACTTTTTACCCCCGCGCCGGCTTTTTCGACAACCCCAGAGAATTCATGGCCGAAACGGCCTGGCATAGGAATCATCGGATGCCCTCTTATGAAAGCCTTCAGATCGGTGCCGCAGGTAAGGGCCGCCCTCACCCGGACGAGCACCTCACCGAAGGCGGGTTTGGGTGTAGGAATGTCCTTCACTTCGACGGTCCCCGGCTGCATTAAGTAAACAGCCTTCACAGGTGCAACGCCATTCGGCCGCCGAGATATTGCCCTGCCACTGCAGCAACAATAAAAAGGGGAATGAAGCGAAAGTCGGTATGTGAGAGGACACGGGCAACTATGATGAAAGGTATCGACATATGCACATAGAGAAACCACCCTATCGAAAATTTGCGGGTCCGGGTTCTCAAAGAGCCGAGGGGAATATTCATAGCAAAAGCAAGAAGCATTATTAGTATCACCGTGATCATTGGTTTCATTATAAAGCAATGGATGGAACCAGCGCAATTAAGTAGTGTTGCCTATTGGCATATTTGAAACTGGGCTGCTGCTCAGCTATACTCCGGGAAAAGTTAGCAGGCATGATTCACGGCAGCTTCCCCTCCGGCAAGCGGCAAGGGCAGGGTGACGGGCGTGATCAGGGGAATTATGAATACCGTATTCAGCGGGACGATTCTCATGCTCATACCCGCATATTCTGCTGCCGATACGAAATATGAAAAAGCAACTTTTACCGCCAGATGTCTCCAGTGCACGGAATCACCCCTTGAGAAAATCGATGGGGTTATCGAAGTGAGTGTTGGATTTGCAGTTGGAAATAAAGAGAATTGCGCATGCAACCAGGTTACATCCGATACTGCCGGTTATGCTGAATCCGCCCAGGCGACTTTCGACCCGTCGATGGTGAGGCATGAAAAACTCCTCGACATCTTCTCGTGGGAGATTGCTCCTGCCGAAAGCGACGGCCAGTTTGTTTACAGGGGGACAAAATATCCTTCGATGGTCGTTTATCACTCAGAAGAACATGCCCGGGTTGCCGACAAATCGATGGAGCGCCTCTGTCAATCAGCAGGGTCAGGAAACCCGATGTTAACGAAACCAGTTCGCTCATGTCTTTTATGAGACAGAGCAGTATCATCAGCATTGCTGCAAAAAGAACCCGATCCGGCATAAAATTTATCGGTTCAATTCAGGGTGCGACGGATTCCTGGGGAGGCGTGGTATTACTGACCATCGCAATTGTCGCAGACGCCCAGAATTTCGAGAGAGTGGCGTACGCCCCTGAAGTTCTCCTGACGGCAGATGCGTTGCTGTATCATTTCAAGTCCTTTCGAGTAGAACTCGATAACACGACCGCATCTGATGCAGATCATGTGGTCATGGTGTGAGTTCGTCGAGACCCTTTCGTAGTGGGCGTGTTTGTCGACTCTTTCTACCTCTTCAATCATTCCACTCTCGACAAGCAGAGGAATGGTTCGGTAGATGGAGGCCCGAGAAACCTTTGAGCCCTTGGCCTTCAGTCGCACAAAGAGTTCATCGGGCGCGAAATGGCCGTTGGTATGGAGTATCTCCCTTGCGATCTCGTCTCGCTCTCGGGTAAGTTTGAGACCCTTGTTGGATATGAATTCAACGAATTTCTGTTTTTCGATCATAGGCTCACCCTGAAGTATCTCAAAAGCCAACTCAGAAATCCCCCGAAGAGAAAGGCTGCGGGAAAGACGATCCCGACAATCCAGAGCGTTGTTTTGATGCCACGCTCCTTGATGATCATGAAGAAGCTTGCCAGACACGGAAGAAACAGGGTGATCGTCACGAGACTTACTACCGACTGGACCGGGGTCAGTTCTCCATGTCGTGCCATGGCGAACAGGCCTGCTGCACCGTAATCTCGTCTAAGAAAGCCGAGGATAAATGAGGCAGTCGTCTTGGCCGGCAAGTCGAGGAAATTTACGACCACGGGTGCAGCGGCTTTTTCAAGCAAAACAAGCAGATTGAGCTTGTGCAGAAAAAAGAGAATCAGAGTCCCCAGGATAAACAGCGGTACCGCTTCTTTGAGGTACCACTCAACCCGCCCGACGGTTTTCACAATGATGTTCATAATATTGGGTGTGCGGATGGGCGGTATTTCGAGAAAGAATTCGGTCCTCTCGCCCGATACGAGTTTTGATGCCAGGAACCCGGAAGTAAACAGGACAATCAGAATGCTTGATGTCCAGATGACAGTAGCCATAAACGATAGCGAACCAAGGATGCCGAGGATGACCCCTAGCTGTGCGGAGCAGGGGATTGCAAGGGCAAGCAGG
>Ga0209048_10001621_pt1 | contig 22846 bp, 23 predicted proteins | sample FrelakmetCRP12CR_FD_187146 | JGI IMG/M metagenome (GOLD analysis project Ga0209048, IMG submission 187146) | Freshwater lake sediment microbial communities from the University of Notre Dame, USA, for methane emissions studies - CRP12 CR (SPAdes)... | ecosystem: Environmental > Aquatic >... | reverse complement strand
CCGTGGGCCTTATCAGGGTGAAGTCTATAAGGCACTGAGGCGGTGGTTGACCAGATTGTCCTCGTGAGTCCACTGCTCGCGAAGCGCGCGATACAGCTCCCGGTCTGGCGACTGCCTGGGCCGAGGACCTGGCGAAGCTCTTGTGCGGTAACGAATGAAAGGGACTTCCCCGTCCCGAGCCAGCCGCGATGCGGCGACCGGCGTAGAAGTGCCGGTACGGGACGCGCGCCGCGAAAACGCGACAGCCCTTCCGACCGCCGCGAACGAGGCCAACCGCTGCTGCCAGGCTATGCCGACTTCAGGTTGTGAGCGTCAAAGGACATTTCCTGGGGCGGCGTGGTGAACCCGCCCTTGATGCCTTGCTTCATTCGGGGCATCAGGATGCCGTCGCGGAAACGCTCCCAACTCTCCTTGGAATCGTGGACAGCCACGATTGACCAGCCACCGGCCCACGGGCCAGCCGCGTGGAAGATTTGTCCCTTGGGCAGGGTGTCCTTGCCGGGATGCAACGCCGCTACCGTCGCCTCGTACTGCTCCTTGGTACCGCCCGCGAAGTGATGCACGATTGTGTAGGCCATCCTTGTTCTCCTCTCAGGTTGAAGGACGCGCCTCGCGCGGTCCTGGAGGTGGAAGCATAACGGCACCGACCTGAGCGCCAATGACCTCTATCGGCCCGACGCTCGTACCCGAGGCACAGGACATGCGCAGCGTTGTGCCGATTGACCTCACCGATGTCGACCCGTGGCTGTTCGGCCCGGTCGAGCAGGCGGCTGGACTGGTGCGGGTGCTTCGGGTCGCGGTGTTTGACGCCGGGCCGATGTAGCGGGCGGGCTTGATCGCCTCGCTGCGGCCTTCCCAGTGGTGCTGGCGAGGTTGGTCGACCGCCTGCCAGCGGTCCTGATCGACACGCTGCGCGATCAGTGGAGCGGGTTGACCGAACTGGACAAGCGGATCAGCGAGATCGAACGTCGGCTCGGCCAGTGGATGAAGCAGAACGACGCCGTCAAGGCCATCGCTGAGATACCGGGCGTCGGATTGCTGACCGCGACTGCCGCGGTCGCGACCCTGGGCGATGCCAATACGTTCCGATCAGGCCGCGAGTTCGCGGCCTGGATCGGCTTGGTCCCAAGACAGACTGGCTCCGGCGGCAAGGTGGCACTGCTGGGCATCAGCAAGCGGGGCGACACGTACTTGCGCACCCTACTCGTCCATGGGGCACGCAGCGTCCTCAGGCTTCAGAAGGATCCGCAATCGTGGACCGAAAAACTGCGAGGCAGGCGGCCTCTCAATGTCGCGATCGTTGCGCAGGCGAACAAGACCGCCCGCACGATCTGGGCGATCCTCGCGCACGGCACGAAGTACGAACAAGGGCACATCAGCACGCGGCCGGCATAGGTCATTCGGCAGCGGTCGAATCTTCCACTGCACAAACGTTGAAAGGTTGCGTCGGCAATTGACTGTGATGACAAACCAGGTCGGACCGGGGTTCACCAAACCTGCATCCCTCACCGAGCTCGAAGCTCGCGTCGCGAATAAGGCGTGGACCAGCGGATTTCATCGGGGCCCGCAGCACTTCAGGCTGCAACAAGGCCGGATATAGAGCTGCAACCCCTCCTGTCAGTCAGAGCACGAAAGAGTCTTCGCAATCGGGGGGCGTTCATATAGCGAGGGATGGTCGCCGGTCGCACCGTCTGCCCTGGTTGCAGCTCGTGCGCTTCGAGCCATGCCACCATATCGTCGCGTGTCGTGAACATCGCCCTGCCCAGCGCGAAGAGCCGAGGGTGATCCCCCTCGGAACGTAACTTCCTCAACGTCGCTTCGGGGATGCCGACCATCTCGGCCACATCGCCGGGCCAGCGCAGCCCGACACGGTGCGCCAGCTCGCTCGGCAGGCGCTTGCGCATCGCCCACGCGGTCCACTCGGAGCCGGTGTTTTCCGGGTCGGGCTCCCCCTCGGTGGGGGTCAGACTTTCAATTGCGTTCGGGGTCATCGCGTCACCTTTTCGATTCGGTACGCGATACTCCGACGGCTGTCTGCGTCAGAGATAGCTCTGACGCAGAGCCCCTTTCAAATTTCTTTTCGGCGGCGTCGGACTGAAGCCTCGGAGGTGCGGGCGAGCTTGGCTATCTCGCGGTTGCTCGCGGTCGGGTTCGCCTCTATCGCCTTGTTGATTTCAGCCGTGAGTTGCTCAGGTTTGCCGCGGTGCGCCAGCTTGCCCTCGAACACGCGACCCTGTTCGGCGAGCCAGGCCTCGCCGGCCTTCACTGCCAGAGGCGCGGTCGCCGCGTGCAGCTGCTCGAGCCTGGCGTCGGCGAGCAGCCCACGGCTGAGCTCCTCACGGCCGGCACAGTGCGCCAGCCAGGCGCGACGCAGCAGCCCCAGTGCACGGCGCACATGCTCTCGCTGATCCGGCTCGTGGCGGCGTCGAGCCAGCTCGCCGACCATGCTCCATATCTCGGTGCCAGACCTCAGAGCGCACCACACGCCGGCGCTGATCTGCTGGCGCTGCAGCCAGGCCATGTGCACGCGCTTCACGGTGTCACGATCGCCGCAACGGCGACGTCCAGGCGCGCGAGCGCATCGCGCATTGCCGGCAGCATGTCGGGCTGCTGATATGTACGCAGCAACCTGGCCGGCGAGTGATTGAGCACGGCCTCGATGGTGTCTGAGCCGACGCCGGCGGCACGCATGCGGGTGGCAGCCGTGCGGCGTAGATCGTGAGGCCTCCACCCGATGCCGGTGGCGACGCAGTGCGCGTGAATGGACTTGTACGATCGGTGCGGCCATCCGGCCTCGGCAAGAGCGGCTGCGGTCGGGCTCAAAGGCACGGTGTGCGGCCGCCCGTTCTTTGTCATCGGGATCGTCCACAGATCGCCGGTCACCTGCCCGGGCTCGAACTGGATGGCCTCGCCGACGCGGCATGCGGTCAGCAGGCAGAACTTCAACAGCCGGCCGTAGGGCTCGTCGGGCATGCGCCACAGCGCGCGCAATTCGTCGTCCGACAGCTTGCGCTCGCGCGGCTGCTGCGCCGGGATCCTCAGCGCCCTGGGCGTCAGCCCGGCGACCGGGTTCGTCTCGATCAGACCGCCGAGCTGGCACCACGCGAAGAACTGCTTGATGATGGCGGTCATCTTCGCCGCTGCGTTCGGCGCCGTCGCCGTCTTGGCCCGTACGAGCGCGACGATGTCGGCCTGCGTCACGCGGTCGAGCCGGCGAGATTGCAGCCCAGCGCAGTCGCGCACCAGGTACGCCTTCGTTTCCAGCGGGCTGCTCCGATACTTCGGCTCGATCGCCTCCAGGTAGAAGGACTCGACGGCCTCGCCGAATGTCACGGCGGCAGCCTGGCGGGTCTCGACGGTGTTGGCCATCCGTCGCGCGTTGAGTGCAGTCAGGACGGGCCAGTCGCCGAGGGTGTCGACGCGCCAGGCGCCGCCGACTCGCCGTCGGGTCACCCATGTCCGCTTGCCGGTCGTCCGCACCCGCAGGTACAGGCCATTGCGGTCGCCCGCGGGGATCAGCTGATCACGGTCGGGGTCGGTCAGCTTGCGGATCTGTGCGTCGGTGAGCATTGGGTATCGATTTCGGGTATCGATGAACACACCCGAATCATACCCTAACGATACCTAGACCACGCCTAACACCTCATGAATGCTTGTTTTAGACCTGCGGCCGCAGGGGCTACACCTGCATGTTCATGATGTCGCTGTAGGCCTGCACCAGGCGGTTGCGCACCTGCAGCGTCGCCTGGAAGCCGAGCTGGGCCTTCTGCATCGCGACCATCGTCTCTTCGAGACCGACTGTCGGGTTGTCCATCTGCACCTCGCGCTGCAGGCGTTCGGCGGCATTCTGCGACTGGCTCACCGACCCCAGCGCCTGCGTCAGCGCCTGCTGGAAGCCGCCCGCTTGCACCGCCTTGCCGGCGGCGAGCGGCTGGCCATTGCTGGCCAGCCCGGCGCGTGCCACGGCCTGGGCAAAGTCGAAGGGCTTCAAGGTGACGTTCATGATCGGCGCTCCGTCTCGTCTGCACCGCCGTGCGAGCCCCGCGAAGCGGGCAGGCAGGGGATCGGCGCACGGACATCGTAGCCGCGCGGGCGCAGCGACAGCGGCGTGAACTGGCGGCCCTTTGACGGGCTGTTCCACGCACCGGCGGACCGACCGCTCCGAATAATCAAGCTCATTCGGAACCCCTTCGGGCTGCCTCGCGCACCCCGGACACAACGGACCTCAGCCTGATTCCCATGGACACTGCCGTCGTACGCCAGATCGATCCGAATGCCCTGCCCGCCACCAGCGATCTCGGCACGCGGCTGCTCGGCATGCCGCTCAAGGCCAAGGTCTCGCTGGGCGTCGGCCTGGCCGCGCTGGCGGCGGTGGTGTTCGCGCTGTCGCTGTGGAGCAGTCAGGGCGACTACAAGGTGCTGTACGCGAACCTGTCGGACAAGGATGGCGGCGCCATCATTGCCCAGCTGGCGCAGATGAACGTGCCCTACCGCCATGCCGACGGCGGTGCGGCAATCCTGGTGCCCTCGTCGCAGGTACATGACGTGCGCCTCAAGCTCGCCTCCGCCGGCCTGCCCAAGGGTTCGGTGGTCGGCTTCGAACTCACCGACACGGCCCGCTTCGGCCTGACCCAGTTCGGCGAGCGCCTGAACTTCCAGCGCGGCCTCGAAGGGGAGTTGACGCGCTCGATCACCGCACTGGCCGCGGTGCAGGGCGCGCGCGTGCACCTCGCGCTGCCCAACCAGAACGGCTTCTTTCGCGAGCAGCAGAAGCCCTCGGCCTCGGTGTTGCTGACGCTGCACCCCGGACGCACGCTCGACCGCGCCCAGGTGGCCGGCATCGTGCATCTGGTGGCCTCGAGCGTGGCCGAACTGAGCCCGAAGGCAGTCAGCGTGATCGACCAGACAGGCGCGCTGCTCTCCGGCCCGTCGGATGCGGTGGCCACGAGCGGCCTCGACGCGCAGCAGCTGCAGTACGTGAGCCAGGTCGAGCAGGGCTACACCCGGCGCATCGTCGAGTTGCTGGAGCCCGTGGTCGGGCGCGACAACCTGCGTGCCAGCGTGGCCGCGGAAATCGACTTCTCGCAGACCGAATCCACCTCGGAGCTCTTCAAGCCCAACCAGGGCGAAGCCGCCGAGAAGACGGTGCGCAGCCAGCAGAGCTCGGAGGTCGCGGGCAGCGGCACGGTGCCCGCGGCCGGCGTCCCCGGCGCCATGTCGAACCAGCCGCCGCAGGTGGCGACGGCGCCGATCACCGGCCCGGCGGCGCCGTTGCAGACGGCACAGCTCGGCGGCTCGGGCGGCGCGACCGGCCGGCGCGAGAGCGTGACCAACTATGAAGTCGACAAGACCGTGCGCGTGACGCGCAATGCGACCGGCAGCGTGAAGCGGCTGAATGCCGCGGTGGTGGTGAACAACCGCAGCACGACCGACGCCAAGGGGAAGACGACGACGCAGCCGCTGAGCCCCGAGGAACTCGACAAGCTCACCGCGCTGGTGCGCGAGAGCGTCGGTTTCAACCAGGAGCGCGGCGACTCGGTGAAGGTGGTGAATGCACCGTTCCGCCAGGAGACGCCGGTACTCACCGAACTGCCGCTGTGGAAGCAGCCAGAACTGATCGACCTGGTGCGCGCCCTGGCGGTGCCGGGCGCGCTCGGCGTGGTGGCACTGCTGGTGGTGTTCGGCCTGGTGCGCCCCGCGCTGAAGGCGGCGCGCAGCGGCAAGACCTCCGGCAAGACCCTCAACGCAGTGGTGCAGGACGAGGAAAGCCTGCCGCCCGTGCCGGGCGGCGCGTTGCCCGTGCTCGAGGCGCCGCGCTCGACGGTCCAGCTCGACCAGGTGCGCCACCTGGCGAGGCAGAACCCCGCGGCCGTGGCCGGCATCGTACGCGACTGGGTGAGCGGAGAGCAAGCAGCATGAAGCGAACGGAGAGCGGGGTGAAGGCGGAAACGGTGATCGACCAGCGCAGCGCGGCGTGCCGCCGACACCGTGTCATCGCGCGCGATCCCTGCACTCTGAAGGCGGCGGCATGACGACGAAGCAGGGGTCGGGGACCATGGACGAGACCGGAGCGGAAGACGCCGCGATCCTGCTGATGACGCTCGGCGAGGAGAACGCGGCAGAGATCTTCAAGCACCTTTCGCCGAAGGACGTGCAGCGCCTCGGCGAGACCATCGCCCGCATGAAGGCCGTGCCGCGCGAGCGCGTCGACCGCGTGCTCGAACGCTTCGGCGCGATCGCCGGCGGGCAGAGCATGCTCGTGCCGGACAACGACGAGTACGTGAAGGCGGTGCTGCGCAAGGCGCTCGGCGACGAGAAGGCCAACCTGCTGCTCGATCGCATCCTGCAGGGCAACGACGTCAGCGGCATCCAGAGTCTCAAGTGGATGGAGCCCACCGCCGTGGCGGAACTGCTGCGCCACGAGCACCCGCAGATCACCGCCGCGATCCTCGTCCACCTGGACTTCGACCAGGCCTCCTCGGTGCTGAAGGTCTTTCCGGAGCGCCAGCGCAACGAGGTGCTGATGCGCATCGCCACGCTCGACGGCATCCAGCCTTCGGCGCTGAAGGACCTGAACGACGTGATGTCCACGGTGCTGGCCGGCGGCGAGCGGCAGCGCAAGTCGTCGCTCGGCGGCGTGAAGACGGCGGCCGAGATCATCAACCTGCTCGGCGCGAGCGTCGAGACCGCGGTGCTCGACTATGTGCGCGACGCCGACAACGACCTGGCGCAGCGGATCATGGACAACATGTTCGGCTTCGACGACCTGGAGAAGATCGACGACAAGGGCATCCAGTCCCTGCTGAAGGAAGTGCAGTCCGAATCGCTCGTCATCGCGCTCAAGGGCGCGACGCCTGAGCTGCGTGACAAGATCTTCAGAAACATGTCGACCCGCGCCGCCGAGACCTTGCGCGAAGACCTGGAGTCGCGCGGCCCGGTGCGGGTATCGGAGGTCGAGGCGGAGCAGAAGGAACTGCTGAAGGTCGTGCGCCGGCTCGCCGACGAAGGCCAGATCGTCCTCGGAGGCAGCAGTGACGATGAGTTCATCTAGCAGCAAGGTGCCGCCGCAGCGCAATGCACCGCCACCGGGCGGGGCGCGGGCTTCCGCCTATGCGCGCTTCATCCCGCGCGAGGAGCTCGGCTCGTTCGCCGCCTGGAACCCGGGTGCGCTGTCCGGCGGCGCCGTGCCGAATGCGCCGCTGCGCCGCGCCACCGATCAGCCGCCGGGCGAGAAGGACGCGGCCACCGCCGCCGATGAGCTCGCTGCGCAATTGCGAGCGGCGCGTCAGTCGGGCTACCAGGACGGCTACCGCGACGGCCTGGTCGCGCTCGAGGCCTTCAAGCAGACCTATGCGAGCCAGGTGACGGCGCAGCTCGGCGCGCTGACCGGGGCCTATCAACGTGAACTCGACGCGCTGCAGCAGCAGATGGCGCTGGCGGTGGCCGCGGCGGCCGCGCAGGTGGCGCGCCAGGTCGTGCGTGCCGAACTGGCGTCGCGCCCCGAACTGGTCGCCACGGTGGCCCAGGAAGCCATCGCTACGCTGCTGATGAGCGCCCGCCACATCACGCTGCGCGTGCACCCGGACGACCACTCGCTGGTGGCGCTCGGCACCGGCGAAGCGCTGGCCGCCCGCGGCGCGCGCCTGGTGGCCGACGCGACGCTCGCGCGCGGCGGCTGCCTCGTGGAGTCCGACATCGGGGCGATCGACGCCACGCTGCAGACGCGCTGGGAGCGGGCCGCTGCGGCGCTCGGATGCGAGTCGGCCTGGGTGGCCGAGGCCTCGCCTGCCTCCGGTGCGGCTCAGGACTACGGGAACGGTCCATGAGCGGCGTCGTGTCCACACGCAGCCAGGACTGGCAGCGCTTCCTCGCCGACCTGCAGATCTTCGCCGCCGAACCGGTGCCGCTCGAGACGCAGGGCACGCTGGTGCGCGTGGCCGGCCTGGTGCTCGAAGCGGCGGGCATCCGCGTCCCCGTCGGCTCGGTCTGCGAGGTGCGCATGCCGGGGCAGGCTCCCGTCCTCGCCGAAGTGGTGGGCTTCTCGGGGGACCGCGCCTACCTGATGCCCACCGGCGACGTTCACGGTCTGGTCAGCGGTGCGCATGTCGTGCCGTGTGCGTCACCGATCGTCCCGCGGACGCTCGGCGCGACACGACACCCGTGGCGCAGGCGCGAGGACCGCACGCTGCACCTGCCGGTCGGCGACGGCCTGCTCGGCCGGGTGATCGACTCGCACGGCGAGCCGATGGACCGCAAGGGCCCGCTCGACCGGGTGCACAACGAACCGCTGGTGCGTCGCCCGATCAACGCGATGGACCGCGACCCGATCCGCCAGCCGCTCGATACCGGCGTGCGCGCGATCAACGCGATGCTCACCGTCGGCCGCGGGCAGCGCATCGGCCTGTTCGCCGGCACCGGCATCGGCAAGTCGGTGCTGCTGGGCATGATGGCGCGTTACACCGAGGCCGACGTGATCGTGGTCGGCCTGATCGGCGAACGCGGCCGGGAGGTGAAGGAGTTCATCGAGGACATCCTCGGCGACGACGGGCTGGCGCGCTCGGTCGTCGTCGCCGCGCCGGCCGATGCCCCGCCGCTGGTGCGCATGCAGGGCGCGAACTACGCCACGGCGATCGCCGAGCATTTTCGCGACCGCGGATCGCACGTCCTTCTGCTGATGGATTCGCTGACGCGCTACGCGATGGCACAGCGCGAGATCGCGCTGGCCATCGGCGAGCCGCCGGCCACCAAGGGCTATCCGCCGTCGTGCTTCGCCAAGCTGCCGCAGCTCGTCGAGCGCAGCGGCAACGGCATCCGTGGCGAAGGCTCGATCACTGCCTTCTATACCGTGCTCAGCGAAGGCGACGACCCGCAGGATCCGATTGCCGACGCGGCGCGCGGCATTCTCGACGGCCACATCGTGCTCTCGCGCGAGCTCGCCGAGGGCGGGCACTATCCGGCGATCGACATCGAGCGCTCGGTCTCGCGCGTGATGAACAACGTGGTCGCTGCCGACCACCTCGATGCGGCGCGGCGCTTTCGCCAGCTGCACTCCAAGCATGCCAAGGCACGCGACCTGATCCAGCTCGGCGCCTATGCGCCCGGACACGACGCCGACCTCGACACCGCGGTCCGGCTGCACCCGGCCATGACCGCGCTGCTGCAGCAGGACATGCACGTCCCGGCGACGCTCGCCGACAGCGTGCAGCGCCTGCGCGGCGCGCTCGCCGAATCGAGCTAGCCCCCGACCCAGGAACCCCCATGACCCCGATCGAACCGCTGCTGACCCTGCTCGCCCACGCAGAGCGCGAGCGCAACGCTGCCATGGCGGAGGCCAAGCGCGTCGAGATCGAGCACCGCAACGCGCAGCGCCAGGCCGAGCAGCTGGAGACCTACCGCCACGACTACGAGCAGCGCTGGAGCAGCCAGTTCAGCCGCAGCGGCGGCATCGACATCGTGCACTGCTACCAGGGCTTCGTCACGCGGCTCGGCCAGGCGATCGAGGTGCAGCAGCGCGTGACCGCGATCGCCGCGCAGCGCCTCGAACGCGCCCAGGCCGCCTGGCAGGTGCAGGAGATGCGGGTCGCCTCGGTACGCAAGCTGATCGAGCGCCGCGGCAAGGAGCTGCGCGGCGTCGAGGCCCGGCGCGAACAGATGCAGCTGGACGAGCATGCGGCGCGCCTGCTCTGGGGTCGCGCGGCCGGCGCCGGCGCACTCTCGCCCCTCTGAACTCAATCCTTCGCGACACGCACGATCACGCCATGACCGCAGCCCTCCAGTTGTCCTCCGCAGAACGGCTCGACAGCAGCGCGCCCGCACCCGGCCGCTCGCCGCCGATCGCGTCACCGTCCGGACCGAGCTTCGCCGAGCTGCTTCAGCGCGGCCAGGCGACTCACAACGTGCCGGCGCAAACGGCCAAGCCGCCGCCTTCGCAGACCGACGAGCCGCCATCTGAAGACATCAAAGGCGAGCGCGGCGACGCAGCCCCCCAGGAGCTGGCGCCTGAGGCGCCCGCAGCGGGCGACAAGGTCCCGGCAAAACCGGCGCCACGCGCGCGAGAGAAGACGCCCCCCTCCACGCGCGCGGCGCAAACCTCGCCGCCGCCAGCATCCGCCGACGGCAACACGAACGAAGCGGCCCCCGCACGTCCTGCCGCAGACGATAGCAGCGGCTGCTGGCCGCCCGGCACGGTGCCGATCGACCTGCACGAATGGATGGCCTCGCTGAGACCGCCCGAACCCCTGCCCGCGCAGTCCGGGCTTGCTGCACCACGGAACCCCGTGCCCACCGCGGACGGCGTGACCGTTCTCGGGCCCGCGAACGCCACGAATCCGCTCGGGCCGGCAGATGGCGCAGTCCTGCCCGGTGCCACGGTCGACGCGAGCGCGCTCGTGTCGACCGCTGGCGCGACCGTGCTCACTGCGGCAGACAAGGCAGCCGTGCTCAGGCCGGCAGACCGCGCGGCGGCGGCCAGGCCAGCCGAGGGCGCAGCGGTGCTCGGTCCGATCGACCGCGCCGCGTTGCTCAGACCGGCAGATGGCGCGGTCGTGGCCCCGCCCGTGCCCGCTACGACGAACGGGCTGCAACCGCAGCGCAGCACAGCCGACCGCGCCGATCCGCGCCGCAGCGGCAGCGACAGCGTCGCCGCGACGCAAGGGGCGCTGCCAGCCGCACCGGGCCCGGATCCCGCTGCGCTCGCGTCCGGTGAGCGCCGCCCGGCTCCGCCCGACCTACCGGCCGCGCGCGATCTCGTACAAGGGCTGCTCAGCGGCGCAGCCGGCGCCGTGCGACGCGGATTCGACGCCGCAACGCTGGCGCCGATCGCGCTGCCCGCGCCACTGCATTCGCCCGAGTTCGCCCAGTTGCTCGGCGCGCAGGTCAGTGTATTGGCGCGCAATGGCGTGCAGCAGGCCGAACTGCACCTGAACCCGGCCGAGATGGGGCCGATCAGTGTGCGCATCAGGATCGACGACAAGGATGCGCGCGTCGACTTCCACGCCGGCGCGGCGGCGACACGCGAGGTGATCGAACGCGGCCTGCCCGAACTGGCCTCGGCCTTGCGCGAGCAGGGCCTCACGCTCGCAGGCGGCGGCGTATTCCAGCAGCCACCCGACCCGCGCGGCCAGCCGGAGCACGAGGCGGCAGGCGCCTCGGACAAGCTTCGCCGCACCGCTTCGATGATCGGCGACGGCCCCGCGCGCACGATTGCGATCCCCGTTCCCCAGGGCACGCTGGACGTCTACGCGTAGCGCCCACGGGCGCGGGTCCGACCCCAGGCCCGACAGGCTAGAGACGGCATTGCTTTCCCCCCCTTATCGCCCCTTCGCCGCACAGTCCGGGTTTCCATAATTTCCTTCATGCCACAGGGCACGCGCGCCGCCACCCGGCTGCGCGGCGTCCCGCCACCGGCCGAAGGAGTCGCCATCCATGTCTGCTGCCGCGCCCGCCGCTGTCGTCGAAGACACGCCGGTGCCCACCAAGGGCAAGAAGAAGCTGATCATCATCATCGCCATCGCGCTGCTGGTCGTCCTCGTGGGTGGTGGCGCGGCGCTGTTCGTGATCAAGAAGCGCGCCGCGGCAGCCGCCGAGGAAGCCGCCGACGAGAGCGCGGCCACGGCCCAGCAGGACCCCGCCGAGCAAGTCGGGCACCGCGTCCCGCCGACCTACGTCGCACTCGACCCGTTCGTCGTCAACCTGGCCGACAAGGATGCCGAGCGCTACGCGCAGGTGGGCCTGACATTGGAAGTCGACGATCCGAAGTTCGCCGCCGAGATGAAGCTCTACATGCCGGCGATCCGCAACGCCATCCTGATGATCCTCGCGCACAAGAGCTCGGCCGAACTGCTCGAGCGCTCGGGCAAGGAAGCGTTGGCGGCCGAGATCATGCGCGAGTCGGTGCGACCGATGGGCATCGAGATCGGCCCCGACACGCCGGCTGAGCGCGGCACCACCGCGGCGGCCGATGGCGACGGCAAGGCCAAGCCCGCCAAGCCCCGCATGCCACCGGTGCACAACCCGGTGCGGCGTGTGCATTTCGCCAGCTTCATCGTCCAGTAGAGCCGGGTCGCAGACGCATGAACGAATACATTCTTTCGCAGGACGAAGTCGACGCGCTGCTGCAGGGCATCACCGGCGAGAGCCAGAAGCTCGAGCAGGACAGCGGCAACTCGCCAGGCGTGCGCAGCTACGACCTGGCGAACCAGGAGAGGATCGTTCGCGGCCGCATGCCGACGATGGAGATCATCAACGAGCGGTTCGCGCGCAACATCCGTCTCGGCCTGTTCAACTTCCTGCGCAAGAGCGCCGAGGTCTCGATCGGCAGCATCAAGGTGCAGAAGTACAGCGCCTTCCTGCGCGAGATCGTCGTGCCGACGAACTTCAACATCGTCACGGTGCGGCCGCTGCGCGGCAACGGCCTGATCATCTGCGACCCGACGCTGGTATTCGCGGTGATCGACGCGCTGTTCGGCGGTGCCGGCAAGTACCCCACGCGCATCGAGGGGCGCGACTTCTCGCCGACCGAACAGCGCATCATCGAGCGCCTGGTCGAGGTGGTGACGAGCGAGTACCGCAAGGCCTGGCTGGGCGTCTACCCGCTGGACCTCGAGTACCTGCGCTCGGAAATGCAGCCGCAGTTCGCCAATATCGCGACGCCGGGCGAGGTGGTCGTCTCGACCTCGTTCACGCTCGAGATCGGCGACACCACCGGCACGATCCACTTCTGCATTCCCTATGCGACGCTGGAGCCGATCCGCGACGTGCTGTATTCCACCGTGCAGGGCGACTCGAACGAACCCGATCGTCGCTGGGTCACGCTGATGAAAACGCAGATCCAGGCAGCGAGCGTCGACCTCGTCGCCGAGCTCGGGCATGCGCCGGCGACGGTCGAACAACTTCTGTCGTTCAAGGCGGGCGACTTCATCGAGCTCGACCTGCAACCCGGCATCCAGGCCAAGGTGGCCGGCGTGCCGGTGCTCGAATGCCACTACGGCACGTCCAACGGCAAGTACGCGCTGAAAATCGATCAACTGTTGACCAGCTCGGGTCCGGGCTGGCTGGGAGCAACCAATGTCTGAGAACAATGCCGCGAGCAACGGCGACGACGACGCGATGGCCGCTGAATGGGCTGCTGCGCTGACCGAGGCGAAGCCGGAATCCGCGTCGGAACTGCACGAGGGCGGCGACCAGGTGGCGCCTGCGGCGTTCACGAACTTCCCGGCCGGCACGGGGCCGGCGGCGGCGAACGACATCAACATGATCCTGGACATCCCGGTCCAGTTGACGGTGGAACTCGGCCGCACGCGCATCCCGATCAAGCACATCCTGCAACTGGCGCAGGGCTCGGTGGTCGAGCTCGACGCGCTGGCCGGCGAGCCGATGGACGTGCTCGTCAACGGCTATCTGATCGCGCAGGGCGAGGTGGTGGTGGTCAACGAGAAGTTCGGCATCCGCCTGACCGACATCGTGACGCCGTCGGAACGCATGCGCCGCTTGAGCCGCGCCTGAAGACCAGGCCGGCACATGCCTTCCAGCCTCGCCCCGCTGCTTTGGTTCGCCGCGGTCATCGCGCTGATCCCGATCGCGCTGTGGCTGCTCAGGCGCACGCCCGTCGGCGGGCTGGCGGCGCACGGCGTGCTGCGCAGCGTGGCCGTGCTGCCCCTGTCGCCGAGCCAGCGCATCGTGACCGTCGAGGTCGGACGCGGCGACGAGCGCCGCTGGCTGGTGCTGGGCGTCACGCCGCAGAGCATCACGCCCTTGCACGCGATGGCGCCGCAGGGCGATGCGCCGCCGACCGACGCGCTGCCGGTGCCGTCGTTCGCGCAGCTGTTCGGGCGACTGCGCCACAGGGGCCCTCCTGGTGAGCAATGACCGAACGCGCAGCGCGACCCGCACAGTGCGCGCGGGGTTGCTCGCCGCCCTGATCAGCGGTCCGGCAGTCGCGCTGGCGCAGTCCGCAGGCGGCGCCAACCTGCCGCTACTGATCGGCCAGGGCGCGGGCGGCACGAGCTACTCGGTGCCGATCCAGACCCTGCTGTTCTTCACCGCGCTGTCGTTCCTGCCCGCGGTACTGTTGCTGATGACGGGTTTCACGCGCATCGTCATCGTGCTCAGCCTGCTGCGCCAGGCGCTCGGCACACAGGCCGCGCCGCCGAACCAGGTGATCGTCGGCCTGAGCCTGTTCCTGACCTTCTTCGTGATGAGCCCGACGCTCGACAAGGTGTATGCCGAGGCCTACCAGCCCTACAGCGAGAACCGGATCGCCTTCGACGAGGCGCTCCAGCGCGGCGAGGCACCGCTGCGCGAGTTCATGCTCAAGCAGACGCGCCAGTCGGACGTGATGCTGTTCGCCAAGCTGGCCAAGCTCGACCCAGCGATCAAGTCGGCGGACGTTCCGTTCAAGGTGCTGGTGCCCGCCTTCGTGACGAGCGAGCTCAAGAGCGCATTCCAGATCGGCTTCCTGATCTTCATTCCCTTCCTCGTCATCGACATGATCGTTGCCAGCGTGCTGATGAGCCTCGGCATGATGATGTTGAGCCCGGTCCTCGTCGCCCTGCCCTTCAAGCTGATGCTGTTCGTATTGGCCGACGGCTGGAACCTGCTGCTCGGGTCGCTCGCAGCGAGCTTCGCGACGTAGCGGCTCAAAGGAACGCACCATGGACTCACAACAGGTCTTCACCTACGGCCAGCAAGGCCTCTACCTGCTGTTGATGGTCGCCGCACCGGTGCTGCTGACCGTGCTGGTGGTGGGCCTCGTGGTCAGCGTCTTCCAGGCGGCGACGCAGATCCACGAAGCCACGCTGTCGTTCGTGCCGAAGATGATCGCCGCGGTGGCGGTGCTGATGATCGCCGGGCCGTGGATGCTCGGCACCCTGGTCGAGTACCTGCAGCGGATGCTGCAGGCGATCCCGACCGCCGTGGGCTGACCGACTTCCTGCCGCCCTGCCCGCGGCCGTAGGCCCCGCCCCTGGATCATGCTGACCTTCACCGATACCCAGGTCATGGCCTGGGTCAGCCCGCTGCTCTGGCCTTTCCTGCGCGTGCTCGCGCTGTTCGGCGCGATGCCGGTCATCGCGCAACGCAGCGTGCCGATGCGTGTGCGCGTCGCCCTCGCCTTCCTGATCGCGCTGTGCGCGCAAGCCTCGCTGCCCGAGATGCCGACGATCGCGCTCGACTCGGCGCAGGCCTTCCTCGTCGTCATCCAGCAGTTGCTGATCGGCCTCTCCCTCGGCTTCGCGGCGCGCATCGTGTTCTCCGCGATCGAGTTCGCGGGCGAACTCGTCGGGCTGCAGATGGGCCTGAATTTCGCCGGCTTCTTCGATCCGGCGACCGGCGGGCAGACCACCGCGGTAAGCCGTTTCTACAGCATCAGCGTGTCGTGGCTGTTCATCGTGATCAACGGCCACCTGCTGTTGATCGCCGCCGTCGTGCAGAGCTTCCAGGCCTTTCCGGTCGGTCCGGAGCCGTTCGCCTTCCTGCGCAGCGTGCAACCGCAACTCTGGGGCGCCGAGATCTTTCGCCTCGGCCTGTGGATCGCGCTGCCGATGATCGCGATGCTGCTGTTCGTGAACATGGTGCTGGGCATCGTCTCGCGCGTGGCGCAACAGATGAACGTCTTCACGATCGGCTTTCCGATCACCCTGTCGGTCGGCCTGCTCGGCGTTCTGCTGACCCTGCCGATGATGAGCGCGCCGTTCACGATGGCGCTCGAGCAGATGCTGACGTACTTCCAGTAGCCTGTCCAGAGGCTCCACCGCGCTTCGCGCGGGCGCCTGTGCAATAGACCGAGACATTGCTGGTCGATGTCTGGCAGGCGGGTCCGGGTGGCGCGATGCAACTGCTGGTGCGGTTTGTCTGCCTTGTCGGGCGGCGCCAGTCAAGTTGCGCAGAAACATCAATTGCCCAGCAAATCGCGATATCCCTGACCATGTGTCTATGCTTCGAAGGACTAAGCCTGCCTATACTGCGCCGCCAAACTTCATCAATGAATTGGACGGGTCATGCTGGTTGAAGCGAAGCAAGCCGACGCTCTGAATGAGCGCCTACCGTTCCGGGTCAAGATCGCGACTGCGGACGAGTTGCGGGCGGTCGCGCGGTTGCGTGCAGTAGCCTATGGCAAGCATTTGCCAGCGTTGGCGGCGCGCCTGCTTCAACCGGAAGCAGCCGATTTCGAGCTGGGCAACGAGGTCTTCGTCGCCGTGTCGAAGTTGGATGGTTCCATGTTGGGCACGCTCCGCACGCACTCCAATCTGTTCAAGCCACTGCCCCTGGAGGCATCGATGGAGTTGCCGGCGCGCTTCCAGGGTCGCCGACTGATCGAGGCCACTCGCTTGAGCGTGCTCGGTAACCTGCAAGCCTCCCTGGTCAGAAATGCGCTGTTCAAGACCTTCTTCCAGTATTGCCTGTCACAGAAGGCGGATTGGATGCTGGCGGCGGGCCGCCGTCCGGTCGATCGCTTGTATGACACGATGCTCTGGCGCGATGTGGACGGCGTCGGCAATCTGTACCCGATGGCTCATGCAGCCGGCGTGCCCCATCGCGTGATGTGCATGGCGCCTGTCGAGGCAGAGCCGATCTGGCGTGCAGCGGATCACCCGCTGTTCCGCTTTGCCTTCCAGACCGTACACCCGGACCTGGACTTCGTGGGCGTTCGTCCCCTGGATGCGATGCTGCAGATCGTCGATACCTCGCGCGGCATTGCCAACGCTATCGCCCACGCCCTTGGCGAGCCACCCGTTTCGCCCACGATGCTGCAGCGGCCTCAGTGCAGGGTCGCGAACGCCCACGCCTCGCCCGACTCGGCCAAGGCTGACAGACCCGCCGCAGGCTGACCCTGCAGTTGCTTGACGTACTCGAGGATCATCGGATCCTCGATGAAGTCGGCGGCTGAACGGGCCGCCAAGATGCGTTCCGGGGGAACGGGTTTGCTGATGCCATAGCCTTGTGCGTAGTCCACGCCCGCGGCAACGAGGGCCTTGATGGTTTGCAGGTCTTCCGCAAATTCGCCCACGGACTTCATGCCGAGATTGCGCACCAGGCCGCCCAATGCACCCAGGATGGCCACGCCCGCCATCGTTTGGGCGGCGTCCTTGACGAGAGATCCGTCGAGCTTCAGCGCGTCGACGCTCAATCCTTTCAGGTAGCCAAACGAAGAGTAGCCCGCCCCGAAGTCGTCGAGGCCGACCTTCGCGCCGATCGATTGCAGGCGGCCGATCAGCCGTTGCATATGACGCATGTCGGTGAGGGCGACCGTCTCGGTGATCTCCAGGCACAGCATGGGCACCACACGCGGATGATCTTCCAGCAGGGCGAACAGGGCTTCAACGAAGGCTTCGTCATTGAGCGAGCCGCCGGACAGGTTGACGCCGACGAATTGCGTACGGGAAAGCTGTTCGCGATGGGCCTCCAGCCAACCCAGGACCGTCTTCACCACCCACATGTCGATGATCGCTGTCTTGCTATGGGCTTCGGCGGCTTCGATGATGACCGAGGCAGGAATGATCTCGCCATTGGGTTTGCGCATGCGCACCAGCGCCTCGAAGTTCAGCGAATCGAAAGGTTGCGAGAGCGAGAGTTCTGGCTGCATCAACAGGAACAGGCCGCGCGGCGTCTCACCTCGCTCCAGGCAGGAGATGAGCTCCAACTCCACCTTGTGATGCTGCAAGAAGGCGCTGCCGCTTTCCATCACCACGAGGCGGTCTGGCGGGCGCTTCTTGGCCATGCGGCATAGGGTGTCGGCAGCCGACACCACTTCCTTCAAGGAAGACACGCCCAATTGCTCGGTGGCCACCAGGCCGGTCGAGATGCTCAATGCAAATCGCTGGGCGTCGATCTGAAATGGCGTCGAGGAGATGAGCGCACCAATCTTCAGGCAGCACCGCTTGGCAGCCGCGAGGCTGGACTCGGAGAAGGTGATGACGAACTCGTCGCCGCCCACGCGCGCCAGACAGTCCTCGGGCCCGAGCTGGCTTCGCATGCGCTCGCACACCTGGCGCAGCACGGCGTCGCCAGCCGCATGGCCATACAAATCGTTGATCAGCTTGAAGCGGTCGAGGTCGAAGTAGGCGAGTGCCTTCGCATGCTGATGCGACCGCTCGAAGTGGCGGGACAGTCCCCGTAGATTCAGGCATTCGGTCAGCGGATCGTGATTGACGAGGAACTCGAGCCGATGCGTGGCGCGCACTTTCTCGGTGATGTCCTGCAGAGACCCTTCGACGACCTGACCATCTTGGGTCGACAGCTTGATGGCGAACCAACTGGCTTCCGACGCGCTCAGGCCGGGCAGGATCGGCGGCATTTGCAGCTCGAGCGTGGCAGGCCTGGGCCGGGCGCGCAGGCGCTGGATCTCGTTCGCCACATCGGCACCAAAGATCTGCGAGAGGCGCGTCATCTCGGCCGGCCTCAGCGTCTTCAGCATGCCTCTGAAGGCCGGATTGCTGTTCACGAGCTGGTCGCCGTCACGGAGCGTGAACAAGCCGATCGGGGAGTCGTCGTAGGCCGTCTTGAGCGATTCCTGGGCGGCGATCATCTGCTTGCGGCCCGATCGCATGTGTTCCGCCGCCGCTGCGAAGACGAACAGTGCCGAGGCCAAGGCCGCCGATACGCTGTTCAGGCCGGCGAACAAGCTGTGACGGCCCATGGCGGCCGCTATCACTTCGTTCAAGCTGGCCAGCAAGGTGGTCACGATCGACAGCGCGTACCAAAGCGCCGTCGCGGAGTAGTTGCGCTTCAGGATGCCGTACAGGTAGTACAGCATGATGCCGATGCCGGCCACGGTCGAGACCCACACCACTGGCAGGATCTGCTCGAAACCCAGCAGTGGGCAAACTGCCAGCAGCGCGATGGCACTGAGCTGCAGTCCGCTCAGCAAACGGCGCGAACCAATGCCGGCAAGCTCGCCCCTGAACAGCTGCCCGAACAGCGCCACTGTGGCGGCGGAGTACATGCAGACCGTCCATTGCCGGATCGGAATCAGCCAATCGGCGCGGATCGGCACACTCATCCAGTCGAAGTCAGCGCCTGCAGACAGGCTGGCCATGCGCATGCTCAGCAGCAGCCAGACCACCAGGGAAGCGTAGAGCCTGCTGCGATTGATGATGGCCATCAGCAGCATGGCCAGTGCAAGCAGGCCCAGGCCGGCTTCGATCATCGCGCCGCCCTTGACGTGCGACACCTGGGCCAGTTTCAAGGCGTCCGCGTCCCAGACCTGGGCAGTGAGCTTGGCCGGCCCTCGGAAGCTGGCCTTGCAGAGCACAGCCGTCTGGCTCCTGTCCGCCGGCAGTTTCAGAGCGAAACCGCCGCGGCTGCGCTCGAGCAGTCCGTCTTCCTCGCCGCGAGTCGCCCGGCCCAATCGGGCATCGGTGTCGCGGTCCCAGCATTCCATTTCCATCGCGTGGCGCGATGGGAACTCGATCGCCCATGGGGCATTCGGTTGCGGGGCGTTGGCGCTCAACACCAGCCAGAACGGGCGAGTCGAGAGTTCCGTGAAGACCGAGGTGCTCACGGGCGATCGCTGGACCTCCGCCGCGATCCGGGTGTGCTGGTCGGCCGCGTCGCCACCTTGCTCGAGAGACCGAAGCGAGAGCTCGGTGCCCCGGGGCGCCTCCGCTTGCTCGAGATAGCTATCCACCGCGACCGCGGAAGCGCACAGCAGGACCACCGGAAAGATCACCCCGGCGAGTCCATTCAGTGCGTTCTCGACGATGTGACGCGACAAGATCAGACGTCCGTTGCAGTGTCGCTCAGACTAGGTGAGCTCGAAACCAGGTTATCGACACCTTCTCGGCAAACTTCACTTCCGTCGGTGCGCGAAGCAGCTCGAGCGTGGGTCGGGCCGTGCTCGAACGCCGCCGCAGGAGGGCGTCAGCCGTCAAGTCCGTGCTGGAAGACCGATCCAGCGTGCTCGCGCAGCGCGTGGATCCGGGCGATACGCCACGACTTCGAACTGCAACTGGCCGGCCGTCACCGCGGTGTTCTCACACGGTCTCGGTCGAGCCCCGACAGCCATTCGCCTGGGGCGCGAGACGTTTCGTCCGGGTCGGCGCCGCGCCGTCTCGAACCGACTCAGCTTCCTCTTGCGGGGGTCTGGGGCCCCATTCAGGGCTTGAAGTCGCCGCCGAACGCAAACACGAACTGGTCCGGCTTGAGGTATTTGCGCAGCGCCGCGTTGACGCTGGCCAGTGTCGCCGCGGCGATTGCGTCATCGACCTTCTGCGAGAACGCGAACGTGCGATCGAGGTAGAGGTTGTTGTTCAACGACCGTGCAAGAACGCTGTCCTGCGCCCGGGCATGCTGGCGCTCGCTCAGCAGGCCCTTGCGCGCTTCGTCGAGCTCGCGTTGCGTGAAGCCCTCCTTCAGCGCCCGCGCCACTTCCTCGCGGAACGCGGCCTCGACGCGCGGCTGGTTCTGCGGCGCGAAGATCGCCCACGCCTGCCACATCGAGTTGGGTTCGTGGCTGCTCCAGGCGACACCGCTGCCGACGTCGTAGGACAGGCCTTCCTTCTCGCGCACGCGATGCCAGAGGCGCGAATTGCCGCCCTGCCCGAGGATGCGGTTGGCCAGCGTAAAGGCGGCGTAGTCGGCGTCGCTGTCGTTCAGCGGCAAGGCCAGGCGCACGGCCATCGTCGCGTTCTGCTTGTCGGGGGTGCGCAGCATGAAGCGCTCGGGTGCGACGCGGACCAGCGGTGTCGGTACACGCTCGAAGCCGGCAGCGGGCTTCCAGTCTGCGAACGCGGCCTCCAGCGCCTTGCGCACGGCCGCCTCGTCCATGTCGCCGCTGGCGGAGAACTGCGCGTTCGCCGCGCCATAGAAGCGCGCGTGGAAGTCGCGCAGTTGCTCGGCCGTCACCGACTTCGCGTCGGCGATCATTTCATCGAAGCTGCGCGCATAGCGCACGTCGCCGCGCGGATACGGGTTGCCGTGGCGATCGACCGTGTTGTCGACCAGCGCCTCGGGCTCCTTGCGCCGCGATTCGATCTCCGACATTGCCTGCTGGCGCACTTCCTCGAGCGCGGCGCCCGGGAAGTTCGCGTCGCGCAGCACCTCGCCCACGAGGGCGATCAGCGCCGGCAGGTTCTCCCGCGTGGTCCTGACGCCGATCGTGGCCTGGGTGTCGCTGCCGCCGAACTGCACCTGCGCATTGAGGGCCTCGAAACGGTCCTGGATCTGCTGGCGGCTCAGCCTTGCGGTGCCGCGGTCGAGCAGCGCCGCCGTGAACTCGGGCACGTCGCCACTGCCGAACAGGGTCTTCTCATCGCCATAGTGCAGCGTGAGCACCGCCTGCACGGCCCGTCCGCGCGAGCCCTTGGGCAGCAGCGCCACCCTCATGCCGCTGGCCAGCGTGAAGCGCTGCGTTCGTGCGTCGACGTTGGCCGGCGTCGCGTCGAACGCCTCGGCCTGTGCCGCGGCCGGATCGCCCCTGTAGCCCTTGACTGCGGCCGCCACGTCGACCCGCTCGGGCACCGGCGCGCGCACCGGCTGCTCGGTCGGCAGGTAGGTGCCGAGCACGAGGTTGGACGGCACCAGGTAGGAGGCGGCGACGCGCTGCACATCGGCCGCCTTGAGGTCGCGCACGCGATCTCGCAACAGGAAGAAGAGCCTCCAGTCGCCCTGGCCGACGGCATCGGACAGCGCGACGCCCACGGTCTCAGGGTTGGTGAAGTGGCGATTCCACTCGTTCAGCCAGCGGACCTTGGCCCGCTCGAGTTCCTCGGCAGACACCGGTTGCGTGGCGAACGACTCCAGCGTCGCGAGCAGCGCCTTGCGTGCAATGTCGACGTCCTGCCCCGGTGCGAGTTGGGCACCGAACATCATCGCGCCGGGATCGGCGAGGTCCCAGGCCCACCCCCAGACGGAGGCGGCGAGTTGCTTCTCGACGAGTTGCTTGTACAGACGCCCCGACGGTTCGTCGAGCAGGATGTTGACCAGTGCCTCGCAAGCCGCGTAGTCGGGGTGAGCGGCCGCTGGCGCGTGGTAGCTGGCCAGCAGCATGTTCACGCCGCCGCTGCGGCGCAGCGTGTAGCTGCGCTCGCCGTCCTGCACCGGGTCGAGCGTGTAGAGCACCGGCAGCTTGCGCCTGGGTGCGGGGATGCGGCCGAACGACTCCTGCACCCAGCCGAGCGCCTTCTGCGGATCGAACTTGCCCGATATCACCAGCGTCGCGTTGTCGGGCTGGTAGTAGGTGCGGTAGAAGGCCTGCAGGCGCGGGATGTCGACGTTCTCGACATCGCTGCGCGCGCCTATCGTCGGCTTGCCGTAGTTGTGCCACTGGAAGAGCCCGACCATGCCTCGGTCGACGAGGACGCGCTGGGGATCGTTCTCGTCGCGCTCCATCTCGTTGCGCACGACCGTCATCTCGCTGTCGAGGTCCTTGCGCGCGACGAAGCTGTTGACCATCGCATCGGCCTCCCAGCCGAGATACCACTTCAGGTTGTCGTCGTTGGCGGCGAAGCTGGCGAAGTAGTTGGTGCGGTCGAAGCTCGTCGTGCCGTTGTAATGCAGGCCGCGGTACGCAAAGTCCGCCTTCGGCTCGGGGTGCTTGGGCGAGCCCTTGAACATCAGGTGCTCCAGCAGGTGCGCCATGCCCGTCTCGCCGTAGTTCTCGTAGCGCGAGCCGACGCGATAGGTCATGTTGACGGTCGTCGTCGGCTTGGAATCGTCGGGCACCAGCAGCACCTGCAGGCCGTTGGCGAGCCGGTATTCGGTGATGCCCTCGACCGATTGCACCGGTTGCAACGCCGGCGCGGCTTGGGCGCCCGCCGCCACGGCGAGAGTGACAACGAGGATGGACAGCAGTCTGCGCAGCATGGGGCGACCCGTGTGAAGAGCGGCAGTGTAGAGGCGCCCATCCGCC
>Ga0209048_10001620_pt1 | contig 22853 bp, 21 predicted proteins | sample FrelakmetCRP12CR_FD_187146 | JGI IMG/M metagenome (GOLD analysis project Ga0209048, IMG submission 187146) | Freshwater lake sediment microbial communities from the University of Notre Dame, USA, for methane emissions studies - CRP12 CR (SPAdes)... | ecosystem: Environmental > Aquatic >... | reverse complement strand
CTCTTATCGAGTTTACCGGGACACTCGCCGGTCTTACCTTTGCGATCCAGAATTCACAGATCATCGCAGTTGTCGGGCTTATCATGGGAGTGGCAGCATCGCTCTCGATGGGTGCCTCTGAGTACCTGTCGCAGCGATCGGACGGGGGACCCACAAGCCCGCTCAAGGCAGCGGTTTATACCGGGGGCGCCTACGTTATAACCGTTGCCCTGCTGATTCTTCCGTTCCTGCTCCTTTCAAGCCCCTATTATGCACTTGTAATAACCCTTGCAGGGGCCATTATCATCATAGTCCTCTTCACGTTCTATATCTCCGTTGCAAAAGATCTTCCCTTCTGGAAACGTTTTGGCGAGATGCTTCTCATCAGTCTCGGGATTGCCGCGATATCGTTTATCATAGGTATTCTTATCCGCACGGTGTTCCACGTGAACGTATAAGAAAATCCTTTTTTTTAGATCATTACAGGAAGGGTGATTGTCACCCGGGTATTGTAGATTGGATCTATTTTAATTCGTCAATCAGGTCAATACACGTACTTTTATGTTTGAGGACTTCTTCATTGAAGTACGAATGAGAGAAACAGGTGAATGGTAAACCTATGAAAACTGTTATTTATTATTTCTCCGGAACCGGAAATTCACTTGCGGCAGCACGAAAGATCTGCGGGCATCTTGGGGAATGTGAACTGGTATCTATCGCATCACTCGCAACAACAATCGGCGAGATCCATGCTGGTTCAGAACGTGTGGGTATTGTATGTCCGGTCTATGATTTCGGGCTGCCATCGATTGTTGCAGAATTTGTCCGGCGTCTCGATCTCTCTGGTGCAGGCTACTGTTTTGCTGTGCTGACCATGGGAGGATTCGGGGCTTCTGCATTGCACCAGATTAATGACCTTGTGTTTGCTCACTCAAAAAGGCACCTTGATGCAGCATTCGCCGTCCGCATGGTGGGAAACTTTGTGCCATTCTATGATCCGCCAAAGGGAGCCAAGCGCGATAACCTCCTTGCGGATGCTGATACCCGTCTTTCTGAGATTGCAACAAGTATCGACAAAGGGCTTACGGTCCGGCCCGGCATTGCCCTTTTCTCCGGGCTCATGAAGGGGATTGTGTATAACGGGTTCATCCGCTCCATCCATGATGCCGACAGGACCTTCTTTGCCGATGAAAAATGCACGTCGTGTGGCACATGTGCGGCAGTCTGTCCCGTGAAAAATATCGAAATGGTGAATGAAAAACCGGTCTGGAAGCACCATTGTGAACTCTGCTGTGCCTGTATCCATTTCTGCCCTGCCGAGGCAATCCAGTACGGGTCAAAGACCAAAAAACGGGGACGGTACAAAAATCCCTCTGTTACTCTTATGGATATGAAAAAACAGCGGGGAGAATAAATCCGCTCACTTTTTTATTTCGTTACCTTAATTGCACTGCAGGTTCCCACCTACCCTAAGGATCTGTGCATGGCGTACCTGGAACCAAAAAAGGTTGCCCTTTTAATCGCGGTGCTTGCCGGTTTTTTAACACCATTTGATCTTTCAGCGGTCAACATTGCCCTGCCGACTATCAGCAGCGAATTTTCCATGGATGCGGTATCACTTGGCTGGGTTGCAACTGCCTACCTGCTCGCCTCTGCAGTCTTTTTGGTCCCGTTTGGGAGAATAGCCGATATCTATGGCAGGAAAAAGATCTTTTCCCTGGGACTGTTCATTTTCACTACAGCTTCGCTGTTCATGGCATTTTCACTATCTTCTGCCATGATCATCTCACTCCGGGTTGTCCAGGGAATGGGAGGGGCCCTCATCTTTGGCACGGCAGTCGCCATCCTCACCTCAGTGACCCCCCCGAATGAGCGAGGAAGAGCTCTGGGTATCTACACGACGGCAGTCTACCTCGGCTTGTCGATGGGGCCGTTTGTTGGCGGTTTTCTTACCAGCACGTTTGGCTGGCGCAGTATTTTTTTAATAAATGTCCCGTTAGGTATCCTTGTCCTTGTTATTATCAGGACACAACTGGTCGGAGAATGGGCAGATGCCCGTGGTGAATCCTTTGATCTTACAGGAGCGATACTGTACGGATTGGCGCTGGTCTCGGTGATGTACGGGTTCTCCCGCCTGCCGGATACTGCTGGCCTTGCGCTTGTACTCGCAGGTACGGCATTCATTATAGGATTCATATGGTGGGAGAACCGCACTTCCCAGCCGCTGCTCAACATCTCATTATTCTTAAAAAACCGGGTGTTTGCGTTTTCCAATCTTGCGGCACTCATCAATTACAGTGCCACGTTCTCGGTGACCTTCTTTTTGTCCTTTTACCTGCAGTATATCCGGGGACTTACCCCCGCTGCTGCCGGCACCATTCTTGTCATTCAGCCGGTTGTACAGGCAATATTTTCATCGTATGCCGGGAAACTTTCTGACCGTATCGAACCGGGAAAAATTGCATCTGTTGGCATGGGGATGACTGCCTGCGGCCTGATCCTTCTCTCGTTTCTCTCGGTTGACACCCCGTATGCATACCTCATCGGGACGCTTGTCCTCCTCGGGCTGGGTTTTGCTTTCTTCTCGTCGCCGAACACTAATGCGGTCATGAGCTCGGTAAAGAAACATGAGTACGGCGTCGCGTCCGGTATCCTTGGTACAATGCGGCTCGTGGGTCAGATGTTGTCCATGGGCGTTGCGATGGTAATAATATCAATCTTCATCGGCCGTGTGATGATTACCCCTGATGTTGCAGATGAGCTGTTGATGAGCATCCATGCTGGTTTTATTATCTTTACCCTTCTCTGCTGTTGCGGGATCTTCTTCTCGCTTGTGCGGGGAAAGGTCCACGATGGATCAAATGATTCCACCAAAGCATAGAATCTCTTTCAACAGCTACAATACAGGATTTGGGAACATCGCAATCCCTTTCCTTGGTTGAAAGGATTTCATTGATCCTTGCCAGACGACAAAAGGTTAATCCAGACTCTCTGACACGTGGCCTTCCGCTTAAAGTCAGGTCATATCATGGATATCTTATATATCCATCCTGCACAAGAACAACACCACATGGATGCGGGAATTCGTGATGGATTTATAACACAATGGCAGAAGTATTGCCCGGGTGCAGAGCTGCCCATTACCTTTGAAGTCGGTGAAGATACCAAAACTACGGAGAAATCAAAGACCCCTGCGAGCTGGCGATGCTTTGTGTGTGACCTTGCACGGGTGAGAAAAGGGACCTCGCTGGTCTTTGACAAAACATCTATCACCTGCAGCGGGGGTCTGTTGTACATGGGGTATGAAACGCAGCGCAGCGAGAACTTCCGGTATTTCCTCTCATCGGGAAAACCCTGCGTGGTCGAAGGCGAGCGCTACAAAATGAGCCCGGAGATCGTTGATGCAATCACTGCCCGTCATGTCAACCTTCCGGTGGAAGGAAAAAACTATACGTTCAAAAGGTGGGACAAGCTGGCCACTGAGGACAAGCCAGATGTGGTGATCTTCTTTGCCCGGCCAGAGGTGCTGTCTGCCTTGTTCACGCTTGCCAATTTTGACCAGTCAGACCCCGATGGTGTCATCTGCCCGTTTGGTTCCGGGTGCTCATCGATCATCCACCATCCCCGGCTCGAACAGAACCGCGATAATCCCCGGGCAGTACTTGGCATGTTTGATCCATCGGCACGCCCGTGTGTCCCGGTAGATATCCTGACGTTTGCCGTCCCGATGAAAAAATTTGAGAAGATGATCGCTTCAATGGAAGATAGTTTCCTCATCACAAAAACATGGGAGAAGCAGAAGGCAAAGATCGCCCGGAGCAATGCGGTGCATTCGTCGTGAAAGGGATTTTCCGGGGTATCAGGTTCCAAGGAAAAATAGAACTTTTTTTGAAAAACAGGGGATGCAAAGATACTTGCAGGATGTTTATTTTTTTAAAAAATTTTTTTAAAAGGGTTTCTAATCTCATGAATATGTCTCCTTTTGGCTCTGATGACCTTTCCTCTAAGCAAGCTTTTAAGCAGAATCACACACGCACTCTGGATCAAAGATAGTGGTGAAAGACCATGCTCTACCGGAAGATGAAAAAGGGCGTACCGGAACTCTCCATCCTCGGGTTCGGGTGTATGCGGCTCCCCCAGAAGGATAACGGGGAGATTGACGAGGAAATGGCAACCAGCATGCTGCGGTATACGATTGATCACGGGGTAAACTATGTTGATACCGCATATCCCTATCATAACGGGGAAAGTGAACCTTTTGTCGGACGTGCGCTGACCGAAGGCTACCGCGAAAAGGTTTACCTTGCAACAAAACTTCCCAGCTGGCTGATAAAGTCACGCGAGGACATGGACAAATATCTCAATGAGCAGCTCGCCCGGCTCAGGACCGATGTCATCGATTTTTACCTTGTTCATGGACTGGTGCGACCGTTCTGGGAAAACCTTTCAACACTTGGCGTCACGGACTTTCTTGATGATGCAATTGCTGACGGGAGGATCCGTTATGCCGGGTTCTCATTCCACGACAATGCAGAGGTCTTCAAGGATATTGTAAAATCGTACAACTGGACATTCGCCCAGATACAATACAATTTCATGGACGAGCAGTATCAGGCAGGAACCGAAGGATTAACCTATGCAGCAAAGAAGGGGCTCGGTATCGTAATAATGGAGCCAATTCGGGGGGGTCTGCTGGCAAAGGAACTTCCGGGCATTTCTGAAATTTGGCAGAAGGCTAGTGTGAGCTATACGCCAGCTGAATGGGCTCTCCGATGGGTCTGGAATCACCCTGAAGTGACCGTTGTCCTTTCCGGAATGTCAACACCAGAACAGGTCCGGCAGAATGTCACCCTTGCCGATAGCGGGGTTGCAAACTCACTTACAAGAAAAGATCTCCCTTTGTTTGGAAAAGTGAAAAAAGAGTTACAAAAAAGGATCAAAATCCCGTGCACCGGATGCAAGTATTGCGTACCGTGTCCGCATGGCGTAAACATTCCGGAGTGCTTTGAGTTTTTCAACCGCGGGCACATGTACGATGACGAGGTACAGACAAAGCAGATCTATACCATGTTCCTTGGTGGTTTCTTTGATGGCATTCCCAATTATGCGTCACTCTGCCAGGAATGCGGTGATTGCGAGGAAAAATGCCCCCAGAGTCTCCCTATCCGGAAAAACCTGAAGAATGTGGTGGAGTATTTCGGAAAATAATTGGCGGAAATACAGAAGTGAATGGATATGAAAAGTATTACCGCAGAAAAACTCCGGCTTGACCACGAACCCGTGGCAATTCTCTGGAGCAATATAAAACCCGAGGAAGCATTGCAGATAAAACCGCACGGGCAGACCTGTATCATGCCATTCTTTGCGCAGGTTGCAATGAAGGGAAAGACTGCCGTCTTTGACCGTGAGAGTTATGGCTGTCCCGGTGCCCGGGCCGGCCTCGGATTCGGTAACGGGTACTATGATGCTTTCGGGGGCGCTGGTGTCGAATTCATGTCGGCTTTCTTTGTAAAAGGGCAGGAAAGCAGCAAAAATCCGGAGGCCTATTGCGCAAGCGTGCAGCATATCCCCGAGCGGGAAAGGGCCAAGTTCCTGCATGGCGAACGCCTGCATAAGAATACGGAAAAGGCAAAAAGGTTCATGACCACAGACCTGCCGATTATGGATATTGCCGAGAAGTACGTAATTTTCACCCCCTTGAGCAAGGTAAAACCCGGCGAGCACCCGATCGTCGTTGTGTTTGTGGCAAACCCCCTGCAGATCACCGGCCTTGTGACACTGGTCGGGGCAGTCCGCGAGGGCACCGACCCGGTCCGTGTTCCGCCCATGGCCGCCTGCCAGCAGATCGGTGCGTTCGTGTACGATGAGGCAAAGAAGGAGCATCCGCGGGCAGTGCTCGGGTACACAGACCTTGCCGCACGGGAGAATGTGGGCAAGGCCATCCCATCGCATATGTTTACCTTTGCCGTTCCGTTCTCACTCTTTGTGGAGATGGAGGAGGAGGCGAAGGACGGCGTATTCGACGGCCCAATCTGGAAAGGACTTACCGCAGATGCATAAGGTGTGGAGATTATGATAAATACAGATTTCAGACAGATCGGGGCACGGCTGAAGGCCGCATTCGGACTTTCGACACGCTCGCTTGTGGTATACTGAGAGCAGGTTTTCCTCGTTGTTACGAACTTATATACATGAAAAATCAGGACACAAGAAAGAGATCACCCCATTTTAACCTCTGAATATCAGATTCCAGTATCGAATATCCGGTAGGCAATTGTTATCTCCCGTGTAGATTATTGACGGGTTCCCTAAAATGCCCGGCTTGACTGGACAAAAAAGGTCATTTCCCTGCTGATGATGGCGTGATATTTCTAGGAACAGGTGTTGGAGTTTCCGGACAAATACACCCTAATAGCAGATACTTAAAATGATTTTCACAGGAAATCTGGCAGTCCTGAATAGCGGTAGTCTGGTCAGGAGTTCCTTTTTTCTCTCCAACCTGTACCAAGGGTTAACATAGATACAACCCGCGAATAATGAAAAGAGGATGAGGAGGACAATAATTATTAATAGTTTTTTCATAACGTGCCCCCAACATTTTTGCATGCACTTCTTTCAGTTCTCTACTATATAATCTTCCATCGCTTTCTTCTTGAATAAAATATAATAATATCCCCGCGACCCGCAGTCTGTGTTATTGGTTACGTGACCGGTACTTCACTATAAGCAAAACCCCAATCACACCTGCAAGAATGATTGCGAGCCCGAGTACTGCTCCCCAAAGTTCGGAGTTGGAAGAAACAGGAACTAGTACGAGATCAACCGCACTGGTTGTATTCGCGATCACGTGCACCGGCAGATCCTGTGAGGTGTAACCGGCAGCTGAAACGTTGAGCGTGTGATTGCCTGTGGTAAGGTTGGTAATGGTAAGCGGAGAGATGCTGGCATCCACACCATCGATCATGACTCGGGCCCCAGCCGGGCTCGTGTTGATTAAAAGCCCGCCGGTCTGCTGCTCAAGGCTGGCAACGACATCTGAAACCGATCCGGGTTCCACCTTTACCGGTGTGGAAAACGGGTAGTACCCAAACTGCGAGAACGTTACGTTATAGATGCCGGGTGTAAGTCCTCCGAGCGTCAGCGGTGTTTTTCCTTTGTAAGCATTATTGACGACAACGGAGATTTCATTTGGGGATGAGGACAGGACCATAATCCCTGGTGCCCGGGGTATAGGTTGCGGAGCAATAGTGATTCCCGGTGTCTCGAGTCCTACAGAGATCGTACGGTAACTGGCTACATCCAGGTGGGAACGATCTGTCGGGCTGTCCACGACCCAGATCGTATACGCCCCTGCATCGAGCCTGCCGCCCACCGAGTTCGTGGCCCAATGGTATATCCAGTGATCGTTGCTGTCGACATCAACTTCGGTGAAATGCCCCTCATCTGCACGGGCATTGATATTATCCAGTGCAACACCATTTACCGGAAGATTGGGCCCGGTTAAAAAGAGATAAACCGTCGGGCTCCCATACGAGAAACCCTGAAGGGTGACGATATCTCCCATATATACCTGGATACCGGCTGCTGTAACGGCACCGCCAGCCAGAAGTAGGCACCCGAAAAGAATGATACCGGCATATCTGGCGGTTTGTATGGTCTTCATATTTTAGTCACACTGGTATAATATTTTCATGGTAGCTATCTCCTGAAATCCAGGACAAATACCGCAACAACCAGGTAAATTATCCCCACCACGAGAGCAAAAGCGGGAGGTACGCCGGCTACACCCAGCATGATTGCGGTAATGAACCCCCACACAATTCCTTCTGTTTCGTGAGGTTTTAAGGTGCGATAGTTCATGCTCAATCATTCATGGAATTCCTATAAAAAACCGTGCCAGGCTTGTTCAGGGATTTTTTCCTGCTTTGATACTATCAATCATGACGTTAATTTTCTGACTATCCCCAATCTCTTTCTGGGTGAACAGATATTCCCCCAGCACGGTCAAGCCTTTTAATTCGAGTGCTTTTTTCATGGAAGGGAGGGTGTCTTTTGCCGTGCTTCCGCATGTTGCAAAGATAACTGCTTTTTTCCCGTCGCACCCTTTAAGCGCAGAAATTGCCGCATTGATCGCCGGTGTTGCTTTTAAGGCCCAGACTGGCGTGCCGACAACGATCAGATCAGATGCAGAGACATCAATGGTTTCAGGCTCGATTGGGTCACACTCCCCTTTCATGGCACGGTATGCACCTTTTGTATATGCAGTGAGTTTGGAGTAGTGATCTTTTGATTTCACTTCAACGAGGTCTCCCCCGCACCCTTTTTGGATCTCCTCGGCAATGCCACGGGTAATTCCCGAAAATGAATAATAGATAATACTGGTTTTCATGGTCGTTTAGCTCCAGTCTCTTTTTTTAATGTAATAGTATCTGAACAGATACAAAGGATAAAAGTATCATTGCTGTGAAGTGATTTCATGTGATTACCGGAAAAAAACAATTCAAAACAATAGATGAATACATCAGAACATTTCCGGAAGATGTTCAAACCATTCTTGAAAAAATGAGGGTTACTATACGAGAAGCGGCACCTGAAGCTAAAGAGGCAATCAGCTACCAGATACCCACCTTCAGGCTAAACGGCAACCTGGTGCATTTTGCAGCCTACAAACACCATATAGGATTTTATCCGACTTCATCGGGTATCGAGGCTTTTAAAGACGAGTTATCTCCGTATAAAAGTGCAAAAGGATCCATGCAATTCCCAATTGATAAACCAGTCCCTTATGATTTAGTGAAAAAAATTGTAACGTTCCGGGTCGAGGAAAATCTCAAGAAAAAGAGATAGAGAATTTGCCTGAAACCTGAATTTGTCTTTATAGTATCATATCCGGAGGTATTTCAGATCTAAAACAAGAGGGAGCAGAGAATATCCGGCGGATTATCCCTTCGAAAAAGATCCCTAGATTTTGAGCATGTAGTACCTGGAGGAAAATAAGCCCGTATCGGGCTCCTTTTTCCTTTCTGTGATATCAGACACTCCCGGGAAACCCTGAATTGGCTTCCTTTTCTGTTCGCGTAGAGAATACGGTCAAATATTGACCTGTTTGCCAAAATACGGTAGATTTGCACCTCTACGATGGGCCACCAATGCCCCTACAATCGATCTGGATTCTGCCATGTAGTTTATCCGAACGGAACCAGGATCCCTGCCAGAACTCGAATGTGAGGCTCTTTTTTTTGCCGAGGAAGATCTGAAAAAGAGGGTGGATGATGACAGATTATCCGGGCAGAGTTAACCAAATGGGTGAGATGAACTATTCCGGACTCAATACGGGCCCCGTTTGCCAATTGGATGAACCCGTTTTTCGGACAAAAGGAAAATGTGTCCACCTTCATGAAAAATATCGCTAAATTCTGCTATTTTGAGGAAATACGCGGTTTAATCAGATTCAGAGACTGCAATTTAGGGGCCTGCAATTGCTGACGACACCAGATCTTCCCTGGGATAATTACTTCTTCTGCCGGACCAACCGGGCCCCGAGGTCGTACGCCTTCTTACAGTCCAGTGGGAACTGCTTCATGTGCCGTTCCTTCTTTGCCTCCGGATCGAACCGGGGGGCGAAGTACCTGGAATAATCATCAAACTGGAGCGTGTCAGTGACAAAGAAGGATTCGCACGATCCAAAGATCCTCTCCATCGTAATCTCAGTACCTTTGACATTCCGGTTAAAACCCATCTCCTGTATCATCTCGTCCGTTGCACCTGCCGTATAGATGAATGCAGTCTTGATCTTTTTTTTGAACAGTGAGGATCTGTCCACATCATAGACAAGGTACTGGTAGATGAGCCGTTCCAGGAAGCAGCGTGTGACTCCTGTCGTGATCCCGAGATAGATTGGCGAGCCAACCAGGATTGCATCGGCATTTTCGATCTTTTCAAAGATTGACTTAAGATCGTCTTTTACCGCACAGTGCCCGTAACTCTTTCCACCGGCCCGTTTGCAGGCAAAGCAGCTGATACAACCTTTAAAATCCAGATCGTACAAGTGATAGAGCCTGGTCTTTGCTCCTTCTGACTCCGCACCCTTAAGGGCGTGGTCAAGGAGTTGTGCGGTATTCCATTTTTTCCGGGGGCTCCCGTTGAATGCAAGAAGTTTCATAGCTGTCCATTAGCGGTTGGTGATAAAAAAAGGGTTCCCTGGATTCTTTTTATCTTCCATTCTTCAGGAGATGAAACCTTCATATTCGCGTTCTGTTGGCAGTTCATATCAATAACCGAAGAGTTCAATTGTCGAATCTGCAGCAGTTTGTGAATTTATCATATCTATTTTCTCAATTCTAGTCAGGGTATTGTTTTATGGTAATCCTATGTGAAGAATGCAATTATTATATTGAAAACAAGTGTTGGCATTTTGGCAAGATGAATCTGGTACAACTAGGGCAAAAGATTGTCAGGGGTTGTGAGAAGTATCGCCATTGGGAAATGATTTACCCACGATCATTTTCTTATTAAAACAAATGCCTATTTTTTATCACGTTCTGTTGGCGGAAAGAGTAGATGAAAATGATAAAACAATCCAGAAGGATTACATTATACTTCAAGGTGTACCAGAATGTTCCCATCAACAATATTCATTAAAATCTTCAGTGTTTCTCTTGCGCTGGTTGTATTCGTGATTATTGCGGGGTGTATAACTGTGCAATCCGGATCGGACAGGACTATTCCGGAAACTTCACTACCAACAACAATGGTATTTGCGTCTCCGCTACCTTCTCCAACAACAAATCCGATTCCATCGAGTACAGACATCCAGTTGAGAAGCAATGTCTACGCGCTATCCTCAAATCCGCAATTAGGCATTGACACTATATATTTTACCATCGGACTGCCAACGCTCGCACCGGAAATCGACCTGACCATGATGCAAATTGTCTTTTCCACCCCGGGTTCTGACCCGGTAACCCTCACTTATGGTACGCAGGATTCAACCGGTACGTTCAGAACGACGAGCGGTAACATTGCCGTCACTTCACTTGGTCCCCGGGAGGAGGTCCAAATTACGTTCGGGGTTAAGGCGGTTACGGCAGGTTCCAAAGTTCAGATTGACATAAAACCACCTGCCGGAGCAGTATTGCCTATTTCAGGAACGGTGCCCGATATGCTTTCATCGGTAAACATCCTCCAATAAATCTCCTTTTTTTTTTAAGTAACAACCGGAACAGATGCAGTGATTGGCATTCCCCCTCGTAACCTGGATCCTCATCCTAAATAAGCCCAAATTGGGCTCCTTTTTCCTTTCTGTGATATCAGACACTCCCGGGAAACCCTGAATTGGCTTCCTTTTCTGTTCGCGTAGAGAATACGGTCAAATATTGGTCTGTTTGCCAAAATACGGCAATTTTGCACCTCTCCCAAGGGCTTCCAATGCCCCTGTAATCGATATGAATTCTGCCAAGTAGTTTACTCCAAACGGAACCAAGAACCCTGCCAGAATGCAAATGTGAGGCTCTTTTTTTCTCCAACGACGGGCCAAAAAAGAGAGTTGATAGTGACAGATTATTCAGGTGGTTTTCAGGCAGGTTGCTGAGATGATATATTCAGGACCCAATACGGACTCCGATTGCCTGTTTTTGAGGAGTAGTTAGCATTAATTCGGTAAAATGCAGCACAATTGTTTTGAGAATTCCACAATTCTCTGCCCGTTTCGCTGTCAGAGGCTGTATTGCAACCGGAAATAACCGCTAATAGCACCTATTGGAGGGCAAATCTCCTATCAGATAATCAATAGTCCAGGGAAATAGGAAAAACCCCTATTTTGAGCGAAGATATCAGTCAGGGAAAATAATCCTGATTTTAATTATAGCAACGATATCTTATGGGTTACAATGACTATAATCAACCGGATAATACAGGTTAGTAAATGTCCAAGCGATCCCGTCTTCCCTGGCTCATAATCATCGGCATCATTCTTATCGTGATCCTAATTGCCGCCCTGTTTCTTTCCAGTCCCTCACCACAACCGGTAAATATACCGGCGACCACCGGTATCACCGCTACAGATTTTGTGGCCCCAACCGCTCCTCAACCACCGTCCTGCATGGTCGCAATCAGCAGCGAGAAGATCCAGTCCTCATCAATCCATCTCCAGGTTATGGCCAATACCTGTATCCCGGGAGATATTACCGAACTCAGGGTTTCAGTCAACGGAGTGCAGAAAGGAATGCTTGAGGCCAGCCCGGGTGCGAGCGGGACCTATACCGGTACATCCGGAACCAATTCTGTTACAGTAGTGGCGAAGTTTGCAAATGGTGCTGAAAGTGTTGTGTATATGGGTTCGATCGGATAAATTTTTTGTTTTTAATGAATTGACAAACAACCGTGTATTTGTTAAGATATTCGAATTTTTCAAATTGAAATCCAAAAATGGATTTTAAAAAAAAAATCTGGTTATTGAACAGAAGAAGGAAGGGAAAAAAGCATTGATTTATACCGCCAGTACGATAAACATATTAGAGTACATGGCGGTGCTGACATGGTTATAAGTCTGCCACCAGGACCAGAATTACGGTTTTTATCTGAAACGGTGATCCTTTTTGTCTGATGAAACCTCCGTAGAAAAGATCTATACCGCCCTTTTTGAGGCTTCCATGGCGGACCTTACAGTTGCACTCGTCTGGCTTGCAGCCAGTATCCTTGCGATCTATCTCCCGGTACTGAATGAATCGTCGGTCCGGGTTGTAATCGCCCTGCCCGTGATCCTTTTTCTGCCGGGATATTGTCTTATTGCTGCCCTCTTCTGCAAAGAGGACGATATCGATCTCATTGAGCGGATCGCGCTCTCGTTTGGACTTTCTATCGCTGTTGTCTCGCTGATTGGACTTTGCCTGAATTTCACTCCATGGGGAATCCGCCTTGACCCCATAGTAATTTCACTTACCCTCTTTACCGTGGCAATGATCCTAATCGCCCAATACCGGAGAACGCTTCTTGTGCCCGGACAACGGTTCAGGTTCCCCTTTTCAGAGATTGCCAGTACGGTCAGAAATCCTTTTAATCCCCATGAAGGAAGCCGGGTCGACCGCATCCTCACAATAGTCCTCACCCTCTCTCTCCTCATAGCTGTCTTAACAACCATCTACGTGATTGCTGTTCCCAAAGAAGGAGAGCGGTTCACGGAATTTTTCATTCTTGGTGAACAACAAAAAGCAGCCGATTACCCGGACCAAATCACGGTGGGAGAACAGTATCCTTTGTATATTGGTGTTGGAAACCACGAGTACCATCCCGTTACGTACATGATAAGAACCTATGGGATGCTCATGGAATTTGACAACACGACAAATACCTCCAGGATCATATCCATGGATCCTCTCTGGCAATATTCACTTACACTGACACATAACGAGACTGCAATGATCCCCTATAACCTGTCTGTTGAAAAGAGCGGGTATAATCGTATCGAGTTCCTGTTGTTCAACGAGACTGTGCCAGGTCCCGCTGTGAGCAGCAGTGATCTCATCAATGCAAGCTACCGGGACCTACACATCCGGGTGTAGGTCAAGGACATGGAATATCAAGAACAATCCAATTAAGGCAATAGCGAGAACACGGCAATGACATTATCCGATGAAGAACTCACTGAACACCGGTCAAGTTTGACACCCTTATCTAGACCCTCTGCAATCAATACCCCGCAGAGACTGCATACCGGACAGGGGCTCATGGCACAACACTGCGGAGATTTTTGTGCAATAACCTTACAACCATCGATGTATGGGTACTCATGAAACGTGATGGTGGCCTTGTTTCCCTCCCACTGGACAGACACCCCTGGAGCAAACTTAAAAAAATCTTCAATTGTTTCACGGATAAGACTCGTTAGTTCTTCCCTATTATCGGGAATTACCAGCCCATGTTTCTTCCGAAGGTCCTCAATCAACAGGTCGCATGATGGGGGAGTGACAAGCCCTGGGGGTCCTGTTTTATCAAAGGATCTAATTGCAGATCCTTCCATTCGCTCATATGTCGATGTCGGGTTAAACTGAAATATTGTGGTTTCTCCGGTTACCCGTGGGGGGATAAAATGTGCATTCCCCCGGTAACCAAGATGCTTTGTGAGCAGGTTGAAATTGAGCGAACCCTGCGCAGGAAGCAATCCTACCAGATGGGGATCGACCGGCTCACCCGCTGAAAACGCCAGGGTAAATACACCTGTCATTACGCAAACCAATCCGGCAATAATAAACGCAGATGTGGTGATTTCCCCCGGGTTGGAAATAAGGGGGATAGCAATATAAACAGTCGCAGCTCCAAATAGAAGAATTGCAGCAAGGGAGTACTTATTCAGACTGAATCGCTTCATTTATTACCCTGTTTAGGCACGATAATCCCATATTCCCTTTCGATACACTCATTGTTATTTTGTATTTCTAACTTATTCATATTCGTATGAACCTGATTCCTAATGTTGGTTTGAGAATTTTTATATCTTTCATGAAAAATTGTGCACGGTATCAATGATGATTTGATTTGAATTCACTATAATAATAATGGTTTGACCGAAAAAGATTACTCGAATTCTTCTTATTTATTGAAAAATTAAATGGAGAATATTTCATTGATAGCTCCTTTTGTGGGGGAAGTTTTCCGCACATGAATACGAGTCTTCCAATCACACAGATTGCCCAGTGAACATAAATAAGCACGTAATTACGTGAATTTCACAAAAAACCAATTTCCAGTCCGAGGATTTCCATTACTTTCAGTGCGACAATCACCCCAAATATTACTAACCCAGCTGCAAGAATATACCGAGTATACCGTATATAACCAGGCCGAATAAATTTTGGCGTAATAAGCTTCATGATTATAAGAAAACCGATGATAGATAGAAGGAAGAATATCCCAATATCGAAAGTCTGAGCAAGGAGCATGAAGATAGAGATTACGGTGAGCCATGCAGCAAGGGCAATAACGGCGATCTGTTCTTTTCTCATCAGGATTCCTGCTGAATAAACACTATTATCGTTTATAAATATATGTTCCTGCTTCATTAACCTGGCAATGTTGGTAACAATTAATAACAAAAGCACAATAAAGGAAAGGTAAACTACTAGTTTAACACCAACTCATAACGTTCCAGGGGGCTACTTCTTCGGCTTGCCCCCTCCACAATGGTGCCCCCAATTGCGATGACCCCCAGAACAGATAATAACCCTCTATCGCAATGCGCAGGGTGGGAAAAGGGAGGGGAAGGCCCTATCCCATCCTTTAGTCTTTAGAACATTTCCATTATAGTATAAAATAATCTTGATTTTTTAGCATCATATTATCCCAGAATGACTTTTCTTTTTTGAATTTCATTTTTAACTGGTGATTTTTACCAATTTTCACTCCGTAAATCTTTCTTTGATTTAGGTATTAAAATAGCATATTTCCCTAAAGGAATAAAAATAATAGAAAAATCGGAATTTATTATTAAAGAGAGAGAAAAGAACCTAAATAATAATTCCGGCTTCTCTGAGGTTTATATATATTCTCCATTGTCCTTGGCACACTCCTTGAAATTATTATTATGTCTCCCATAATCCATGCATGTTGTGACCAAGGTCCTGACTACACAATTCTCCACATAGGCCAGCATTATTCCTACCCATGGATCGGATTTTTTTTTAACAGCTTAATCTACTGATGCCATCGCATAACTTTGATGCTTAATCCAGTACCCGGGGAGCCCATGCCGCGAGTTACCTGAACAATTAACAATAACATACTGATTTTATATTTCCGCAAAACATGCACATTGGTTATCACTAAATATTTGTTCTTTTCTCATTCTGACAATGATTTTTAATTTTTTGGGAGAAATAAAACGATTATCTAGTATTATGCCATGCACCGGTGCCTCGCATCTGTTTATATTATCCTGAACATAAGATTACACTCGATAATTTGCAGAATACCCGCGAGTTGAGACTATTTATGGTTACCACCAAAATTAATGAACCACCAGCGGATCGGGAAAAGGTGGAAGTGAACACACCGTCTCAAACTGTATCTTCCCACATAATTTTTGTTCATGAAGGTGACATTCCACCCAAAGGCCTTATCGCCGTGATACCTGCATATAACGAAGAGCTGGTTATCGGTTCGGTCGTGCTCCGGACACGGCAATATGTCGAGCAGGTCATTGTTGTTGATGATGGCTCTTCAGACAGGACTTCTGAAGTTGCCAAAATGGCCGGCGCCGAAGTAATCCGGCTCGATGCCAATACCGGGAAAGCCTATGCACTCCTTCTCGGTCTCCGGCATGCAAATAATATGGGATGCACAGCAGCAGTGATGCTTGATGCAGATGGCCAGCACGATCCAAGAGAGATCCCAAGAGTTGCAGGTCTGGTCATGGAAGGAAAGGCAGATCTTGTCATCGGGTCCCGTTTTCTTAAGAAAAACAACGGGATTCCCAAATACCGCCAGGTAGGGCAGAAGACGCTGGATCTCTTTACGAATATCGGCGCGAGTAGCAGGGTTACGGACTCCCAGTCGGGATTCCGGGCAATTTCCTGTAAAGCACTTCAGAACCTGGATTTCAGATCTGATGGGTACAATGTTGAGTCGGACATGATCAACCACTTTTCCAAACTCGGGCTTTCCATCCAGGAAGTCCCCATAACGGTAAAGTATGATGTCCCCCATAAGCACAAGAAAAATCCGGTCTTTCACGGGTTTGGCGTCCTCACCCAGCTGGTTAATCTGATCAGTTACCGGAGACCACTTCTCTTATTCGGATTGCCTGGATTTGCCTTCATTGTTGGTGGGATGGCTGCTGAGCTCTGGGTTTTCACGGTGTATTATTCGGGACAGGATTCTTTCCATTATGGTCTTGCTCTCGGGAGTGCATTTATCGTGATTACGGGGATGCTCCTGGTAGTTGCAGGGCTTATCCTGAATACGCTGGTGGTGATAATGAAGGAACCACGCCATTAATTTTTTGTTCAGGATTGAATCAGATGAAAAAATTATGGTTAACATTTTCATTTAATCAGTAAATAATGTTATAAATACAAAAATATGAGAAAAATTATATAAGGAAAACTACATGCAATCAAAAAAAAGTTCCGTTACAAGAAAAATTACTCGTCAGAAAAATCATGACCCGTCCTGCCCAGTTATACCCGTAATAAATGCTTTTTTGTCATAAGAGATAACATTTATACAGAAATATACTGTTAAAAATTTGAACCTTTGTGTTATAGGTCTTCAAAGAGATCATTATTAAAAAAATTTGGTGTTTACTCAATATAAGCCATGAGACTGAAACCAAAACATACTTGGAACAGATTGTTAAATAAATCATGGATTGGCGCAATAGTTAACAATGTTGATTTTATGATTGAGCAGCCGTTGCTCTGCAATATCATCTGGTTAAATAATCAAGGTTTCCCCTACGGCTGGCAGGCATGAGGGAGCAGCAGCCAATAGACGTTGACCAAATGCATCGGCGCGAATGGCCTGTCACTTCATCTCAATCATTGCTTGGGCCAGTGACAAGCGAGATAAAGGTCGTATGGCCTTCTTGATAATCCAATCTTGTCTTTCTTCTGAATAAGATATTATTTTGCATTTCTTCCATATCAACATCCGACAGATATGATTTGCGATTACGCCTTGTCTTGCTATGGCCTCCCATACACGTGGCGGTCTTTTGAGATTACGGCAGACTTGGCTTACCTCCTTCTCGTATTCATCCTTTTTAAGTGAAGATATTTGAGCCCCTGGCCGTGTTCGAAACGCCGCCAGCGGGACCGTCAAGCTATACAATTCTGTGTGTTCTGCAAATCTCGTCCATAATTCGAAATCTGCGGCATATTTGAGACCCAAATCAAGCCTCGTCACTTTCTCCCAAAGACTTCTGCGCCAAAACATGCTTTCCTGTTGGAGGTATCCGGCCAGAGATGATCGGAACCAACCATTTCGAATATACTGCCGGGGGTATGCCGAACCCGGATTGCCCGCAACTCTAATGCACTGTCCGGCGTCATTAATGTAGCTTGGAACGCCGGTCAACCACTCCACCTCCGGATACTTCTCAAACACTGACTGCACCACAGAAAATGTCCATGGATAATATATATCATCTGCATTCAACCATGCCATTATTTCGCCGTGGGCAAGTTCCATACCTTTCTGAATTCCATAATATTGTCCATCGTCCGGCTCACTTATGATGGTGTCAATATTTTTCCGGTACCGATTTACTATCTCCAATGTCGAGTCTGTGGAAGCGCCATCAACTACAATGTACTGCAAGTTCTGATACTGCTGTCCAATAACCGAAAGTATTGTATTCCCGACATAGTGATCGCAGTTTTGGCAGGCTGTTACTACGGAGATTGGCAGGCCTTCTTTGACCATGGTGAGCAAGATCCTTCCTTTAGTGTCTTTTCATGGAGTGGACAAACGATTTCTATGCTGGCAATTATGTTAAACACGGTTTCTGCACCGTCTTCTTGTTTCGTGTGAACAAAGGAGATGCGATAATTAAATGCCTCCTCAAACAAAGGGAACTTTGACGAAATCCATGTACTGGCGAGCAAGACCTTAAAAGCCGGGTTCGTGTTTATCAGTTTACCGTTAATCCGACAGGTAAATATATCTGTTGGGAGAAAAAGGTGGATGTATTCATTGATGCAAGGCACCAACGCTGTGCCAGCCTTATATATTTTCTCAATCTAATAGTACTAAACAGGGCGAACCAATTGATTGAAAATCTGCTTTATATTCTGACGATATTGCTCTTATTTTTGCCACTGGCAATTTTTGGGCTCTATGGTATAGTTTTATTTTATTTTTTTAAAAAAAATAAGATAAGTAGAATCAGCCGTATTCCTGGATATCAGCCAACGGTTACCGTATTGATTCCAACTCATAACGAAGAAAATATGATTGGCAAAAAGATCGAAAATCTTTTGGTTTTGGATTATCCACAAGAAAAAACAGAGATACTATTTGTGGATGACTCGACTGATACCACACCGGGTATTATCGAAGATTACGCGAAGAAATCACCGTCAATCCATCTGATTCATTTTAATGAAAGAAAAGGTTACAGCCCCAGTATGATAGCAGGATGCGAATCAGCGAATGGGGAAATTATTGTTTTTAATGATGCTGGTTCTCTTCTTGATGCATCAGCTATCAAAAATATCGTGCGCAACTTTGAGGACCCCCAAATCGGGGGGGTGACAGGCAGACCCGAAATCTTAAATAAAAATGAAAACATCGGTCAGTCAGAAGATTGGTATCTAATGCTTTCAGATTTCATGCGCAAAGGTGAGACCAACATGGATTCAACGTTTCATTTCAATGGTGAGGCGTGTTCTGTAAGAAAAGAATTAATTAAAGGCCTGAGCAGATGCCCTGCAACATTTGACACGGCATCAGCTCTTTTTATCAGACAACAGGGATTTAGGACAATATACGATCCGTCAATAAAATTTTATGAATATGCTCCCAATACGCATTCTGACAGAGTTAAACAAAAAGTGATTAGGGCAACAAATATGATACAGATTCTCCTGGGATTCAAAGGAATGATTTTCAGGTCTCAATTTGGATGGTTTGGATCTTTTATATTACCAATGAACCTGATTATGCTGACAATCGTTCCACTATTGGTTTTCGCAGGAATGGTTGCACTTATAGCGCTTACTTTAGTGGACGTGTCTTTATCAATCGTTTTATGGGGTATTATTGGAATTTCCATTCTGTTTTCCTTCTTGTTTACAAAGCATGCGGTCTCTACTTTCATCGAATTCGAATATATCTTGGTAAAAGCGATATATAACGTAATAGTTAAAAAAGAAACATATGATAAAATGGATAGAGCTGAATCCACAAGAAGATTTGGTAATTTAAATTAATACCAAAGCGGCTCTGGAGAAATCCTCAGATCTGATACAGATCGAGGAATGCATACATAATTTTGTGATGGTGTAGAGGATTAATTTAATCTTGAGTTCTTGGATCTGTGATTGGAATTTTCGGGTTAACAAAGACTCACAAAACGTTCATTTGATGACGGAGAATACTGTTTCGAGCAAGTTTCATCGATGGTATTGTGATTGTAGGTGGATAACCTGGAGAGGTCACGTCGACAGAATCCAGAGATTCGTTTCAATTTATAGGATTTTTTAAAATTGGTCCCGAATTTCACAAAATTTCTACACCTGGTGCCCTTTGCATCCCTGCCGGGTATATCGATTTCCTGCCATGAGTACTTGAATCTCCAATACTAATTTTATGAATATATCCATTCTTATGAGAATTGAATGGATATCTATAAAAAAAATTTAAACAAATGCGTCGATCATTGTTAATCGGTTTTCATAACATAGTGTATGAATTCCTTTCAATTTTTTTTCCCATTTTGGCTCTATAAAAACGATTTCTTTCTCCCGATACTCTTTTTCTGTTAATGTTACTATTTCATTAAGTTTTATCCCATATCCATAATAAGGATTACCACACTGTGATGGACGGTATAATATGTCATTTTGTTTGAAAATACTCCCAGCCGATCTTGCAGTTTTAATATCAGATATAACTGGATTCAGAGGATGGCTATGCCAATCACGACTCAATGGGTTATCGGAAAAGAATAAGGATAACTCATTATAATTTTCTGTTCCTCCTGGTTCAACGATATTTGTGAATAACCACCATGTATTCTTATGTAGTAGTATTGTTGAATCTACGGCATCTACTGAATCAAAAAGCGTTTCCCGGTGTTTCCACTCAGTTGGGAAATCCGTACATTCGTAGAGATTAATACTATGAGACTGTTGTGTTTCCGGAATCATGAATAACGTTCCGTTTTTTTCAAAAATATGAGGGTACGACAGATGATAAGGCTCTTCTAACACTTTTATCGGATCTGTATATTTTCCCGATTGTTGCATTTCAATAAGAGAAATATGTCCCTTTTTCTGTTTGTAGAGGTATTCTTCGATAAAAATATAATAGGTATCATCCTTGAAAAATACATGAGGATCGGTCCAGAAACGGTCTCTTGGAGGAATTATCTTTTTGAAACGCGAAAAAGAAGTTGAAATCTTATCGTTGAGATCATATAATAAGAACCATTTTTTCGGGATAAAATTATTTCTTATGATTTCGGCTCCGATTCGATAAAAATGTTTTATTAACATCTTTAAAAATATAAGATTTGTCGGAATCGAATAAACTGGATATTGATAAAATTGTATTTTTTTGTTTTCCTGCTCAATAGCATAAAAAAAAGCTTCATCACCGATAGTATTAAGTTTTTTTAATGTTCTAGGGACAAAAAATGATGAAGTTAAATAACATCTGTTATTATTCAGGCTTACAATATGAGATTCGCAACTAAAGTATGAGCGGTAAAGAACGATTCCGTCTTCCCTATCTTCTTCGGGCAAAATTTGAAGTGTTACTCCTCTCTCACCCATTCTTTCAAAAGTCTCCCAGAAACCCGGAGGACCACCTTGTACCCGGGTTTCGTCACTATAGTGATATGACCATATACCGTAATTAGCAGCATTCAGGATATCTCCTTTGAGTGTCCGGAATCCACACTTTATGATTACATCAAGGTTAAATTCTTTTATTTTTTTAACATCATCTTCTTCAATGTAATCGAAATATATATCCATTTTTGGCTGAATTTCAATTTTAGGAACATTTTCAAGGAATTTTCGTGTGTCTATAAGGGCTGATGCATCTGGCTTACACTGACTGATTCGTTTTTCCAGTCTGGTATAGGCATGATAAAATAATGTTTTCCGGTCAGACACTGGTTTATCAAAATATTTTGCCGTATCGTTTCGGTTTTTGTTGATTATTCCGAGTTCCAAGGTCGCATAATCTGACTTGGTGATAGCCTCAAGTATATTATATTCCCATGTTTCGAGATGATAATTATTAAGGATGATTCCAACTCGTAATTTTTTATTGTTTTCTAAAAAATTATTAGAAAATCCGCCTTTTTTTATGCAATTCATTCTAAAATCACATTCTAAATGGATTTATATTTACGACTTTAAGTAAATATGAATTTTTGTATTGATTGCTTTGTAGAAAAATCATGGCAAATTGTAAGAATTGGTGAAGGTTACACATTACCATTTTATATGAGAGCTCTTTCCTTGTTAGAGAATTTTTGTGGTTTTTTAGATCTCTCCCGAATTTTCGTTTTGAGACTGGGAATTTTTGGGTTCAACCAGAGTTGGTCTGTGGTATCGAACTTCATCGAAATGGTCATCCATTTCTCTTCGAAAGATCCCCCCGATGAGTTCATTCTTTCAGAAACGAGTAGAGAAAATAGAATTCGCGTTCAGTCCTTCTCGGATCAAGCGGTGAATGCTTTCAGAATTATACCCTTTGTCCATGACGTAGCTGGCAGATTTTTTCGATGGTAACATCGTATCAACAACAACCTGGCATGTCTGGTGTCATGTATACGATTTTTTTAAAGAGATGAATTCAACAATGATCTTCTGTGTAAAATTAATTCGGGATATCACAGCCGAAAAAAATATCAATAAATTTTAGGGTGAAGTGTTATTTTAACCCCAATTTTTTTCATAAAATCTTCCGTAAATAATACTCCAATCAATAGTTATCACGCTCCTGGGGGCTTCGGTAAAACCTCCGCCCCCGCCGCTGTGGCGACCCCCACACTGCGATAGACCTGATTACAAGGCCCTTCAAACGAAAAAGTGATGATTGTGAATCAAAGTCACTTTTTTCATTTCGGTTTTAGTTACGAAATTTTTTCGAAAATAGCGTCGTAAGAATAAATAAAATTTAGGCGTTGAATTGATACTTTACCC
>Ga0209048_10001619_pt1 | contig 22859 bp, 28 predicted proteins | sample FrelakmetCRP12CR_FD_187146 | JGI IMG/M metagenome (GOLD analysis project Ga0209048, IMG submission 187146) | Freshwater lake sediment microbial communities from the University of Notre Dame, USA, for methane emissions studies - CRP12 CR (SPAdes)... | ecosystem: Environmental > Aquatic >... | reverse complement strand
CGGCCGGTCGATCGAGGAGATGTTGATCTATCCGGGTCTGGGTCGACTGATCCTGTTGCCGGGCGGGCGGGGGACGGACCAGTCTGCCGAAGTCCTCACTTCCCCGCGCATGAGTGCGCTCGGGAAGGAATTGAAACATCGGTACGCGTCTCGCATCGTGATTTTCGATCTTCCCCCGGTTCTCGGCCAGGCCGATGTACTGGCCTTCACTCCCCAATTGGACGCTCTGCTTCTGGTTGTGGAGGAAGGCAAGACCACGGAGCCTGAACTCCAGCAGGCGATGCAAATCTTAAAGGGCAGCGTCCCGATCCTGGGAACCGTGTTGAATAAAGTCGGCCGCGATCAACTCAGCCTGTCCCAAATGAAGCGTATGAACGCGAAACAGACAAGGTAGGCGCCTATGTACGAGTCTTTCTATCAGTTCCGCACAAAACCCTTCTCGCTTTTGCCGGACCCAGAGTTCCTCTTCTTGAGTACACGGCATAAGAAGGGATTGAACCTCTTGGAGTACGGACTCTTCAACCGCGCGGTGTTTACCGTGCTGACGGGAGAGCCGGGGACCGGCAAGACGACTCTGTTGAACAGGATTCTTGACCAGAGCAGGGGGCAGTTTACGGTTGGAGTCATTACGACGACCCATCCGGACGCCAGCAGCCTCCTGCCTTGGGTGGCTGATGCATTCGGGCTGGATTGTCCCGGCCAGGATACGGTGGGTTATTTCCGGGCGTTCACTGCGTTTCTCGGGCGATCCTTTGCCGAAGGACAGCAAGTACTCCTCGTCGTCGATGAGGCCCAAAACCTTAATATTCAAATGCTGGAAGATCTCCGCCTCCTGTCTAACATCAACGACGGCCGACAGAGCGGTATACAGATCATTTTGGCGGGACAACCCAGCCTTCGCACTTTGCTCACAAGAAGCGACATGCGGCAATTGGCCCAACGCGTGGCCGTGGATTATGCGCTCGAGCCGCTCAATGAAAACGAGGCGAGTGCCTACGTGCAGCATCGGCTTCGCGTGGCAGGGGGCAAGCCTGATCTTTTAACGGAGTACGCCTGTGCGCTGGCCCACCAACTCAGCGGAGGGAATCCCCGCCTGATCAATCAACTGTGCGATCTTGCTCTCACGTATGGTTTCGGGGAAGGGGTTGACCGCATTACTGCATCGTTGTTGTTGCAGGCTGCCGTCGACCGTGCGCAAGGTGGCATTCTGCCGGCGGTTGTTGATCCAGGGACCATCCGACTTGATCCGGCCAGGCTCAGTCAGGAATCTCAAGAGCTGGTGCCGGAGCCCGTGCCCGTACGACTCGAAACTCCAGCGCCGCCTGTGGCTTCGGTCCACAAGCATCCTTCCAGCGAGTTGTATCGGGAAGGTCTCGGCTTGAAGCAGGCCGGATTGTATCGGGAGGCACTGAAGAAATTCGAGGCGGCGGAACGGGACCCGGCCTATCGTTTCAAGGCGGCGGCACAGAGAGGAATCTGTTTGCGGGCGATCGGAAGGCTGGATGACGCCGCTGTATCATTCCGCCATGCTCTCGCCGTCCATGGTGCGAAGGCGACCGATCTCCTGCATGTCCGCTACGTTCTTGGACTGACTCTTGATACGATGGGCCACCGCGATGAAGCCTACGAGCAGTACCGTGAAATTCATGACGCCGATCCCAATTTCAGAGACATCGCCCGTCGAATCGACTCTTTCAATGACTCACCCGGGTTTCCACTGTCCTGGTACAAGTCTCTGAGGCAGAATTGGCAGCAGTTCAGGAGCATGTCCTTGTCGAGCAGCCGGTTGCCATAACGCAGATCTGAACTCGTCATCTCTTCATGAGTTAACCCATCCTGGACCCCCCCGTAACCTGTCTGTAACCAATCCTCCCTATCCTCACTTGGGCCATCGGCCCTTTGCTTACATAGGCTTGGAGGATGCATGTGTGATTGGTTTTTCAGAGCAATGGGAGGGACCTTAAAGATTACTCTCATCGCCACCCTAATTTCTCTGCGCTGGGGGAGCGACGCTTGGGGAGGGCAGCTTGAGGACCTCCTCTTGGAAAATAAGCAGATCACCATCGATCAGTGGGTCCAGCTGAAGGCAGAAGAAGAGAAGCGGGAGGCGGCATCACTAGAGGCAAGTAGGAGTGTGGGAGATGCACCAGTTCGAGAGAGGTGGTATGAGAAAATCAGCATTCGAGGTTTTGCCCAGTTTCGTTATAACTATCAGACAAATCCTTTACTGATCAATGATCAGGGCGACCGAGCGCTTGGAAGCAACGACCAGTTTTCGTTGCGACGAGCCCGGCTGATCGTAAGCGGACAGCCGCATGAACGTGTTTTTATCTACGTGCAGGAGGAATTCGCGGGATTAACCGGCACCGATACAGCCAATGGGTTGGGAACCCAAACGCCGGGTGGGACCAACAGAAACACGGGGGTTAATAATACAGCTCAGCTGCGCGATTTCTATGCCGATATCTTTTTGACTTCTGATAAGGAATGGCGGATCAGAGCCGGGCAGTCGAAAGTGCCCTTTGGATTCGAGAACCTGCAATCAAGTCAAAACCGTCTTCCTTTCGACCGTTCCGATGCTCTCAACAGTGCAGCGCTCAATGAGCGGGATGTCGGACTGTTTCTCTATTACACCCCGACAATTATTCGCGAACGTTTTCGTCGCCTTGTCGAGAGCGGGCTCAAGGGATCAGGCGACTATGGAATGATTGGACTCGGCGTTTACAACGGTAATGGAAATCTCAACAACGTGTTCGAATTGAATAAGGGGAAGCACGTCATCCTTCATACGTCTTATCCGCATGAGTTTTCGAACGGTCAGATCGTGGAAGTCGGTATGGATGCCTATACAGGACAGTATGTGATCTCGACCACACCGGTTCAGACGAATAACCAGCCCCAGCTGGTCGCTCCAGTTGTCACAAATAACGGCAACTATCTTGATGAGCGGGTTGCCTGGAATTTTGTCGTCTTCCCGCAACCTTTTGGTCTTCAAGGAGAATATACAATTGGACGCGGTCCTCAATTGAGCAAAGATCTCACGCAGGTCAACCTAAGTAGTCTACGCGGTGGGTATCTGCAATTCTATTACAACTATAAATGCGATACCTATTGCGTCAGTATCTTTCCTTATATTCGACATCAGGAATACTTCGGTGCAAAGAAGTTCGAGCCAAATGCGCCGAAATACAACGTTCGCGAAACCGAGTTAGGATTGGAATATCAGTTTAACGCAGCTCTGGAATTGACTGTCGCATATTCCTGGGTGCAGCGCACGTCAGACGATCCTACTCAGCTTCCCGCGGTCCCCGGAGGGTTTTGTGGGACCGGGAGCGGGATTCCTTGCTCACAGACCCCCTATCAACTCCAAACCGGCAATCTGATTCGTTTCCAATTGCAATGGAATTTCTAGCGGACCGAGGCTAGCGTACCGTGGGGCTAGGGAACCGCTACAGGCTGGGGGGCTGGTTCAACCAAGGGGCGGGGCGGCAGTTGCTTGTACAACACCACCAGTTCGCGATGATCCCATTGGAAGAGTTTTCCCAGGACTCCAACCGATTGTTTCCGCTTGGCTGAATGCGGCTCAAAATCAAGGCGGCCGCCTTGCGGGGCCAACGATCGCATCGGTGTGAGCCGGTCGTCCTGTGTTTCGGCGACACCCAAGTCGGCCATATAGCGGGTATGCGACCGGTAGTTCGCGAGAATCAGGTGCAATTCATCACCTTGCACGAAGGCTCCGCCGGATGTGACTTCTCGAGTGAGCGCCGAGAGGTTTCGAGTCTGATAGAAGGTCACGACTTCTTCCGGCGTGGCTTTGCTCAAGCCCAGGGTCAGCAATGGGGCGAAGAACGCCACTTCTCTGTCGGTAAAGGCCGGATGGACACGGGGGAGACTGGTGTCATCATAGAAGGGGAGTTTGGCCAGGGGTTCAACGACCCTCACCCCGGCCAGCACCGCGGCAATTTGTTCGGGGGTGAGCAAGATCGGATGCGAGTGTTCCGTTCCCTTCTTCACCGTCCGATCAAACTCCAACCGGACGAAGGCAGCTGGTTGGTCGTAGATCGTAACGGTGGTGAATTGTCTTGGGCCACAGGCGCCGATCAGTCCTGCACCGACGAGGGCAAGAAAAGCCAGGGGGATGAGTCGACTCATGGGCGGATCCGTCCCTGTACCCTGACATGGTGGGCCGGTAACCGTCAACGGGGCCTAGTCGTGGGCCTTGGGCGGTTGTTCAGTAGCAGCGGCTCGTACAGCCGTCGTCCACATCATGGTCAGTCGATTGAGATCAGTGGTCGACAGGGGATAATAGCCCCCGTCGACCACGATCTGCTGGCCCTGCCGACTGAGCGCGAATTTCACATACTCCGCGACCGGACCGGACGGTGCGACCTTTGGCGGCCGGTTAATATAAAAATACAGATTGCGTCTCAGAGGGTAAGACCCATCCATCGCTGTTTCAAATGTCGGCGCCACATATCGCCCGCCCTGGACTATCGCCAAGGGGACAGGCCGGAGTCCTGAGGTCCGGTAGCCGATACTGCTGAATCCGATTCCGAATCGATCCTTCATCAGTTCGACGACGACCGATGCTGAGCCGACGCCCACGGTCATGGTCTTCTTCAAGTCAGCCCCGTTCAAGACGTGCTCTCGAAAGAATGACGCAGTACCGGATTTACTATCCCGCCCGTAGAGATGAACGGGCGCTTCCGCCCACTCTCCTTCTAACAGCATTACGTCGCTCCACGAATTCACAGGGTATTTCAGTCCGCGTCGCCGTTCAGTGGAGAACATGGCATCGACTTCGGCAAGGGTCAATCCTTCGATCGGGTTGTCTTTGTGAACGAAGAGCGCCAAGGCATCGACGGCGACAGGAACTTCTGTCGGCTCATATCCGAACTCCCGTTTGAACTCCACGATCTCGGCAGAGGTCATGCGGCGCGACATGGCCGCGATCTGTACTTTCCCTTCCATGAGCTGGGCCAGACCTGTCTCTGACCCCGCGCTTGTGATTTTGACTGTCAATTCCGGATAGAGCTGACGCAGGTCCCTCGCCCAGGATTCCGTCAGGGGCTTCATGGTCTCGGACCCTGCGACGGAGAGCGAGCCGCTCATGCTGGCCACAGGCTGGTAGGGAATGATTTTCGGATCGAGCGGGGGCTTTACCTGCGCCTCGACAGGATAGGCCAACGCGAGAGCGACGCCGAAGGGGATGACGGTCCGATAGAGAATTTCGTGAAGATATTGAAAGAGTTGCATGGATATTCCGCCAGGTTAAACGCTCAAGTATTTGAGGAATGGTCAGGTCGTAACTGATCTACAGTACGGGCTGGGTATTTCCTGGGCATCAATGAATTGTTAACTCGGCGTTAACTCCAAGTCCCCGTCGAGGCGTAGGACTTTACAGACAGTTAACACCACTCTAACGACTCTGTTTCTCTCGCAAGTTTAGTATCACCACGCAATGCTGGCAGCACCATCAAGTGTGAAAGGATCTATGACGGGAGTGCACGACTCTATCCTTCTCTTCATGAAGTCTGAGCCGTTCGCTCAGTCGCTCAAGAAGGCCTTAGATGCGAGCGGCTATCAGAGTACGATAGTGACGACCGATACAGCTGCCTTTGCGGCAGCGAAGTCCTCCGTGCCCTCGCTGATCATCATCGATCGGCCACAAGGCACTATCACTAATCTGCGCCAACTGCGGACCTTGAATGCCGTCCCTATCGTCGCGGTGCAAGAAGGAACCACCCCCTGCGCGGATGACGACTGCATCCAAGATTACGACCGGGACATCGACCTTGTCATTTGCAGTCAAAGCCCCCGTGTATTGGTGGCGCGTGTACGGGCCATTCTTCGTCGCCGGGAGCCTCGGTTCAATTCGAATACGCACTACAGTGCCGGTACCCTTCGTATGGATCTGGATCGGCATGAAGTGAAGATCAACGGTCATGTGGCCGAACTTACTCCGAAAGAGTTTAAGATTCTTCACCAATTTTTGGAATCTCCCAATCGTGTATTTTCCCGCCAGGAGATGCTGAATCGGGTTTGGGGCGAAGGCTTCGCCTTAGAAGAGCACGCACTTGACGTCCACATCCATTCCCTCCGGCAAAAGATCGAGTCTGATCCCACCAGCCCCAAAGTCATCATCACCGTACGCGGCATCGGCTACAAGCTACGATCCTAACGGACCCGGACTTCGCGACCTTATTGGAGCGCAGGCGCCAAAAACACACCAGGCCCGCTCTCTCGTATTTGTGACGGAAGAGAGGAATAGAGTGGAGAGCGAGTGAAGAGACGGGTGGTTAGAATTCGTCGATGGACACGGGGCGGAGCAGGTCTCGGACGGAGAGGATGCCCACCACAGCCCCACCCTTGGTGACACCCAGGTGGTGCGTCTGGTGTTTGTTCATGAGATCCGCCGCTTCAGTGAGCGGGCGGCGTTCTTCGATCCCGACGATCGGGCTGCTCATGATGTCTTCGACAGGAATAAAGTAGGGGCCGCGGTCCGAGCCGACGACCTTCTTGACAATATCCGATTCGGTGACAATGCCGATCACGCGGCCTTCGTGGGAGATCAGCACGCTGCCCACGTTGCAGGTTTTCATGAGCTTTGCAGCTTCGATCACCGAGGTGCCCGCATCTACTGTGACGAGATCTTTCTTCATCAATTCTCCGACTGTGACCATCTGTTCCTCCATTTTATTATTGTTGTGGGCGTACTCTATCAACTATGCATTGCGCCCTTGTTAAGGGGTTATTACAGGCAGGTAACTTTCATGGGTTGTGGCGAACAACGCCAGGAGATTGTCTCGTTTCGGTTGGAATCAGAACAGATCGAATTGGATAGGGCCAACTGGTGGGCTCTCTCCGCCTGCATTGTAAGCCGTCAGAATAATAGAGTACCGCTCCGCGATTGGCAGGGCTACTGTTAGCCTGGTCTGCGGGCCCGCATCAAACGTATACTGCGCCAAGGTGGACACTGTCGTGACGTAGATTTTGTATCCTGCCGCATTTCCAGATGAGGGAGGGTCCCACGTGAAGGTCACCGACTTTGTCTGGGGGCCGTTCTCCGACCCGCGCGGTTCCGGCTGTGGTCCGGCGATTGAAAGCCATGGGGGCACGTTATCTCCCCCACCGGTCGACAACTGAGCCGTCCCGGATTGAGAGGGTGGCGAGAACCGTCCTGCGGCTGATTCATTCGCACGTGTATCGCCCCCAGATCCTGCTCCGAATGTTTCAGCAGAAGCTGTAGCCGTGTTAGTGGGTGCCGGCAGACTCGCAGTATTTACCGCATACGCAGGTGGCCCAGAAGCAAGCTGGCTTTCGCTTCCAACGATCCGTTGTTGATCAGCCTGTGAAACGGATGGAGAGGAAAGGGGTTTCCCTTGTGCATCGGAGGCAGGGTCTTGAAAGTCTCCACATGAAGCCAGCAGGATCCCTGCGAGAAACGGCCACAGAGTTGTCAGTATGGATGAGCGACAGCGCATGGATCCTATTAATGAATTGAAACGCACAGAGGGACTCGAGGCACACGCATGTACGCTAAATACTTAGAGGTAAAGCTGTTACAGTAGCCTTAGGGTTGATGTAACAGGTCTGTTAATTGTGTATCGATGATCGCGAATACGTGACGGCACAAAACTCTACTCAGCAGCAAACCTCCGAGCGGCACAGTGAATTGAGAGAGGGCGTTGTCATCGCATCTTCGCCGGTGTGATGGTGCAGGGTGGTTGTTGTTCGACGAGGTAGAAGCCGGATCGTTACGAGCGACGCATGCTCATTTACCCTCATGGTTTACAAAACCTTAAGGGGGCCGCAACCCGTTGGTGATGCGACATGAGTAGTATGGGATGACCACAACACAAGGACCATACGGGGCCGTCGGCGACCGGGTCCTTCTGATTACGATTCCCGAAGCAGCGTCTATCGATAAGGAACTGGTCGACCAAGAACAATCTTTGGAGTAACAAGCGTGGCAGGACGGCAAGGCCGTCACGACGCTTGAACCAGAAACAGTTGGTGGAATAGAAGGAGGTGAGTCAGCATGATCGCCGAAATGCGAGGCGCGTTTTTCCTCTTCCTATCTCTCGTCTTCTTCCTGATCATTATCTGTCTACTCGCATTCGGAGCCGTGACCAGACCCGTCCGGTGGAGTGAGCGACCGAAACACGCGAGCTGAGATTGCGAGCAAGGAGCGGCGCGAGACAATCTCACGCTGTCAGCGTTACCCTCATATCGACATCAGTCGGAGGAAGATTCTGCCGGCGGTATCTAATAAGTCTATCGCTTTCGAGATTGCCATCGGCGCGATCCCTCCATTGTGCAGGTGTAAAGGCAATGCGATAATAGCGCACGATTGTTGTTTGCGAAGACCATTCAAACTTTGACAATAGCGATCCCGAAGCCTGCGGTGAAGACTATCCGGCTTAGGATGGGGGACTGCTGAAAGGCCAAAACGTCGTGCTCGACCCATTTTCCAGAGCAAAGGAGTCCTTTATGCGATGTTTGCGCAAGAATTTCATGTCTTGTCTTCAGCTTCCACTTATTTCATGGGGCGCTCTGGTTCTCGTTCTTCTCGGAGCTTGCGCGGAGGTTCCAGAGCAGAAGGATTGGATTAACGTCGGCCAGACTACGAGAGACGAAGTGATCAAACGGTATGGCCAGCCGGATCTTGTCATGGCCTCCGAGGAAGGCGAAACTGCAATCTATCGGGCAAGGGGTCAGATACGATCTGCTCCCCAGGTCGAAATTCCAACAATGCAGGCAGGGCCTGGCGGGACGATGACCACCAAGATGGAGCCGATCAATCGAGGATCGGGGACTAGACCGGCGAACGGAGGTCTGCAGGAAAGACCAGAGCAGGAGCTGCGCATTCGTTACAACGCCCAGGGCATCGTGCAGGAACTCAATCGGTAGGTTGCTTGTCAATAATCATCAGTCCATGAAGCTAGCCCAGAGAAGGGCCTGTGAAATTCTGGCAGCTTCTCTTCCTCAATAAGATTCCTCCCTCCCAGTCGAAGAGATCTTTCCCGGCTTCAGTTTGGTTAATGTGAGTCGCGCCACCGGACTTGGGATGCAATTGAGCTGATGCCGGCTGCCAGTTACCCACTCAGGAATTGAGCCGTCCCGGTCAGCGCCACGCAGGTGTCACTGGCATATATAGGGAAAGGCCGGCGAAGGTCTTTGATACTAAACGGTTTCGGATCATGAAACCCAATCGTAACAATGGCCTGCCATACTTCTTCAAGAACCAATCAGAACGAATGGAATCGTGCGAAGAAGGAGGTGCCCATGAAAGACAACATTGTGACGATGGCCGACCAGAAAACAATCGCCATCGTGGCGCATGACAATAAGAAACAGGATCTTCTGGCCTGGGCCAAGTTCAACCGTGAGGCGCTCGCCGGTCACAACCTCATTGCGACCGGGACGACGGGCAAGTTGCTAAACACGGAACTTGGTCTCCCGGTGACGCGGCTGCAGAGCGGTCCGTTAGGTGGGGATCAACAAATTGGCGCGAAGATCAGCGAAGGCGAGATCGATGTCTTGATCTTCTTCTGGGACCCGCTCGAACCGCACCCGCATGACCCGGATGTGAAAGCGCTCCTCCGCATCGCCGTCGTCTGGAATATCCCAATCGCCTGCAATCGGGCTTCGGCGGATTTTCTCATCTCGTCCTCCCTCATGCCGCAGGAATATGATCGGCTTGTCCCAGATTACGAGGGGCATCGAAACCGGCTCGTCCGTCTGGACGTGGCTTAGCGGGATGCTCAACAGGTCCGCCAGCATGGCTTTGACGTGGTTCAGAGACACCACGTAGGTGGAGTCTCTGAACTGACTACAACCGCCGATTCAGTATTTGAGTCTAGACCAAAGCGGGTCTGTTCTTCTTCCACCGGTCGCTTCCGTAGATGGGTGTTCGGGCTCGGCTTGGCTTGGGAAGTCGGCGGCGTTGTCGGTTCAGGGCAATCATCTGGTCGATGACGTCCCCGCAGTGGACGCAGCGCAGGGCAAGAACTCTGGTTCCTCCCTCGTAGATGATCTCAGCCACTCTCAAGCCGGCACAGCGGGTGCACTGCATGACATCTCCTTGATTACACGGTCGTTAGTAATGGAGACTCGTCTTGGTGGTCGCCTGTCACTGGATTGGGAACTGCCTGCGCAGTAACGCGCCGGACCTGTTCACGAATTGCGAGGACCACCTCGCAGACCGGCCCGAATTGAAAATCCTCAAGCAGCTGGTGAAGCCGGCTGGCTGTCTCATCGAGGTTCAAGTAGTGACAGAATTCGGAAAGCAGGGTGCCCTGCATGCGCGGCTGCGCGGCATCGAGCTCCCATAACCGCATGTAGACGACAATCGGTTCGTCGAGGGCTCCGATTCGGGAAAGAAATGATTTCAAACGTGGATACCTGAGAGCCCGAAGGTACCCGCCTCCTCCAATGGCAATACGGAATCCTCCCATATTCATGGTAGAGGGTGGGATTTCCCAGAGACTGCTTCCTTCCCAATAAAGCCGATGGATCCATTGGTTCGCGCCCGGAATCCCTGCCAGATCATGTACGATGGGAAGTACGCTGCTGTCATACAGAAATCCTTCTTCGGCCACGATCGGCAGGGCCCAGGGTGTGTGCGCGGTGATACTCAGGCTCGGCGCACGGAATCCGACGACCGGCTCTCCCGTGACATCCTCGAGAATACGTTTGGCGCGGCGAATGTCTTGTCGAAAAATCTGCGGGGTTTGTGCGGCGACCAACTCATGCCCGTAGCCGAGACAGGCAATCTCGTGGCCGGCTGCCGAGACGGCGCGAATGACCGACGGGTGCCGTTCAGCCAACCACCCGAGCGCAAAAAACGTGGCTTTTGTTGAGTGGTGCGCCAGCAGCTCGAGGATTCGCTCGACGTTCGATCCGACACGGCTCTGGAATGATGACCAATGGCGCCGGCGCATGGGAGAGTCGAATCGCGACGCGTGGAAATGCTCCTCGAGATCGATGGTCAGGATGTGGCGCGCTCGTTTAATGATTTTTCGCAAGGTGGTCTCCTTATGAACGTTGCAGTCCGGGGCTTATCCCTTCTCCTGGCAGGAAGGGACAAGCGCGGGGAGCCAGGTACACGGCGAGGTAGCAGCTGGACTTCTGAGTGCGGGCGGGCGGTAGAAGTCTCCGGCATAGGGCTAGTATCCGGCGGCCTCTTCCTCGACGAGGGTGAGACAGGGGACGCAGTAGCGCGAATCCGGCTGCACTTTGAGCCTGGCATAGGGGATCTCTTGACTGCAGCGGGAACAGATTCCGTACGAACGCGCATGCAGAGACGTGAGCGCCTGCTCAATCCGCCGAAGCTTTTCAATGGCGAGCATCTTTACCGACAAGGCGACATCGAGCTCATGCTCGGCGGCGGCCTGGTCCATCGGGTCGGGGAAGAGGTCCGGTTCTGTCGTGCTCAGATGCGACATCATGGTTTCGTGTGTGAGCACCGCTCGAAGTCTATTGAGTTCGTTTTGAAGATCCGCGTAATTCGTGGTCTTCCGCGAACGGATGTGCGGGAGTTTCAACGGAACCATTCTCGGGACACGGTTTGATGAGCTCGTGTTCGGCATCGGTTTCACCTCCCTGTGGCTGTACTTCTACAACATCAACGGCACGGGAGGATCAGCGGCGGATCAAATCTCTGTAACGCCTGTTTGGTGTGTGCACAAAGGGGGAGAGGGTGACGTGATCCTTGAAATACCCGAAAGCAGAGGGTTTTATGTGAGGGGTCCTGTCTCCTCGAAGAAAAAGTTAACGAGTTTGTAACATGCCCTTGTGCTGAGTGTGATGGTGCAAGGCCACGATGCTAGAATTCAAGAAGGATAGGCTTGTTGCGTGCGCCTGTTCAGAGCGATGGGCAAGGGGATTCGAGTGGGAACCAGAATGATGTGGAAGTTAAGCTCGTTGGCTTTGTGTGCGCTGCTGTTGGTTATAGCGGGCTGTGCGCGCCCTCAGAAGTACATCGACGTCACGTGCGGGAAAATGCCTGGCGATACCCTGCTGGATCGTGAGGCTGCTATCCAATGCCAGACCTTCAAGAAAGCCGAAGCAGCCACAGCGGTCTATACCGAAGCGTCGCTGTTGGTGAAGTCCTACCGTGCCTGTCTCGGGAAATACGAGGGGATGCGATCAGATAGAGCGAAAGAGTACTGCGCGGAATACCCCAAGGCCCTTGCAGAGGTAACCTGTTCTAAGGTGGCTGGGGATATCGTGTTGGGTCCCGAGGTGGCGATTCAATGTCAGCAGTTCAAGCAGGAAGAGGCAGCCACCGCTGTATATAACGAAGCAACCTCGCTCCTGAAGTCGTACCGGGCCTGTTTGGAGAAGTATGAGCAGGCACCAGCGCGTGCCAGAGAATATTGCGGGCAGTACGGGAAAGCGCTGCAAGACATCGGGCTGCAGATCAAAGGGCCCCTCGACTCAGATTCCTCCGCAAAGGATACGGCTCGAACCCCGGCGAAATCCAAGTACTAGTGCTGGCTCCTGCTTGTACGGTCCGTTTTTCCTGCCCTAGTGAGCCCCTATCTGGCAGTCTCGCGGTTCCCAGCCTGTGGATCGCCGGTCCTCGTCAAAATAGACCCGGTACCCCACACAGCGAGAGTTCCCTGCCAGGAATTCGTAGTCCCAGACCTCGCTTCCCGTCGGAAGTTTCTTGAGCCGCTGCGGGTAGCCGAATCGGCGGATCATCTCGTCCTGTGCGATCTGTCCGATACTGGCTTCAAACTCTTCCACTCGGGGATGGCTGCAAGACAGAAGAAGCGGCAAGAGACAGCCGGGAAGGAAGAAGGACAATCTCAAGATACGTGTCATCGTCACGATGGTACGAGGCAAGCCGTTGTTAGGTATGGACAAATCATGCGGTGTCCGCGAGAGGAAATCAAGCGGCGGTCAAGGGCGGGAAGGACTCATCCGTGGGATACCTCAGTGGCGACCACAAAGGAACGGTGAGCGACGGGTGGCCTGCCAGACTCTCTTCGATGGCGAGTTGGCACCACGCCGTCAGTTCCCGCCGATTGCCGGTTGAGCTTTCGACGGGAGTCGTAAATGATAACTGTGCCTGTGTAGCCGGTCTGGCGAGGACGTTCACGATTGACGACACCAGCGACTGGTTGCCGACAAAGGCGATGTCGGGATCGAGCGATCCATCCGGTCGTTTATACTCAATTGCGACAGGCCAGACCAGCGCCTCAGCGCTGATGGCCGACTCAAACAATCCTGAGTGGAATGTTTGAATGGATGTGCCATCGCTTGTTGTGCCTTCAGGGAAAAGGGCGATGCAGTCCCCGCGCCTCAAGGAGGCGCTCACTCCTTTCGCCACGCGGGCCAGCTCATGAGGGCTGGTCCGTTTCAGGAAGAGGGTGCCTGTTCGGGCGGCCATCCATCCCACCAACGGCCATTGTCTCACTTCCGCCTTAGCGACAAAGCGCACACGCCGACAGGCGTTGATGACGAGAATGTCCATCCATGAAACGTGATTCGCTACAAACAGCACGGACGACACGCACCCCGGCGGCGTCTCGCCGCGCAGGTTCAGACGAATCGACAGGACGTCCAAGACCTCGCGGCACCAGCACTCGATGATCACGTCCCGCTCGGAGGGCCGGATGTGGGGGAAGACGCCCCAGATAAGGAGCAGTCCTTCAAGCAGCTTCAGAACGAGCTGGCAGCCCCGTTTCAGCTTGGTTAGGCTGCTGGTGCATGGACTTGGCATGGCGCTCCCAAGAAATGTCGGGCGTAGCGTGGATTCATCCTCGACAGAGGCAACAACATGAACAAGTCGGCCGTGTGGAATTGCTCATCCCAGCCTGGTTCGCCGCAGATGTAGGCCCCCAGTCGCACGTACCCTTTAACCAAGGGCGGAAGAATCGGCTTGCTGACGAGATGGCATGCATCAATCGGGTATCGACGATTGGGGACGACACGCCAATAGCTGGGACTCATGCAGGTGTTTCGGAGGCTGAGGTACGTCTCTGTGGCTAAGCTTCCTCCATCTGCCAGACTGATGCTGGCGCAGCCCATCAAGTACTCGTACCCGCCAGTCATCATGTATTGGGCCAGTCCCGCCCAGAGGAGCGTAATGACGCCGCCATGGCGATAGTCCTGGTGAATACAGGATCGGCCGACTTCGACGATGCGAGGCACGAGCGGTTTCAAATTGGTAAGATCAAATTCGGTTTCTGAATAGAACCGGCCCGCTTCTTTGGCTTTCCTGGAGGACAGAATGCGGTAGGTGCCGACCACTTCATCGCGGTCGGTGTCGCGCACGATCAGGTGATCGCAATAGGAGTCGAATTCATCCTCATCGATACCCGACCAGCGGCTGGCTAGTTGTGCGCCGCATTCTTCGGCGAAGATGCGGTACCGGAGTCGCTGTGCTTCGCGGACTTCAAACGCAGACTTGGCCAGGGTCACGGCCAGGTTCGATCGCTGAGCGTTTTCGATCATGAGAGATTCCATGGTTCTCCCTCCTGTGTAATCGTGTCTGTCTGTATCAAGCCTGGCGGGGCCATGTAACAATGACGTAAAGTCGTGGTGAATCGTCCGTTAATTCGGGATTAGGAATCTGGGCGTGAAAGTAGAAAGCCTTACTACACGAAGAAGTGTGGGAGAGAAGGGGATTGGGACCAGAGTACGAGCAGGCTACTTTGCAGGAGCTTGATCCGAAAGCTTGTATCCAAGCGATTTCACGGAGACGATGGCGTCATTCAGGAGAGGGACTTTGATTTTCAGTCGACGAATATGGACGTCCACTGTTCTCGTTGTCCCATAGTAGTCGTAGCCCCATACGGCATTCAGCAGGACATTCCGAGTCAGTACGCGCCCAGGGTGACGCAGCATGTGTTCGAGCAGGCCGAACTCCTTGGCAGTGAGAGACACTTCTTTCCCCATCACGGTGACTTCGTGCCGGGAGAGATCCATCAAGAGCGGCCCAAAACTATATGATGTTTGCTGTTGATCATCTGTCCGTTCGAGGCGGCGAAAGAGTGCTTTTACCCTAGCGACCAACGCTTTGGGGCTGAACGGTTTCGTCACATAGTCATCGGCGCCGAGTTCGAGCCCGACGATGGTATCGGACTCCTCTGCTTTGGCCGTCAGCATAATGATGGGAAGGAGTGCGGTGTCCGGCGCGTTGCGAATTTTCTTGCAAACTTCAATGCCGTCAATTTCTGGAAGCATGAGGTCAAGAATCAGAAGGTCAGGATGTTCTGACTTAACGAGCTTCAGCGCTTCGAACCCCGACTTCGCGACATTTGTGTGAAACCCTTCCTTCTCCAGATAGAGTTTCACCAATTGGGCGATGTCCGCTTCGTCTTCGACGATCAGGACCTTTTTGGATGCAGGAGGCATGTTGTCACCATTCTGAATTGAATATGCTACTGCCGAATCAAAGAGGACTACTGACAGTCCCGTAGGATAGTCCTTCAATGTTACAGTTGTATTAACTCAGAATTTGTGCGGTAAGGAGTACGGATGTTCGAGACTCAATAGACAGAAGCCAAGGTCTGATTCTTACTTATTCCGTGCTCGGGGCATGGGCTCCTGATCTTGGGAGGGTCTGTCGATTCAGAGGGGCCGGTTAATCCTCCTGTGGCCGAATCATGGTCCGCAATCACTCTATACCAATGGACTATGCCCCCATGGTCTATGAGAGGAGTAGCGGAGGCACGACCCGATCACAACGTGATTGTGCGAGGGGGACTGGAGGCGTCGGCAGGAGTATGGTTGTGAATCTCAAGGGCTTCGTCGAGGACTCGGAGCGACTCATTGAGGAGGTCTGCTGCACAGGTCAGGGTGACGTGAATTTGCTGGAGGGCCTCCTCCCACTTCCCTTCCTGGTGGAGGGTTTGAAAACGGCGATGATGTTCATCCATGATCGCTTGCTTCGCATCCAGCATGAGACTGTCGACGGCTGTCACAGGTGCCTCCATTCTTGTGATCCTGGCCGCACGGTAACAGACCCTATAGTTTCACCGCAATGATACGAATGGGTGGTTAATGTGATTGTTTAACTATAATGGGGAACATATTAAGTGTATGTGTATATTAACAACATTCACATACCGAGATTCACAGACCATCCTACTTCTGTCGCACCAGCCAAACATCCGCCAGTTTAGTCCGGCGCATTCCAAGAAGCTAGGCTGCTCTACGGCTTGACGGTTCGCCGGCTAGAGGGTTATCTTGCCGCGTACGATTGATTCATAGAGGAGGGACTGATGCGCAAGATCTCGAGATGGCCCCTGGTCGTGGTTGGATTCCTACTCACTGCCTGTACCTCAACCGAATGGGTCCACCCCAACAAGCCCTCGTCCGAATATACAAATGATTACAATAAATGCGAGAATGCCGCCGTGCGCGACCCTAAACTGCAGCAGGGCAGTCAGCTCCTCATCCTCCAGGCCACAGAACGTTGTCTCCAAAAGGAAGGCTGGCGGATGGTTGAACGGTAACAGCCGCTCCTCCTTCTTTCATTTTTCTCTTCTTCGATAAAATTCTTCTCGCCTGCACCCGTTCCCTCTGTTAGGCGCCACCTCTCCGGCTCCGACGGCCAGCCGGAAAGTGATGCTTGGCCACTTCCACACCAGAACAGCCCTATCCGCTCCGTTCGATACACAATTTACACAGACTTTACGAGGTATTCACAGGATTGGCATGTGCACCGGGTAAGGTAGAGGCACAAGAATATGCAGGAAACGCTCACACCAACCCGGAGCAGGTCATGAAGAACACAGAGGCCTATCTGTTCGTACTCACAATCTCTCTCTTGCTCGCCGCGCCGATCGTTCGGGCCATTCAGACATTACTGGCCATGCGCGCACGAGTTATCTTCCCTCTCCTTCGTCTAGAAACAGGGCACCACTACAGCACGTTAATCACATCCGCACGTAGCATGGAATCCATCATCTGCCCGCACTGCGCATCGTCCTTTGATCACTACATCGACTCGAACCAGACTACATTCACGCAACCGAGGAGAGCCCTATGATCTCAGTCGATCGGCTCATGACTCGTCAAATAGTCAATATCGAAGCAGGTACCTCAGCCATTGAGGCGGCGAAGCTCATGAAGAACCACAAAATTGGCAGTGTGTTCGTGACAAAGCAAGACCGCATCGTCGGCATCGTGACGGAGCCCGATATTGTCCGGAAGGTCGTCGGAACGGATCGGGTGCCCTATTACATCCCTGTGGAAGAGATCATGAGCAGCCCCGTCATCGGCATCGATGGCTACCGGTCTGTGACCGAAGCGGCTGATCTGATGGAACAGCACGGCACACGCCATTTGGCCGTATTCAAGGATAACTCGATTGTCGGGATCTTGTCGGTGCGCGACCTGCTGCATCCGATTTCAATCGATGAGTTTTGAGAGGTCGAGGCCGGCGTCACAAGAAAGGGGACTCGTAGACATGGCATTTAATCTCTTCTCATCACTCTTTGCCATGGGCGTGCGGTTCACTCTCGTGCTCGGCGTCATGCTATTCATTGTTTCACTCGGCCGAGATGGCTGGAATGTCCTGTCGAAGTTTGAATAGGACCATGACACAAACCACCATGGAACAGACCCTGTCGAACGGCTGGCCCAAGCGATTCATCATCACGCTCACGGCCTACGACGTTACACGTGTCTGGGAAGCGGGCACGCGATTTATTCTGAGCCTTCTTACCCTGACGATCCTCCTTGGCCTGGCAGGGGGCGTTGTGAAAACGTTTCTCGACTTGCGGCTTCTTCTGTCCGCCAACGTGGAAGTGGCCCTTCGGCAGGTGCTGGTCGACACCCTGACCCTGCTGGCCGTTGTCGAAGTATTGAAGACCACTCTTACATATTGCTCTGACGGGCGCGTTCGGGTCACGTTTATCGTCGACACAGTCCTTGTGGTGATGCTGACGGAGGTCATCTCACGATGGTTCACGGGCGGGGAGTGGCATCAATTCGCGATGCTGGGAGGCATCTTACTCACGCTGGGTGTGATTCGCATCGTGGCCGTCCGATACAGCCCGGCGCCGACGACGTTTACGCAACAGGCCAGTCAACCGGGGCTATCATTTCTTTAATCTAACCAGGAGGTACCTATGTCTATGAGTTCTCTTCTTGAATCAGATCAGGTTGCTCAACCTGTACAACGCGAGCGTCCCTATAGCGATGCTCTCAGGGAAACCATTCTCGACCATCTCGATGAGCAGACCGTCATCAGTCTGGATACCCTTATTTGCCTCATGCCCCAATACACCTGGAATCAAATCTTCCACACTGTCGACCAACTCGCCCGATGCAACAAGATTGTCCTTCGCCGGCATCGATTTGCATACACGCTCTTCTCGATTAATTTCGTGGCATAACGCCATCCTTCCAGTCAGACCTTCACCGCCCTCACGGCGCATTCATTACAACTAGCGAGACTCGCGGCACGGGCGAGACGAGGCAGGAATCCAATCTGCCTTCATCGCTCCTTTCTCGCATGTCTCGCGCTTCACGCGCCACAGGCCAGACTGTCGTATGAGTTTTTTGTGGTTACAGAGGTTGTGTCACGGGGCGGGGGATGACTCTGACTCTTCCCGACAGGAACGATCAACGGCGATTACACCGATCAGCAAGGCCTATTGTCAGGCAAAGTCGCTTTTGGAAGCTTCTGGGGGAGTGGTGTGGCGAATGATCTTGCCCTCCACAAGGTAGACCACCAGCTCTGCGATATTGGTGGCATGATCGGCCATTCGTTCGAGGTATTTGGAAATGAAGCTCAAGCGAATGGCGCGTGTAATCGTTTGAGGGTTCTCGAGCATAAATGACAGCAGCTCACGGAATAGCTGCTCCATCAGGTCATCGACGAAATCGTCGTCCGCGAGCACCTTCCGCGCGAGCGTGGCCTCTTCCTTGACGAAGGCATCAATGCTTTCCTTCACCATCGTCCTGGCCCACTTCGCCATGCGTGGAATATCGATATAGGGCTTCAGCTGTGGCTCGTCGTTCAGCTCGATCGACCGCTCGCAGACATTCTCCGCCAAGTCGCTGATTCGCTCGAGTTCGGTGGCGATTTTCATCGCCGTCGTCACCAACCGCAAGTCTCGTGCGGCAGGCTGATGGAGGGCCAGCAACCGGATACAGTCTTCGTCGATCTCCACATCCAACGCGTTGACCTGGTGATCTCGCTCGATCACCTGGCGGGCCAGGGCCGAGTCGCGTGCGACCAGCGCGGTCAGGGCCTTGTCGATCTGATCTTCCGCCAGCCCGGCCATTCGCAGGAGCTTGGTCTTCAACTCGGTGAGTTCTTCGTCAAAGTGGCGTTGTAGCATAGAGGTCAACCAAATCGTCCGGTGATGTAGTCTTCTGTCTGCTTTTTGACAGGCGTGGTAAAGAGCTGCTTCGTGAGGCCAAACTCCACCAGTTCGCCGAGGTACATGAACGCCGTCCAATCGGACACCCGGGCGGCCTGCTGCATATTGTGCGTCACGATCAGGATTGTCACACGACGTTTCAAGTCAAGCAACAATTCCTCGATACTGGCCGTGGCCATCGGGTCGAGCGCCGACGTCGGCTCATCCAACAACAGAAGTTCCGGGTCGGTGGCCAAGGCCCGGGCGATACAGAGTCGCTGCTGCTGGCCGCCGGATAGAGACGTCGCCCGTGCGAGCAACCGATCCTTGACTTCTTCCCACAAGGCCGCGCTGCGCAAAGCCTGTTCGACCTTCTCATCCAACATCTCCCGTTCGGTAGTCCCCCGAACCTTCAGGCCGTAGGCCACGTTCTCATAAATGGATTTGGGAAAGGGGTTTGGCTTTTGAAACACCATGCCGACCCGCATCCGCACCTCGATGGGATCGACCTCGCGTGCCAGGATATTTCGGTGATCGGGATAGAGCAGAATTTCACCCTCGTAGCGGTTCCCTGAATAGAGATCGTGCATCCGGTTAAAACAGCGGAGAAAGGTGGACTTTCCACAGCCTGACGGCCCGATCAATGATGTGATCTGGTATTCGGCGATAGGGATCGACAAGTTCTTCAATGCCAGCCTGGTCCCATAGGAGAAACTGAGGGCTCGTGTCTCTGCCTTGAGCGGCTTGGGCCAATCCTGAGGCTGGGGTGAGTCGACGAGATTCATGCTACCAGGTGACTTGCTTTCGCATACGATATCGTAAATAGATGGCCGCCCCGTTCATGGTAAGGGTCATCACGACCAACAGCACGCCGGCAGCCGCCGCGTTGCCGGCGAAGTCCTCGCCGGGCCTCGAAACCCATCCGAACATCTGGATGGGCATGACCGTAAAAGGGGATAGGAGCCAGTCAAATGAGACATACGGCGGATGCGTGGTAATCGGAGCCGGAGGCAGAAAGGCAATAAAGGTGAGGGCGCCGATTGTGACAATGGGGGCCGTCTCACCGATTGCTCGGCTCAAGGCCAGGATAATGCCGGTGAGGATGCCAGCCGAGGAATAGGGCAGCACGTGATGGGCGACCGTCTGCCACTTGGTGGCGCCCAACGCATAGGCCGCCTCGCGGATCTCCACCGGAATCGCGCGAATCGCTTCACGCGTCGTGACGATCACCACCGGGAGAATCAAGAGTGCCAACGTGAGGCCCGCCACAAGAATATTTTCTCCCAGGCCCAAGATGTAGACGAACAGTCCGAGCGCCAGCAAGCCATAGATGATCGAGGGCACGCCGGCCAGATTCGTGACCGTCACCTCGATCAATTCGGTCATCCACGTTCTCCGTGCGTATTCTTCCAGATAGATCGAAGCTGCAACGCCCAGCGGCACACCCACGACCGCTGTGACCAGCATGATCAAAGTCGAACCAACCCACGCCGGGAGGATACCCGCTTGTGCGGCATGACGAGACGGAAATGACATCAGGAACTGCCAGTCGATTCTCGTGATTCCTTGGAACACGAGCGCCCCGAACAACAACACCAGCGTTCCGACTCCGATGGCGAGTGAGCAGAGACCCAATACCTTGAACAGAGCCTCGGCGATCTTGCGCCGTGCGATGGTTGGGTGGGGATGTGAAGAGGATTGTGCCGACATCAATACACCTCCCGAAACCGCTTCCGCATCATATGGCCAAGGATGTTGAAGGCGAAGGTCATCACGGCCAGCACAAGCCCTGCTGCAAAAATGCTCTGGTAGCCGATGCTGCCATGGGGCAGATCACCGAGAGCCACTTGGACAATGTAGGCGGTAATGGTGGCCGCCGGCTCCAGAGGATTCCAGGTCAAGTTCGGGTTTTGCCCTGCCGCGATCGCCACCACCATGGTCTCGCCGACCGCACGCGAGATCCCGAGCACATAGGCGGCCACGAGGCCGGACGTGGCAGCCGGCACCACTACTCGCCAGGCCGTCTGCAGGCGGGTCGCTCCCATCGCATAGGAACCTTCCCGCAACACCATCGGTACAGCGCGCATCGCATCCTCGCTGAGCGAGATCACGAAGGGCATGATCATAATGCCGATGACGATACCGGGACCGAGCATGTTGAACCCCGGCAGATCCGGCCAGAGATGTTGGAGTGCGGGGGTGACGACGATCAGCGCAAAATACCCGTACACGACGGTCGGGACGGCCCCCAGCAGTTCTAACGTTGGCTTCATGACTTCCCGCACACGAGACGAGGAGAATTCTGAGAGATAAATTGCCGCCACCGTTCCGAGAGGAATCGCAACGAGCAGACCGACCCCGCTGGTGACGAGCGTGCCGGCGAGCAGGGGCAGGATCCCATAGTGGGGATTGGCAAAGAGGGGAGTCCAGAGTGTATCAGTGAAAAAGTCCTTGAGCGGAACCGTCCTGAAAAATCCGATCGACTCAGAAAGGAGCACGGCGATGATCGTCACGGTCGCGGCCACGGACGTGAGCGCGGCAAGAAACAGCCCACCTTCGATCGCCCCTTCGCGTCGCTGACGCGTACGGCGGCGCGTAGCCGCCTCCGCTATGGCGTCTGGCTTCTTGATACGAATCGCCTCCTGCATCACCACAATGGACTTACTCATTAACAGACTGACCTCTTCCTATGCACGACCTCCTCGAATCCGATCCAGAACAGCAGCCCCATGGAGTCTACCGTTTGGGGGGACGACTCATGATTTCCTCAACCGCCAGTCCGACTTCAGGCACACCGCCAAACCCGGTTCCCAGGACGCCTTTTTTGAACCGCTCACGCGCCATATTATATGCTTGCTCCGGCAAGGGAATATACCGGACTTCTGCGATCAGCTTGGGGCCTTCCGTTAGGTAGTACTCGACGAAGTCTTTCACCTCTATGCGCTTGGCTGCATGCTCGCTGATATAGATGAAGAGGGGACGTGAGAGGGGCTGATAAGTGCCTTTGACGACATTCTCAGGACTGGGCAACACCGGTCCGTTCTTTCCGACAATGGCAACCGCTTTCAGCTTCTTCATCTGCGCTGCGTAATAGGCAAATGGTATGTACCCCAGCGCATTCTTATTGTTCTCGATCCCCTGTACGAGGACGTTATCGTCTTCGCTGGCAGTGTAATCGCCACGGCTGGCCTTGGGCTTTCCTACAATGGCATCGGTGAAGTAGTCGAACGTGCCGGAATCGGAGCCTGCGCCAAAGAGCACGAGCGGTGCGTCGGGCCAGTCAGAGTGGATCTGGTTCCATCTGGTGATTTTACTCTGGGCCGCCGGTTCCCAGATTTTCTTCAACTCTTCCACGGTCATCGAGGTGATCCAGGTATTCTTCGGGCTGACCGCCACCGTCAAGGCATCGAAGGCGATGGGCAGTTCGTAATAGGCGATGCCGTTCTTCTGACAGAGGTCCATTTCTTCTCTAAGGATCGGCCGGGAGGCATCCGCGATGTCCGTCTCACCTCGACAGAACTTCTT
>Ga0209048_10001618_pt1 | contig 22878 bp, 21 predicted proteins | sample FrelakmetCRP12CR_FD_187146 | JGI IMG/M metagenome (GOLD analysis project Ga0209048, IMG submission 187146) | Freshwater lake sediment microbial communities from the University of Notre Dame, USA, for methane emissions studies - CRP12 CR (SPAdes)... | ecosystem: Environmental > Aquatic >... | reverse complement strand
GACCATCGTCTTCATCTGCTTCGGCGTCAGGTTCTGCGCCTCGTCGATGATCAGGAACTTGTTGATGAACGTGCGGCCGCGCATGAAGTTCAGGCTCTTGACCTTGATCCGCGAGCGGATCAGGTCGCGCGTGGCGGCGCGACCCCATTCGCCGGCGTCGTCGTCGGTCTTGTTCAGCACGTCGAGGTTGTCCTCGAGCGCCCCCATCCACGGGTTCATCTTCTCCTCCTCGGTGCCTGGAAGGAACCCGATGTCCTCGCCGACCGGGACCGTGACCCGCGTCATGATGATCTCGGAGTACACCTTGAACTCGAGCGTCAGCATAAGCCCCGCGGCGAGCGTCAGCAGCGTCTTGCCGGTGCCCGCCTGGCCAAGCAGCGAAACGAAATCGACGTCGGGGTTCATCAGCAGGTTGAGCGCGAAGTTCTGCTCGCGGTTGCGCGCCGTGATGCCCCAGACGTTGTTCTTCTGGTGCGTGTAGTCCTTGAGGGTCTGCAGCACCGCGGTGCGGCCCGTGATCTCCTTGACGAGCACGTACAGCGGCGCCTCGCCGGGCCGTTCCTGGAAGAGGAACTCGTTCACCAGCAGCGACGGCACGAGCGGTCCGGTGACGCGGTAGTACGTGTGCCCGCCCTGCTGCCAGGACTCCATGGCCTTGCCGTGGCGGTCCCAGAAGTCGTCCGGGAGGGCGCGCATTCCGCTGTACAGGAGCTCGGTGTCCTCGAGCACCTTGTCGTTGAAGTAGTCCTCGGCGGCGATCGAGAGCGCGCGCGCCTTGATGCGCATGTTGATGTCCTTCGACACCAGGATCACCTGGCGCTTCGTGTGCATGTGCTGCAGGTGCATGACGACGGCGAGGATCTGGTTGTCCGCCTTGCCGTTGGCGAGCGACGCGGGCAGCACGGTCGTGATCACTTCGGTCTGCAGGAAGAGCTTGCCGGTGGCCGCGCCACCCGACTTGGCCGCGAGCGGAATGCCCTCGGCGATGCCGTCGGGCATCGCGGTGACCAGTTCGTCGAGAAAGCGCGAGGCCTGCCGCGCATTGCGCGCGACCTCGGTGACGCCCTTCTTGTTGTTGTCGAGCTCCTCGAGCGTGAGGATCGGCAGGTAGATGTCGTGCTCCTCGAACCGGAAGAGGCTCGTCGGGTCGTGCATGAGCACGTTGGTGTCGAGCACGAACAGCTTGCTGGCCGGAACGAGACGGGTGGCCGGGCCGGTCTTGCCGGCGGGTTTGGCGGATTTGCGGGCAACGAGGGTTAAGGGCGCGGGACGGATCTTGCGCTCGACCATGTGCCTCCTTGGCGGCTGCGGTTGCGGTGGGGACGCGGGGACGGCGTCAGGGCCATCCTAGCGCCCGTTCCCGGTCAACACAAGCTCTGGGGGTGCGTGCGGCCCGCCAACGGCAGGGATTGTGGCTAAATGGAATGTCTTCCGGAGTCGCCCGGCGTCGCGCGACCGGTCGTCGCACGCGTCCGACCGCTTCATTCCCCGAGCGCCTTCACCGCCTCCAGGACCTCTGCGGCATGGCCCTCGACCTTGACCTTGCGCCATTCGCGGATGAGCTTGCCGTCGGGCCCGATCAGGAACGTCGACCGCTCGATCCCCCGCACCTGCTTGCCGTACATGTTCTTCATCCTGATGACGTCGAACTCGGCGCAGAGCTTCTCGTCGGCGTCGGAGATGAGCGGGAACGGAAACGCCATCTTCGCCTTGAAGCCTTCGTGCGACTTGATCGAATCACGCGATACGCCGGCCACGACGGCACCGGTCTTCGCGAATTCCTTGTGCAGGTCGCGGAAATCCGCGCCCTCGACCGTGCAGCCGGGCGTGTTGTCCTTCGGGTAGAAGTAGAGCACGACGGGATGCCCCTTGTGGTCGGCGAGGCGAAACGTCGCACCGCCGGTCGCGGGGGCCGCAAAATCGGGGACTTTCTTGCCTGGCATCGTGAGGCTCCTTGATTGGAATCGGAGGAAAGAGCGAAATGCGGGCGAGGGCTTCCGTTTGGCGTGCGAGGTCAGGCAGAATGCGCGCCGGCGGCAACAGGGCGCGACCCCCGTCTCACGCCGCCTGCGCGAGATCGACGCCGGCGAGGAACTCCTCGCCCTGCACGAGCAGCGTGCCCGTGCGCCCCTCGACCGTGCCCGCGCCCACTTCGCAGCGCGGCAGCGCGAGCGGCTGCAGCGTCTCGAACAGGGCGCGCGTGGATACGAGCTTCCAGCCCTGCGCCTTCCAGCCCGCGAGGAGCTGTTCGAACGCGGGCGCGAGGCGCATGCCCTCCAGCTCCGCGTGCAGCGTGAAGACGTGGCCCGCGGCCGCCGGTTCCTTCGTCCGTTCCAGCAGGTGCGCGGCGACGTTGGTCTCGGTGACGCCGGCGCGGCCGATCAGTTCGTCGAGCGTGGGCAGCGTCGTCGGAAGCTGCGGGCAGCGTATCAGCTCGGCGTTCCAGACCGGGAGATGCGGATGCGTACCGCGCCCGTCGGAACAGTACTCGAAACCCAGACGCTGCGTGAGCCGCAGCGCGTGGACGTTCATCTGCCAGCCCGCAGCGCCGTGCGTGAGCGGCGCGGTCCCGAAGATCTCGGTGTAGCGGTCGCAGGCGCGCTGCATCTCGGCCTTCGTCCAGGCGGCATCGGCGCCCGCAACGCCGTCCTGCCAGCGGACGTGGTCCCAGGCGTGGATCCCCGTCTCGAACCCGGCGTCGCGCGTCGCGCGCATCACGTCTCCCGCGCGCCGGCCGATGTCGGGGCCCGGCAGCAGCGTTCCGTACAGCAGGGTCTTCACGCCGTAGTGCCGCACGACCGAAGTGCGGCGGATCTTGCCGAAGAAGCCCGGGCGGAACACGCGGCGGATCGCCCGTCCGGTGTGATCGGGGCCGAGGGAGAAGAGGAACGTCGCGTCGGCGGCGTGCTTCCTGAGCAGCATGACGAGGTTGGGCACGCCCTCGCGGGTGCCGCGCAGCGTGTCGACGTCGATTTTCAGCGCGAGAAGCATGCGAATCGAACGGTGCCGGTTGCAGGCGGGGCGTGAAAACAGGGGCGCCGACCGCGACTCCCGGCGGCGGGATTCACTCCACGAGGCGCCGCGCCTCCGCGACGTGCCCGCTGTAGGCGTCGAAGATGCGGATCAGCGCCTCGTCCATCGCCACTCGCGGCTGCCAGCCGAGGTCGGCGCAGGTGTTGTCGATCATCGGCACACGATTCTGCACGTCCTGGTAGCCCTTGCCGTAGTACTCCGCCGACGTGGTCTCCACGATCTTCACGCGCTCGGCCGTGTCGCGGTACTCGGGGTAGGTGAGCGCGAGGTCCACCATCATCGTCGCCAGCTCGCGCACGGAAAAGTTGTTGGCCGGATTGCCGACGTTGTAGATCTTCCCCGACGCGACCGCGCCCTCGTTGGCCATGATCTTCATCAGCGCGGCGATGCCGTCGTCGATGTAGGTGAACGCCCGCTTTTGTGTGCCGCCGTCGACGAGCTTGATCGTCTCCCCGCGGACGATGTGGCCGAGGAATTGCGTGATGACGCGCGAGGACCCTTCCTTCGCGGTGTTGATCGAGTCCAGCCCCGAGCCGATCCAGTTGAACGGCCGGAACAGCGTGTAGTCGAGCCCTTCCTGCATGCCGTAGGCGTGGATCACGCGGTCCATCAGCTGCTTCGCGCACGAGTAGATCCACCGCGGCTTGTTGATTGGCCCCAGCACGAGCTCCGAGCTCTCGGGATCGAACGCGCCGTCGCGGCACATCCCGTAGACCTCGGACGTCGACGGGAAGATGAGCCGCTTGCGGTGCCGGACGCAGGCGCGGACGATCGGCAGGTTCGCCTCGAAGTCCAGTTCGAAGACGCGCAGCGGCTCCTTGACGTAGGTCGCCGGTGTGGCGATCGCGACGAGCGGCAGCACCGTGTCGCACTTCTTGATGTGGTACTCGATCCACTCCTTGTTGATCGTGATGTCGCCTTCGAAGAAGTGGAAGCGCTTCTCGGGCAGGAGCTCGGCGACACGATCCGACTGCATGTCCATCCCGTAGATCTCCCAGTCGGTGCCGGCGATGATCCGATGGGACAAGTGGTGGCCGATGAAGCCGTTGACGCCGAGGATGAGGATTCTTTTCATGACGGGGCTGGCGGTGTGCGTTGGCGGTCGTAGTCCTCATCCGGCGGCGCGGTCACGTCGACGCGCCGCGGCGGGAAATGCAACTCCGGGAGCAGGAAGCAGAGGTACAGGGCGAGACGCGTATTGTAGAACACCGCGGCGATCGTCATCGACGGCCTCCGCCCAGCCCGGCGGGGGCCGGGCCGAAGCGCTGCGTCAGCGCGGCCGCGCTCGTCGGGACGCCGCCGACCTCGAGCGCCAGCACGTGCAACGTGCCGCCGCCGCCGCATTGCGCCAGCAGGCGGCCGTCACGCGCGGCGAGGGTCGGCTGCGGTACGGGCGGCGTCGCCGGATCGACCACGCGGGTTCTCAGGACACGCGCGGCGACGCCGCCGACGGTCGTGATGGCGCCCGGGTAGGGCGGTGCAACCGCGCGCACCAGATCGTGGATCGCGGTGGCATCGCGGCTCCAGTCGATGGCACCGTCTTCCGGTGTGCGCCTGCGGAAGGAGCTTGCGGCCGCATGGTCCTGCGGGAGCCGCGGCGCATTGCCCGCGATCAGCGCGGGCAGCACGCGGGCGAGCGTGATCTCCGCGGCGACCGTCACCTTGTCGAATACCTCCTGCGCCGTGTCGTCCGGGAGGATCGGCACCGCGGTCTGTGCCACGATGTCGCCGTCGTCGGGCTTGGCGGTCATGTAGTGCAGTGTCGCACCGGTCTCGCGCTCGCCGTGCAGGACGGCCCAGTTGACGGGCGCACGCCCGCGGTATTTCGGCAACAGCGACCCGTGCATGTTGAGCGCGCCTCGTCGCGCCGCCGCGAGTAGCGGCGCCCCGAGCATCTTCCGGTAGTAGAACGAGAACAGGAAATCGGGCTCGAGCGCGGCGATTCGGCGGACGAACTCCGGGGCATTCGGATCGTCCGGTGCGACGGTCGCGATGCCGCACTCGGCGGCGGTCGCCGCCACGGAACCGAACCAGAGGGTCTCGCCGGGGCTGTCGGCGTGCGTGACGACGAGCGGCACGTCGATTCGATGCGCGAGCAGCACCCGCAGGCAGCGGACCCCGACGTTGTGGTAAGCGAAGACGACGGCGCGGGTCATCCCGATTCGCAGGCGCGCTCAGCGCTCGACCGGGGGCTGCCCGTCGCGCTCCAGCACGGCGTTGACCATGTAGCGTGGCCGCGCCCTGACCTGCTGGTAGATCCGGCCGACGTACTCGCCGACCAAGCCCAGCCCGAACAGCAGCATCCCGATGAGGAAGAACGCCAGGATGTCGCGGTCCCAGAAAACCGCCGTCGCCTCCTGCCAGTTCGCGTCGGGCCAGTCGAAGACGAACAGCCGGTAGACGATGACGCCGACGTAGGTCAGGAGCGCGAGCGCCGAGACCAGCATCCCGAACATCGAGAAGAGCTGCAGCGGCACCAGCGAGAACCCGGTGATGAGATCGAAGTTGAGCCGGATCAGCTTGTACAGAGGGTAATGGGACTTGCCCGCGGCGCGCTCCGCGTGCGCGACGTCGACCTCGGTCGGATTGACCGCGAACGTGTACGCGAGCGCCGGGATGAACGTGCTGACCTCGCGGCTCGCCGCCACCGCGGCGGCGATCTCGCGGCTGTAGGCGCGCAGCATGCAGCCTTGATCGGTCATCTGTATCCGCGTGATCCGCTCGCGCAGGCGGTTCATCGCCCGCGACGCCATCCGGCGCCACCACGAGTCCTCCCGCGTGCGGCGGACACTCCCGACGTAATCGTGGCCGGCGTCCATGGCGGCGAGCAGCTTGCCGATCTCCTCGGGCGGATTCTGCAGGTCGGCGTCCATCGTGACGATCCGCGCGCCGCGGCAGTGCTCGAAGCCGGCGATGATCGCCAGATGCTGCCCGTAGTTGGCGTTGAACAGCACCACGCGCGTCGTGTCCGGGCGACGCTCCCACTGCTCGCGCAGCAGGGCCGCGGAGCGGTCCCGGCTGCCGTCGTTGACGAAGATGACCTCGTAGCTCATGCCGAGGGCGTCGAGCGCCGGATAGAGACGGGCGAACAGAGCGGGGAGCCCGGCCTCCTCGTTGAAGACGGGGATCACGACGGAGAGTTGCGGCGTCTGCATCGTTTGCTCACTCGCTGGCCGGCGCGTGCCCTCGCGGTCAGGCACGTGCGCGCCCGACGATCTCGGCGACCGCGTCGCAGACCCGGTCCACGTCGGGCACCGTCATTCCCGCATGCAGCGGCAGCGCGACCGTCTCGCGGGCGATCCGCTCGGTCACGGGGAAATCACCCTCCTTGTACCCGTATCGCCGACCGAGCGTGCACAGGTGGAGCGCCTCGTACGATACACCGGTGCCGATGCCCTGGGCGTCGAGCGCGTCGCGGAACCGCTTCCGGGCGATCGCCATTCGGTCGAGCGGCAGCAGCACCGAAAACATGTTCCACGACTGCCCGTCGGCGTCGCGGGGTCGCGGCGGCAGCAGGCACGCGGGATCGGTCGCGAAGCGCTCGAAGTAGCGGCCGACGAGCGAGCGCCGCGTCGCGAGGAACTCAGGGAGCCTTTGCAGCTGCGCGACGCCGATGCGGGCGTTGACGTCGGGCAGATTGAATTTTCCGCCCGGGAACGCGACATCGCGCGTCCGGTCGGGCAGGTAGGCGATGCCGTGGAAGCGCAGCGGATCGACGCGCTTCGCTTCTTCGGCGTCGTTGACCACGAGCGCGCCGCCTTCGATCGTCGTCATGTTCTTGTTCGGGTGGAAGCTGAACGTCACGAGGTCGCCGAGGGCGCCTATGTTGCGGCCCTTCCACTGCGACCCCATCACCAGCGCCGCGTCCTCGATGACGCGCAGCGCGTGCCGGCGGGCGAGGGCGAGGAGCGCGTCCATGTCGACGAGCGAGCCCGGCCAGTGCGTCGGCACGATCGCCCGCGTGCGCGGCGTGATCGCCGCCTCGACCTGCGCCAGGTCGATGTTGCGGGTGACGAGGTCGCAGTCGACGAAGACCGGCGTTGCCCCGACCTTGACGATCATGTTGAGCACGGTGAAGAAGCTCTGCGCCGACGTGATGACCTCGTCGCCGGGCCCGATCCCCGCGAGCTGCAGCGCGACCTCCACGGCGGCCGTCGCCGACGTCAGCGCCTTCACCGGGCGGCCGTCGCAGAACGCGGAGAGCGCATCCTCGAACTCCTGCACCCGGGGCCCGCTCGTGATCCACCCCGAGCGCAGCACTTCGGCGACGCCGGCGATGGTCGCCTCGTCGATGACGGGGCCGGCGAACTTGAGATAGCGCGGGCTGTTCATCGGTGCCTTCGCCTCGCCGTCAGCTTTTCGCGACCAGCCAGACACCGACGACGATGAAGCCGATCCCCAGCCACCGGGACGCGGTCACGGTCTCGCCGAACAGGAAATGGGCGGCGATGGCGTTGACGATGTAGCCGACCGACAGCAGCGGATAGGCGACCGAGACGGGGACGCGCGACAGGCCGAGGATCCAGACGAACAGCGACAGCACGTAGCACGCGGCGCCCAGCACGAAGTAGCCCTGGGTCGCCATCCGGAGCAGCGTGTCGGGCCAGGCGTCGCGGGTCAGCGTGAGGACGCCGAGCACGTTGGTGCCCGCCTTGAGCAGCAGCTGCGCGCCGGCGTTGAGCAGCACGCCCGTCATCAGCAACGCGAAGGCGGCGGCGGTCATCGCCGGCTCACGACGACGCGCCGCGGGTCGCGTGCGAGCTCGCGCATCGGGATGCCCTGCGCCGTCAGCGTCCGGTGGATTTCCGGCGGCAGGACGGCGTAGCCCAGCGCGAGTCCCTGCCACTCGGAGGCCCACGCCGCGGTCGTCGGGATCTGCTTCGCCGGCTCGGCGTCGATCCCGAGCGCAAGCTCGTCGCGGAAGGCGACGAGCCGGGTCGTGCGGCCTAGGTAGAAGGGAACGGTCTGGTCGTACATTTCAACCTGGTAGAAGGGCGCCCCGGCGGCGAACGGTTCCGACGCCTGCGCTGCCCGCAGGATAGCCGAGGTCGACCGCATTGTGCTGAACGCGTCGAATCCGGCGATGGCGAGCTGCAACCCGCCGAGCGACGCGAGCGACAGCATCGCGACACCCCAGAACCGCGCCGTCGCGCTCCGCGTGGCGCGCCGGAACGCGAGGAGCGCCCCGATGCCCCCGGCGAACTCGACGGCTGCCGCGGCCTCGAGCCAGGCGCCGAACGTGAGCAGGGGCGCGGCCGGCATGAATTCCCCGGCGAAGTAACGCGTCGCCACGCGGTCGTAGGCGGCCAGCATCGCGAGGAGCAGCGCCCCCGCCGCGACGACGAGCGGCAGAAAGAGCCGGAACAGCGTCCGCTCGTCGAGCCGGATCAGCAGCCAGCCGACGACGAGCGCGAGCGGCGGGAACATCGGCAGGATGTACGACGGCAGCTTCGAGCCGGAGGCGCTGAAGAAGAGGAGCACGAAGCCGGCATAGACGAGCGCGAACCGCTGCCAGGAGAAGCCCCGCGCGTTGGCGTGGCCCTCGCGCCAAACGCGGCGCGCCCCATAGGCGAGCACGGTCAGCCAGGGCAGGACGCCGGCGACGAAAAGCGCAATGAAGTAGTACCACGGGCCGCCGCGCCGGTGCTCGGTGGTGAGGAAGCGCTGGAAATGTTCGTGGACGAAGAAGAACGCGAGAAATTCGTCGTTCGCCCGCGCGACCGCGACGAACCACGGGGCCGTCAGCACGAGATAGAGCGCGAGCCCGGAGGCGACATGGAGCCGGCGCCACGACGCGAAGTCGCGGGTGACCGCGGTGTAGGCGACCAGCGCACCGCCCGGCAGCGCGATCCCCACCAGTCCTTTCGACAGCGTCGCGCCCGCCATCGCGGCCCAGGCGACCCACATCCAGGCACGGCGCTCGCTGGGACTGGCCTCGGCCCGCTGCGCAATGACGAAACCCGTGAATGCGAGCGTGAGAAAGAACGACAGCCCGGAATCGAGCGAGACGACCTGCGCCAAGCCCGCGTGCCAGAGCATTCCCGCGAGCGCGAGGCCCGCGAAAACCCCCAGGACAGCGCCGCCCATGACGAATCCGGCATAACCCAGCGCGACCACGCCGAGGAATCCGGCGAGCGCCGGCCACAGCCGCGCCGTCCATTCGTGGACGCCGAACGCGCGATACGCGACGACCGTCGCCCAGTACTGGAACGGCGGCTTCTCGAAGTACTTCAGGTCGTTGAGGCGCGGCGTGACCCAGTCGCCAGTGGCGGCCATCTCGCGCGCGATCTCGGCGTAGCGCCCCTCTTCCGGATGCACGAGCCGCCGCACGTCGAGATTGACGAACCAGAGCAGCGCGAACGCCATGAGCAGCGCGCACAGCGCACGGGTCGACGGCAGGGCGGGAGCGACGGGCATCGAAACAGGGGCGGGATCTTCGGGCAAGCGCGCGGAAGGCCTGGTCCGCGCCGGCGGCGGCGCCGGCCCGTGGCCGGAAGCGCGATTCTACCGTGCCGGCACGCGTTCGCCCGGGTGTGCGCGTGCCCGCGGGACCGCCTGCGTGGTACCTTTCGCCCGATCAGCCGTGCCATGCCGAAGCCCGTGCCGATGCCCGAGCCCTCCGTCGAGATCCGGTCCGCGCACCCCGACGACCTGCCCGTCGTGCAGCGCCTCGCGCACGTCATCTGGCATTCGCATTATCCCGGCATCATCACGATCGCGCAGATCGACTACATGCTGGCGCGCGGCTACGCCCTCGAGGCGCTCGCCGCCTTTCTGGACCGGCCCGACCGCGGGCTGGAGCTTGCCCTGGTCGGCGGCGAGCCCGCGGGCTTTGCCGCTTGGTACGCCACCGACGGACCGGGCGAGGTCAAGCTCGACAAGCTCTACGTGCTGCAATCGCAGCAGCGGCACGGGGTCGGCGGGAGGCTGATCGGCCGCGTCGTGGAGCGCGCGCGGGCGCTGGGCGCCACGAACTTGATCCTCAACGTCAACAAATCCAACACGCAGGCGATACGCGCCTACGAAAGGCACGGCTTCGCGATCCGCGCGGCGGTCGTCAACGACATCGGCAACGGATTCGTGATGGACGATTACGTGATGGCAAGATCAATTGGAATCGGTGTCGGCTTGCCGCCGCCGCCTCCAGACGCTAACATCTCCCGATGACTGGCGCTCGCACGTGCCGCGTTTGCGAGCCCGCGTCGTTGCGGTGGCGGCGCGTCCGGACCTGACGCGTCGCCTCCTTCGCGAAGCCGCCGGTGTCGCGTCCGGCGGCTTTTTGTTTGCGCGATCGCCATGCCCGAACAGCTTGAGCTCTACGACAACTACACGCGCACGCTGCGGCCGTTCGTCCCGCTCCATCCGGGCGGCGAGGTCGGGCTCTACACCTGCGGGCCGACGGTCTACGACTTCCAGCACATCGGCAACTACCGGACGTTCCTGTTCGAAGACGTGCTGAAGCGCGTGCTCGAATGGAACGGCTATCGCGTGCGGCACGTGATGAACATCACCGACGTCGGGCACCTGACGTCGGACGCCGACACCGGCGAAGACAAGATGGAGAAGGGCGCGCGGAGGACGGGAAAGTCCGCGTGGGAGATCGCGCAGCTCTACACGGACGCCTTCGTCGCCGACCTGAAGCTGCTCAACATCGAGGACGCGACCGTCCTGTGCCGCGCGACCGACCACATCCGCGAGCAGATCGATTTCATCGCCGACATCGAGAAGAAGGGTTTCGCGTACCGCACGTCCGACGGCGTCTACTTCGACACGTCGAAGCAGCCCGGGTACGGCCACCTCGCGCGGCTCGACGTCAAAGGGCAGGAAGCCGGAAAGCGCGTGGACCTTGGCGAAAAGAGGAGCCCGACCGACTTCGCGCTGTGGAAATTCTCTCCGCCGGGTGAGAAGCGGCAGATGGAGTGGGACAGCCCGTGGGGGAGGGGCTTTCCGGGCTGGCACATCGAGTGCTCGGCGATGGCGCAGAAATACCTCGGCGACTACTTCGACATCCACTGCGGCGGCGAGGACCATATCCCGGTGCACCACACGAACGAGATCGCGCAGACGGAGGCGCGGGTCGGCACCCGGCTCGCGAACTTCTGGCTGCACGGCTACTTCCTGCTTTCCAACGATGCCAAGATGGCGAAGTCGGCGGGGGAGTTCCTGCGCCTCCAGGCGCTCGTCGACCGCGGCTACGATCCGCTCGCTTACAGATATCTTTGCCTGACCGCGCACTACCGCGGCCAGCTCAACTTCACGTGGGATGCGCTCGATTCCGCGGCGATCGCGCTCGACCGGATGCGCAACGGCGTCTACGTGCTACGCGATGCGGGCGACCCGCCGCCCGACGCCACGCTCGTCGAACGCTTCACGAACGAGATCAACGCCGATCTCAACGTCCCGCGCGCGCTCGCCGTCGCCTGGGAAACCCTGCGCGGAGACCTCGCCCCCGCGGTGAAGCTCGCGACGCTGCTCCGGTTCGACGCGGTTTTCGGGTTGGGCCTCGCCGGTTGGGTGCCGAAGCAGGAATCCCCGCCCGACGCCGTCGCGGCGCTCGCGGAGGCGCGTCTTGCCGCGCGGCGCGCTAAGAACTGGGCCGAGGCCGACCGGCTGCGCGCCGAGTTGCGCGTGGCCGGCTGGGAGATGGAAGACCGCGCCGACGGTTACGCGCTGAAACGCCGCTAGGAGACCGTGGGGGGGCGCGTAGAATTATTGGCGAGGACGACCTCATGAAACTGGCGACACGCAAGAACGGCATGCGCGACGGGGAGCTCGTCGTCGTCTCGCGCGACCTCACGCGCTGCGTCGCCGTCCCTGAAATTGCCCGCACGCTGCAGGCGGCGCTCGACGACTGGGACGGCACCGCGCCGGCGTTGCTCGCGATTTCCGCCGAATTGAACGCTGGCCAAATGTACGACGCGGTCCCTTTCGAAGCGAAAGCGGCGATGGCGCCGCTGCCGCGTGCCTACCAGTGGGCGGATGGCTCGGCCTACGTCAATCATGTCGAGCTCGTCCGCAAGGCGCGCGGCGCGACGATGCCGGCTGAATTCTGGACCGACCCCCTGATGTACCAGGGTGCCTCCGACAGCATGGTCGGTGCACGCGACGACATCGTGCTTGCCGACGAGGCCTGGGGCATCGACTTCGAGGCCGAGGTCGCCGTGGTCATCGGCGACGTGCCGATGGGCGCAGGGGCGGCGGATGCGGGCCGGTACATCCGCCTGCTGATGCTCGTCAACGATGTGAGCCTGCGCAACCTCATCCCCTCGGAGCTCGCGAAGGGCTTCGGATTCCTGCAGTCGAAGCCCGCGAGCGGTTTTTCGCCGGTCGCGGTCACGCCCGACGAATTGGGCGATGCCTGGCGCGGAGGCAAGCTGCACCTGCCGCTCGTCTCGCATCTCAACGGCGCGCTGTTCGGACGCCCGGATGCCGGCGTCGACATGACGTTCGATTTCGGGACGCTGATCGCGCACGTCGCGAAGACGCGCGAGCTCGAGGCCGGCAGCATCGTCGGCTCGGGGACCGTGTCGAACAGGGAAAACGGCGGTCCGGGCCGGCCCGCGGCCGCGGGTGGCGTGGGCTATTCCTGCATCGCCGAGCAGCGGACGGTCGAGACGATTCTCACCGGCAAGGCGTCGACGCCGTTCATGCGTTTCGGCGACCGGGTCCGGATCGAGATGATCGATGCCAGCGGCGTCTCGGTGTTCGGCGCCATCGAACAGACGGTTCGTCCGCCTGCCTGACGCCGGTCCGGCGTCTGTCGGACCGTAGCGCCGCCTCCCGTCCCCCGCCCGTGGCACCACGCGGCCCGCGCGGCTTCCGCCCGGAGCATTTCGTCGCGCGCGCGCGTCGCTCGGCCCGCGCCGAGTGCGTTCCGTCGCAACGGCCTTGAGGGGGCGTCGCCGGCTGCCTACGATGCCATCCAACGTGAAGCGTGTAGCGCGGCGACCCCGAAGGCAGGTGAATCCGGTTGCGCGGCGCGCTGCATCCAACCACCGAGTACCCGGAAACCCGATCAGGAGCCCGACCATGGAACGCTACGAATTCCCGAACCACCGCGCAGCCTTCGGCCTCGCCGCCGTCGCCATGATGGCGCTGACATTCGGACTGCTCGTCGGCGCGCCGGCCGCGATCGAATCCGCCGATCACGGCACGCCCGCATTCGCCACGGCCAACGCCGCAGGCGAGCATCGCATCGAGGTCGCGATCGACCCCTCTTCGATAGAAGTGGTCGCGGTCCGTGAGCGGACGACCGCCTATCAGCCGGTCCACCAGGTCGTGCCGAAGCACCGGCAAAAAGGGTGAACCCGTGACCGCCGCCGCGGGGCGCATCGCCCCGGCGGACCATGACTTGCAGAAGGGCCGGGCGTCGCGTCCGGCCCTCTTTCATTGCCAATCGGGTCCGCGGCGCGTGCCTGCGCGCTGCCGTCGGGCAATTCGTCGCGCCCTCGCGCGTCCGGCGGCGCGCTGCGCGCGCTTCGTCGCATGGATATTGAAGGGGGCGGAGCGGCCGCCTAGGATGATGACTGTGGGCTGCGGCTGAAGCTGTCGCGACCGTCCGGAAAGGAAGGTGAATCCGGATCCGCCACCCGCTGCATCCAATCCGCGAATAGCAAGAAAACCGACCAGGAGCCAGACCATGAGCCTCTACCAAGCACCGATGCCCCGCGCAGCCTTCGTTCTCGCCGCCGTCGCCATGACGGCGCTCACGTTCGGTGTGTCGGTGGTCGTGCCGTCGAAGCTGGGGTCCGAGGCCGGCGCCCGGCTGCCCCTCGCGGCAGCAGAGGCGACCGTGCGGGCACCCGTCGAAGTCGCCATCAGCCCGGCGCGGATCGACGTGATCGCGGTCCGTGAGCAGACGACCGCGTTCCAGCCGACGCACGAGACAGCGCCTGGCGGCAAGCGGCAAAGCTGACCCGCTGACGATCTCCCCGCCGCCGCCCGCTTCCCCCATACGGGCGGTGGCCGAAGGGCCGGACATCGCGTCCGGCCCTTCATCTTTCCCGCGCAGCCCTCCGCGCTCCCGCCGATCGCTCCGGCCCCCGTGGCCGCCACCCATTCGGGGGGCGCCACGACGCCGGGCACTGGCTCAAGCCCACCGGCGCGGCAGTGACGCTCGTCCCGGCACCCGTGACGGTTATCCGATGCGGTCCCGGCGCCAGAGAACGTCGGCCCGGCCGGCGGCGCGGTTCAGCGTCCTGGCAACCACGAACAGCAGGTCCGAGAGTCGATTGACGTAGCGGCGCGCGGGTTCGCCGGCCGGGTCCGCCGGGCCCATGCGCACCAGCGCGCGTTCCGCGCGGCGGCAGACGGTGCGCGCCACGTGCGCGATCGCGGCCGCCCGCGTCCCGCCCGGGAGGATGAACTCCTTCAGCGGGCCGAGATCGGCGTTGAAGCGCTCGATGGCTTCCTCCAGACGGACGACGTGCGCGTCGGTCACCGCGCTGTGGCCGGGAATCGACAGCTCGCCGCCCAGATCGAAGAGATCGTGCTGCGCGCTCGTCAGGCACGCGCCGACCGCATCGGGCAGCGGCTCGGACAGCAGGAGACCGAGCATCGAGTTGAGCTCGTCGACCTCGCCGATCGCGACAATGCGCGGCGAATCCTTGGCGACCCGCGACCCGTCGCCCAGGCCGGTGGTGCCCGCATCGCCGGTGCGCGTTACGATCTTGGAGAGACGGTGGCCCATGGTCGGTGGCGGAAACGGCCGCGTGGCAGCATACGAGATGCGGCTACCCGCGGCAAGCGCCAGCGGCGGCGACGCCGCGTCCGCAGTATGATTGTCGCGGTGCCCCACCGCGCTCGCCGCCCCGAATGTCCCTGCCTGGATCCGAAATGACCCGCGCCAACCCCTTCGAACGCGACCTCGACCGCAATCCCGCCAACTACACGCCGCTCTCCCCGCTGTCGCTGATCGCGCGCACGGCGTACACGTACCCGGGCCACCTGGCCGTCGTGCACGGCGAGCGCCGCTACACCTGGGCCGAGACGTACGCGCGGAGCCGCCGGCTCGCCTCCGCGCTGGCGAAAGCGGGGATCGGCGTCGGCGACACGGTGGCCCTGATGGCGGCCAACACTCCGGAAATGTACGAGGCCCACTTCGGCGTGCCGATGACCGGCGGCGTACTCAACACGCTCAATACCCGGCTCGACGCGGACGCCATCGCCTTCATGCTGCGGCACGGCGACGCCAAGCTGCTCGTCACCGACACCGAGTTCTCGTCGACAGTGGAGCGGGCGCTTTCGCAACTGGATTCGAAGCCGCTCGTGATCGACATCGTCGACGCGCTCGGGCCGGGCGGCAGGCGCCTCGGGTCCGCCGACTACGAATCCTTCATCGCGGGCGGCGACCCCGGGTACGTATGGCAGGTCCCGGCCGACGAGTGGAACGCGATTTCGCTCAACTACACGTCCGGCACGACCGGCAATCCGAAAGGGGTCGTCTACCACCATCGCGGTGCCTACCTGAACGCGTTGTCCAACATCATCGATTGGGGAATGCCGCGGCACGCCGTGTACCTGTGGACGCTGCCGATGTTCCACTGCAACGGCTGGTGCTTTCCCTGGACGATGGCCGCCAACGCGGGCGTCAACGTGTGTCTGCGCAAGGTCGAGGCCACGGCGATCTTCGACGCGATGCGGGCGCACAAGGTGACCCATTACTGCGGCGCGCCGATCGTGCACCTGACGCTGATCAACGCGCCGGCGGAGATGAAGGCCGGGATCGACCATGTCGTGCACTGCTTCGTCGCCGGCGCAGCGCCGCCCGCGGCCGTCATCGAGGGCATGGAACGGATGGGCTTCGACATCACGCACGTCTACGGCCTGACCGAGACCTACGGGCCGGCCGCGGTGTGCGCGAAGTACGAAGCCTGGGACGCGCTTCCCATCGGCGCGCGCACCGAACGCAACGGCCGGCAGGGTGTCCGCTACACGGTCGAGGAGGGGATGACCGTGATGGACCCGGACACGATGACCGAGGTGCCGTGGGACGGCGAGACCATGGGCGAGATCATGTTTCGCGGCAACATCACAATGAAAGGTTACCTGAAGAACGCCAAGGCGACCGATGAGGCGTTCGCCGGCGGCTGGTTCCATTCCGGCGATCTCGCGGTGATGCAGCCGGACGGCTACATCAAGATCAAGGACCGCTCGAAGGACATCATCATCTCCGGCGGCGAGAACATCAGCTCGCTCGAGGTCGAGGATGCCCTCTACCGCCACCCGGACGTGCTGGCGGCGGCCGTGGTCGCGCAGCCGGACCCGAAGTGGGGCGAGACGCCCTGTGCCTTCGTCGAGCTGAAGCCGGGCGCGGCGACGACCGAGGACGAGATCATCGCGCATTGCCGCGACCACGTCGCGCGCTTCAAGGTTCCGAAGCGCGTGATCTTCGGCGAGCTGCCCAAGACCTCCACCGGCAAGATCCAGAAGTTCGTGCTGCGCGACAAGGCGAAATCCGCGAGCGCGATCGAATGACGAGGAGATCCCCATGAACGAAACCACCGTCCCTGCCGCGTCGGCGCCGGCCGTCGCCGAGCCCGTGGTCCTGCACACCGTCGAGGGCGGCGTCGCCCGGCTCACGATGAACCGGCCGCGCCAGTTCAACGCGATCTCGCTGGAGATGTTGGTCGCGCTGCAGGCCGCGCTCGACGCGATCGCGGCGGACCCGTCGATCCGCGTCGTCGTGCTCGCCGGCAACGGCAGCGCGTTCTCGGGCGGTCACGACCTCAAGGAGATGATGGCGAACCGGACGCAGGAGTTCGTCGGCGACCTGTTCGAGCGCTGCAGCCGCGTCATGCTGACGATGCAGGCGCTGCCGCAGCCGGTCGTGGCGCGCGTGCACGGCATCGCGACCGCCGCGGGCTGCCAGGTCGTAGCCGCCTGCGACCTGGCGGTGGCTTCCACCGAGGCCCGCTTCGCGACCTCCGGCATCAATTTCGGCCTGTTCTGCGCGACACCCGGCGTTCCCGTTTCGCGCAACGTGTCGCGCAAGCGCGCGTTCGAGATGCTCTTCACGGGCGAATTCGTCGACGCGGCGACGGCGCGCGATTGGGGACTCGTCAACCGCGTCGTGCCGCCGTCGGAGCTCGACGCCGAGCTCGGGCGGCTGATCGGGACCCTCCTCGAGAAGCCCCGGGCGGTCGTCGCCGCCGGCAAGGCCCTCTTCTACGAGCAGCTCGAAGCCCGCCTGCCGCAGGCCTATGCCGTGGCCAGCCGCGCGATCACCGTGAACATGCTGGGTCGAGATGCGGCCGAGGGTGTCGGCGCGTTCATCGCGAAGCGCAAGCCGCGCTGGGATGCCTGATCCGGCGCGCCGGGCATCGGCCCGCGTCCGGAAGCTTTCGGTGCGGGCGCGCGGCGAGATGCGGGCCGCGTCGACGGTCCCCTTGAACCCGTCCGCCCCGATGGCCTGCGCGGACTTGTGCGCTGCAACATAGCCGGGGCTTGACCTGCGTCAACCCAAACGGCATGGTTACATGCGGCAATGCGCGAGGATTGCCGGCGGCATGGGGGCTCCGGCAGGTGCGCGATAGTGGTGTCAACGGGAGGGAAGCATGGTTGATGCAAGCCAAGTGGACTGGAAGGCAATCGACAGCCGACCGGAATTTCAGGAGCTGCACAGAAAGAAGATGGGGTTCCTCTGGGGCCTGATGATCTTCTCGATGGTCTATTACTTTCTGCTGCCCGTTGGTGCGGCCTACTTCCAGGACCTGTTCAAGGTCAAGGTCTGGGGGCCGGTCAACGTGGGCATCCTCTTCGCGCTGTCCGAGTTCGTCGTCGCCTGGACGCTGGCGTGGGTCTACGCGCGGCGCGCGAACACCGTGTTCGATCCGATGGCGGCGGCGATCGTCCGCGAAGCCGAGAAAGCCATGGGAGGCCGCAAATGAGCTCGCGTCGCTTCGCAGTGGCCGCGGGCGCCATCGCGCTCGCGGCGATCGCCACTCCGGCCCTGGCCCAGGGTGCGGTCGCGGCGCAGTACCGCTGGCTCACCTTCGCCGTGTTCGGCGTGATCATCGCGATCACGATGTACGTGACGTACCTCGCCGCCAAGCGCGTCAAGAACGTCGCCGACTTCTATGCGGCGGGCGGCGGCGTGTCGGGGCTGCAGAACGGCTGGGCGATCGCGGGCGACTACCTGTCGGCCGCGTCGTTCCTCGGCATCGCGGGCCTGATATCGCTCTACGGCTACGACGGCTTCATGTACTCGGTCGGCTGGCTGGTCGCGTACATCACGGTGCTGCTCGTGATCGCGGAGCCTTGCCGCAACATCGGCAAGTACACGCTGTCCGACATCCTCGCCTACCGCAACAACCCGAGGGCGGCGCGGATCGTCGGCGCTCTGTCGACGATCACGGTGTCGACGTTCTACCTGACGGCGCAGATGGTCGGCGGCGGCGTGCTGGTCAAGACGCTGATCGGGATCGACTACGAAGTCTCGGTGGCGGTCGTCGGCGCGCTGATGCTGGCCTACGTGCTGTTCGGCGGCATGGTGGCGACGACGTGGGTGCAGATCATCAAGGCCATCCTGCTCGTCACGGCGTCGATCCTGCTGGTGATGCTCGTGTGGACGCCGTACGGATTCAGCCTGCCGGGCTTCCTGCAGGACGTCGTCGGCAACAAGAATGTGCAGGCGCAGGTCGCGCTGCTCCTGGGCGACGCGGGCAAGAACATGACGCCCGAGCAGCTCGGCCAGCGCTTCCTCGAGCCGGGGCTCCTGTTCAAGGCACCGATCGACCAGATCTCGCTCGGCATGGCGCTGGTGTTCGGCACCGCCGGGATGCCGCACATCCTGATGCGCTTCTTCACCGTGCCGACGGCCCAGGACGCCCGCAAGTCGGTGATCTGGGCGATGGCGATCATCGGCGGCTTCTACGTGCTGACGCTGTTCCTCGGCATGGGCTCGGCGATGAAGGTCGGCGCCGTGAACATCAAGGCGATCGACGCAGGCGGCAACATGGCCGGCCCGCTGCTCGCGCAATACGTCGGGGGCGGCCCGGACTCGATGCTCGGCAACCTGTTCCTCGCCTTCGTCGCCGCGGTGGCGTTCGCGACGATCGTCGCGGTGGTGGCGGGGCTCGTGCTCGCCGCGGCCTCGGCGATGGCGCACGACCTGTACGTGGGTGTGATCCGGCAGGAGCACGTGTCGCAGCAGGAGCAGGTGCGTGCGGCGCGGGTCGCCACGGTCATCGTCGGCGCCATGGCGATAACGATCGGCATCCTCTCGAAGGGGCAGAACGTCGCCCACCTGGTGGCGCTGGCGTTTGCGGTCGCCTCGTCGGCCAACTTCCCGTGCGTGCTGCTGACGCTCTTCTGGAAGCGCTGCAATACCGGCGGCATCGTGCTCGGCATGATCGTCGGCACGGTGACGGCGATCGGGCTCGTGCTGGTCTCGCCGAACATCACCTATCCGCTCGCCATCAAGGCTGCGCAGGAGAAGATCGTCGCGACCGAGACCGCGAACCTCGCGAAGGCCAACGCCGACCTCGCGGCCGCGACCGAAGCGCCCGCGCAGGACAAGCTCAAGGCCGCGATCGCCAAGTCGGAGAAGGCGAAGTCGGCCGCGGAAGCGAAGATCAAGGAGATCGGAAGCGACCGCACCTCGATCGTCGGTCTCGAGAAGCCGGCGTTCGACCTGCGCAACCCGGGTCTCATCTCGATCCCGCTGGGCTTCCTCGCCGTGATCATCGGGTCGCTGCTCTATCGCGACAAGCGCTCCGAGGACATGTGGGACGAGCTCTACGTGCGGCAGAACACGGGCCTCCTGCTGGCCAAGCCCGTCGCGCACTGACGATCGTTCTTTGAAGCACCGCAAAGACCCCTGCCGCGCGCGGGGGTCTTTGTTTGGACACCCGGGTTCGCCGCGTGCACCGCGGCGTGTCCGGGCACTGCCGAAGCCATGACCTCGCCCGCTCCCGCGGCCGCCACGTCGCCGCCCACCGTCGACGCGACCTGCGACTTCCTGCGCCGGTACGCGCCGTTCAGCCGCATCCACGAGGAGACGCTGCGCTCGCTCGTTCCCAAGCTCCGGCTCGCGCACTTCCCGAAGGACGCCACGATCCTGTCCACGCGGAGCGGGCCGGTCACGCATCTGCACATCGTCCAGCGCGGGGTCGTCGGCAGCCGTCCGAACAACGCGCAGGCCGATCCCGACCGCACGCTCGGCCCCGGCGAAATGTTCCCCGTCGGGGCGCTGTCGGCAGGGGGCACGACGACGAAGATCTTCCACGCGCTGCAGGACACGTCCTGCTTCCTGCTCGCGCGGGAGGACTTCCTCGAGCTGCGGCACGCGTCGCCCGAGTTCGAGCGGTACTGCACGCAGGCGATCACCGAGACACTCAGGCAATCGCTCGAGAGCCTCTACAGCCAGTACAGTCAGCGCGCGGCGGAGCAGCAGACGCTCACCCGCACGCTGGCGGAGCTCGTGCGCAACCCGCCCGTCGCATGCGCCGCGACGGCGACGCTGCGCGAGGCCGCGCAGCAGATGGCCGACGCGAAGGTGCGCACGATCATCGTTGTGGACCGCGCCGGCGCCCCGGTCGGAATGTTCACGCTGGTCGATCTGCTGCAGCGCGTGCTTCTCCCGGAACGCCCGCTCACGTTGCCGGTCTCGGACGTGATGTCCTCGCCGATCGTGACGCTGCCGGGATCCGCAACGGCGTACGAGGCGATGCACCTGATGGCCGAGCGCGGCATTCGCCAGATCGTCGTCGTCGAAGGGGGGCGGCTCCTCGGCGTGATCAACGAACGTGACCTGTTCGCGCTGCAGCGGGTATCGATGCGCGAGGTGATCGAGGGCCTGCACGCCGCCGATTCCATCGACAAGCTCAAGCGGGCCGGCGAGGACATCCGCCGGCTGACGCAGAACCTCCTCGCGCAGGGTGTGGGGGCCGAACCGCTGACGCGCACGATCGCCGCGCTCAACGACGCGCTGACCCGCCGGGCGATCGAAATCGTGCTCGCGCGGCACGATCTCCACGACGTTCACTGGTGCTGGCTTGCGCTCGGCAGCGAGGGCCGTTCCGAGCAGACGTTCGCGACCGACCAGGACAACGCATTGCTCTTTTCCGCGCCGGACCCCGGGAGAACCGAGGCGCTGCGCGACCGGCTGCTGGCGTTCGGACGCGACGTCAATGCGAGCCTGGACACGCTCGGCTTCCCGCTCTGCACCGGCAACGTGATGGCAGGCAACCCCGAGTACTGCCTGTCGACGGAGGAGTGGAAGGAGAAATTCCTCAAGTGGATCCGGGAGCCCACGCCGCAGGCGCTACTCGGCGCGAACATCGTCTTCGACTTCCGGCCCCTCTATGGCGACACGACGCTGTGCGACGCGCTGCGCAAGTGGCTGTTCGGCTACACGCAGGCGAACGCGCCGTTCCTGCGCCTCATGGTGCAGAACGCGCTCGGGACCGACGCGCCGCTCGGCATGATCCGGGCGTTCGTCGTCGACGACGAGGCGCCGGTCAAGGGAACGCTCGACCTCAAGGCCCGCGGCACCCGGCTTTTCGTCGACTGCGCGCGCGTGTTCGCGCTCGCGCTCGGCATCGCCGACACGGGCACCGCCGCGCGGCTGCGGCTCGCGGGCGAGCGGCTCCGCGTCGAGCCGCGCCACGTCGACGCGACCGTCGAGGCGTTTCACTTCCTGCAGTTCCTGCGCCTGCGCCAGCAGGACCTGCCCGCGGCGCAGGGCAAGCCCAACCGGATCGATCCGTACGCGCTGCACGATATCGACCAGCGGATGCTCAAGGAGGCGTTCCGGCAGGCGAAGCAGCTGCAGGAGCGCCTCCGGTTGTCCTACCGGCTGTGACATCGAGCCGGCAGACGCGGCGGCAGCGCACGGGAACCGCGGCGCGTCCCCGGCGCATCGTCGGCGAAACGCGGCGCGACCCGGTCGCCGTTCTTGATAGTATCGGGATGTGACTCGCAGCCGGGGGAGGGCCGCCAACGATGCTTCGATCGAGCACAAAGAGTCAGCGCCTCGTCGCGCTGTTCCTGGTCGGCGCCCTGCTGTTCACCTATCCGCTGCTGGCCTTGTTCAACCGGCCGACGGAGGTGCTCGGCATTCCGCTGCTGTACGCGTACGTCTTCTTCGCCTGGGCGTGCCTGATCGGCCTGCTCGCGCTCGTGGTCGAGCGTCCGCGGTAGCGTGAGCGCGGGACCGGCCGGGGACTAGGATGAAACGACCCCCACGCTCACTACGTTCGCTGCCCCCCGAGGGGGCGCAGTCAGTACCCTTCGGACGGCCGGGCGGGTACTGACATGCTGCAGAGCTGGGCGATCATCCCGGTGTCCCTGGCGTACCTCGCCCTCCTGTTCGCGATCGCCTACTACGGCGACAAGCGCGCGGACCAGGGCCGCTCGATCATCGCCAATCCGTACATCTATTCGCTGTCGCTGGGTGTCTACGCGACGGCGTGGACGTTCTACGGCAGCGTGGGGCGCGCGGCGGCCGACGGGGTGGGATTCCTGCCTATCTACATCGGCCCGACGCTGATGATGGCGCTTTGGTGGCTCGTGATGCGCAAGATCGTCCGCATCAGCAAGACGAACCGCATCACGTCGCTCGCCGATTTCATCTCATCGCGCTACGGCAAGAGCGCGCTGCTCGCCGGGCTCGTCACCGTCATCGCGGTCATCGGCGTCGTTCCGTACATCGCCCTGCAGCTCAAGGCCGTTGCCAGCAGCTTCACGATCCTCGTCCAGTACCCCGACGTCGTGATGCCGGCCCACCGCGAGGCCGTGCCGATACAGGCGGACACGGCGTTCTGGATGGCGGTGCTGCTCGCCACGTTCACGATCCTGTTCGGCACGCGCCACCTCGACGCCTCCGAGCGCCACGAGGGCATG
>Ga0209048_10001617_pt1 | contig 22882 bp, 42 predicted proteins | sample FrelakmetCRP12CR_FD_187146 | JGI IMG/M metagenome (GOLD analysis project Ga0209048, IMG submission 187146) | Freshwater lake sediment microbial communities from the University of Notre Dame, USA, for methane emissions studies - CRP12 CR (SPAdes)... | ecosystem: Environmental > Aquatic >... | reverse complement strand
CCGCCGAGCCACGGGTACGTCGTGTCGAAGTCGGTGTCACAGCGGTGGCACACCTTCTTCCCGACGGTACAGCCGACGAGGCGGATAAAGGCCATCGGCGTACCTGTGTACACTCCTTCGCCCTGCAAGGCGTAGAAGCGTTCCGCTACTTGATATAGCATGGATATTCCTCCAGGATCCCAATCGCCCGGTCATAGGCGAAGGCCTCAGCGAAGTTGTTCGGAGTCTCCCAGAGACGGACGGAGAGTAGGCCGTCCGACTCCAGAGGACGGGCAAGACGAGGGGCCAAGCAGTTGAAGATGATCTGGGCGATGTTCTCGGCAGTCGGGTTCACGTTCAGGACCACGCGCCTCTGCTCCTGCTCCTTGAGCCAGGAGACGAACGGATCCTCCCCGTGCGCGATGAACGAGTGGTCGAGAACGTCCGTGATGCCCCGCAGGGCAGCTTTGAGTTCCTTGAAGTCGATCACGAAGCCGACGTGATTCAAGCTGCCCCCAACGCGCACTTCCACCTTGTAGTTGTGCCCGTGGACGTGACGGCAGTTGCCCGCATACGCCAGAAGCCTATGCCCCGCGCAGAAGTCGATCTGTGCTGCTACGACCATGTGTCACCTCTTGTCCACGAGCTGGCCCTTGCGCGTGGCCACTGCGTTTAGGAAGGCTTCCAAGTCGAGACGGAGATTCTCGCGAAGAGCCTCCTTCTCCAGCGGCTCGGCCTCGGTCAGGACTTTGTGGGCCCAGGTGCTTCTGGTTCTGACAGTGATGTCAAAGAAGCACCCATCCCGTTCAACATGTTGCGTGAGTTCCATATCTTCCTCAATTGGACCTTGGAGAACGCCGTGACCTGACACTGCACTCGTCGCGGAAGAGGTGCCCCGCTCTCCTTCATATATGCCCGCATCGCGGCGAACTGTTCGTCCGGGCCCAGGCGTCCGAGTTCCCGGACCAGGCGCTGCCACATCGGGTCCGTGTCCCAGTACTCCTTCATTTCTTTCTTCGTCACTCCCGGAAACTGGAGTGACTCCCAAAGTTCGACCAAAACGTCCATTTGCCACGTCCTCCTCGAAAATGAGGACCATCACGTTCCACATGGCCGCGGCCAGATGGTCCTCTCCTCCACTACCCTCCATTGCGGAGAGTAGGTGTTCCAAAGCGTGATTGTAGAGATCGGGGACGGAGAGCCCGCGACGATAGTTGCACGGATCGCCGTACTTCGCCGCTCCTAGCGAAGAGCGAAGTGCCAGCCTGCGTAAGGCGTTTGGCCAGAGAGCCGAGTACAAGGGTCCACGTGCTTCCCTCAACGCTCCTGTTTTCTCTTGGATCAAGGTTCCACCCCCTTGTACTCCGCAAACACCTTACACACTCCAAGTGTAGGCGGGTTCCGGTTGTGCGGTAAAGATAGTGGTGCCCCTTGAAGAGGCACCACCATGAGAAGTGAAGCACCTGTGCCCTCAGGCCATCGGCAGGTACTTGTTGATCTTGTTGCGAGCCGGGTACGAGCGACCTGTCCGCTTGTCCGTCCGCTCCTTCTCGATGCCGACCGCGATCATGCACTCGCGGTCATCGAAAATCTCCGTGCGGAAGCGGGCGTCGTCCGTCCCCGGGTTCTCGACGAGCTCCTCGTCCTCCGGGACGCCGAACGCGATGCAGACCTCCCGCAGGCGCCAGTTGGAGCCGGGCTTCAGGGTGAGGGCGTTCTCGAAGACGTGGCGCCCCACGTACTCCTCCATCGGCCCCGTGATCACGAGGTCGAGACCGACGTACGGGAAGGTCTCCTGGCCGGGGTTCTCCGCGACCTTGGCCTCGTTGAACGTGGCCTTGTTGCACCGGCAGGTGTAGATGCCCTCCGGGAAGGTGGACGAGGACGACAGGTCGCCGACGCGGAGGTTGTCAAGCAGTGGCATGTGAGTTCTCCTACTTTGCGGTTGAACGTGTGGCCGGGACCGCCGGCACGGGCTGCGGAGCAGCAAGAGTGAGAGCTTTGAGCGCTTCCTTATCCCCGGCCATGAGACGGATGACAGCGGGGATATCGGCACGAATGCGGCTCGGGCAGGTGATGTCTCCGGGAAGCCTGATACCCGCCACCGCGCGTTCGTGTGTTTGGGTGAAGAAGACACGCTGGCCGTTGAGCATGGCACCGTGCAAGGTAGCATCCGGCCACCCAGGGGCCTCCTTGGGCAGCTTCTGGCCGGGCAGTTCCGGAGCGAAGAAGGAGACGGCCTCTTTCCCCTCGCCTACCGTTTGAATCCCTTCCCGGCAGAGGATGAGAAGGTGGTACGGGAGGTCCATCAACTGCTTGATGACCTGCCTGCCCTTCTCCGCGATGTACGGGTAGGCCATGCGTGGGTCCTTCCGGTCTTCAGGAGACCAGAGCTCTGTCCAGCCCTTGAGCTCCAGGATCCGTTCCATGGACAGCTCCCCGTACTGCGTGTAGCTGTCGAGGACGATGGACTTGGGCACGACGTCCCCGTATCGGCCTCTGGCAAGCTCCGCGATGACGGCGGTTACTTCTTCCACCGAGCTCGATTGGACGTAAGGCACATCGAGATCATGCAGCGTGCCCAGGCCCCCGGTGTCCCCGAGCTCCGTGGAGATGACGAATGGGGCCAGGTCGGCGGAGACGAGTTGCCGTGTCAAGTGCGTCTTGCCCCAACGGGCAGGCGCGTACACCATGATCGTGGCAAACTTCGACTGCCGACTGTTCGTGTGCTGGAGTTTAGGTAACGCGGTCAATGTGGGCGTACTCCCCTCCTTCCATGTAGGGCTGCAGGAAGATTTTCCCTTCGAAGATGGTCAGACGGAGAATGGGCTTCCAGTCTCGGTCCACCGGCTTCAGCTCCAGGTAACACGTGTCCCCGGCCGGGGAGAGGCGGAGGCGCACCGCTCCCCATTTCCGGAGCCCCTCGAACAGGTCTAGGCCTGCGGTCGAGAGGGTGAGAGGGCTACTCGGCATCCGGGCCCTCGTCCTCTTCCGTGTCCTCTGCGTCGGCCCGCGCGGCCTCGACGACCGCGGTCACCGCCGTCTCGATCTCGTCGATGACCTCCATGTCCAGGATCTCCGTCTCCAGGTCCGAGACGACCCCCGTGACTGCGATGCCGAGTTCCTTGATCAGGTTCTTTCCGTTCATTGTCCTTCCTCCTCGAGTAAGACGGCGAGGATATCCCGCTCGTCTATTACGCACAACTTCGTGCCTTGCAGGGTGAAAGTCTTGTCCGAGTACTTGACGAAGGCGACACGCTTGCCGCTCAGATCCCCTTCGCCAAAGCTGGAAGAAGGGCTGTGCAACAGACACAGCCCTTGGCACGCCTCCTTCTTCTCGTTGTCAGGGAGGTAGATTAGCCCCACACGGTCGAGCATGGGATCCTTGACAACGATGCACTTTCCGGTGGGTGCGACGAGCTGGAGATCAGTCATGCTCCTCACTCCAATCCGGGCAGCGCCGGCAGGTCATCTCGTACACACGCTTCACGCCCGTCTCCTCCTTGTACCAACGTTCGTCGCCTTCCATCTCCTTGACGCACACGTTGTCTGCCTCCGTGCCCGGGACCGGATGTTCGTCGGCCCATGCGCCACAGTAGGCGCACATGGCGAGGGACTTCCCACAGCTCTCACAGTAGCCGAGGGCGTCGGCTTCTTTGGGCAGCTTGGGCGCTTGGTTATTTACCATCTGCCTCTCCCTTCAGCAGGGCCGGGTTGTCGACGTAGTCCTCTTTCCGCTTGATGAAGAGGACCCGCGCTGCCTCGTTGTCCTTCAGGCACAGGGGCCTGTACGGACAGGTGCCGTACGCAAAGCACTCGTTCGTGTTCTTCTTGAACACCGTACGGGGATCCTCGCCAAACTCTCGTACCCGTGTAAACGCGGTCCGGATCTCCCTGGCCCATTCGACGAACTCGGCCTGAACTTCCTCCAGCTCAGCGTCCGACCGGATGAACATTTCTCGGGCGAATTGTGGGACCTTGGTCTTCACGAGGGCGTCCACGATAATCCCCTGTACCCGTTTCTTCAGGACGAGGGACGTGCCGATGACATACAGGGAGAACTGCATGTCCATCTCGTACTTCAGCAGGTCCCGTGGGTCAAGCCGCCCCATGGACTTGTAGTCGACGATCCACAGTTGGTTGAGCCACGAGGCAAGCTTGTCGATACGGAAGATGAGGTTGACGGGCAAGGCATCCTCGAGATACCCGAGGCACACCTTCCCGGAGACCTCGATTCCCAACGGGACCCAAATCTGCCCCCTGTCCTCCCAGTACTGCCAGTACGCGGGAAGCATACGGAGGATAAGGTCTTTGGACTCGTTGTAGTCCTCCTCGTCTCCGGGGATTTTTCTCTTCTGGGCCGCGTAGGCCTTGTCGATGATCTGCGTTGCAGCGGTCAAGGCCTCGGCAGCCGTCTTCCCGGAGGCTCGCAACGCCAGCCCCTCGTGCAACGCCTTGCCCTTCTCCAGGTTCCATTGTGGCCGGTCGGGGTCTAGATTCTCCCCGAACTTCCACCAGAACTTCCTCTGGCACCGGATGTACTGGGTGACGCGGCTCTGGTTGAGGTTGAACTCGTCCATTAGTCCTCCCCCAGGGGAAGTGAGTCCCCCATGTCCGGTGGGAGCGGGGCGACCGTGACCGGCCAGCCAAGGAGAACGGCGAGGGCGAAGGACGCGTCTCCACAACGTGGTCGGACGAAGCCGTCGAAGGGGAGGTGATAGTCCCCGTTCACGGTGGGTAAGGAGCAGCGAAGGGCGAGCTGGCCTCCTGTCAGGCGTAGGCGAAGCCACCCACCTTCTCCCCAGGGCCGGCGTGTCAGGTACCACATGCCCTCTGGTTCCGGGGGTACGTCGACCTGCACATCCCCCTCCTGTGGCCAGAAGGTATCACTGACAGCCTGGGCTCCAAGACAATCCGGATCCTTATCCGGGAGTTGCTGCATCTTGCCGATGGCTATCGCGGCCATCTGGGCCTTCTTCGGGTCGAGGCCACACTCGTCCACGAGCAAGCTGCAGACTTGCATACGGAAGCCGTAGGAGGTCCACTTCACGACTAAGTCGAGAAGATAGCCGTCCACCTGGTCCTGTGTCCAGAGGATGGGGACCGGGATGACGGTAACCTGCCTGTATGGCCCGGGCGCAGTAGGCATACGAGCGGTCAGAGCCATCACGGCTTCCCCGTCCACAGCACGGAAGAACGAGTTGGGCCGGTCCGGGACAGCGGACCAAATGTCCGATCGGTCCCCAATGTGCTCGAGGAGCTCGTTCCACTCCCAGTGCATCAGGTTCACTTCTTCACCTCCTGTGCCCTCTTCTCCTGTGTCAGGGCCGACTGGGCCAGGGAGAGAGGGAGAACGAACGAGTCCGCGGAACCGAGCGGCCGTATCGTCACCGCTTCCTGCGAGGGTTCCGAGGGCCCAGGGACCATGTCATGGAGCCCGACCGCGACCACACGTGCCGTGCACGGAGCTTCCCTGCCGGACGTGACGTGGACGCGCTGCCCAATGTAAAACGTGTTCACTTCTCCACCTCCTTGTCCCCGCTCTCAATCGTCACGACCAGCCTCTTGCACAGGGACAACGGGCTCGTCTTCCTCACGTACAACGTGCCCACCACATGCTGGTCCCTGGGCCCTTCCTCCGCGAACCTGGCAGTCCCCGGCGTGAACTTGTCTTGTGTGAACGTGATCTTCATACATCCTCCTGGTGTAAGGTGTAAGGGCCGGAGCTTCTGTCAGAACGGTTCCTCGTTCGAGATGTCCCCGATCGGCGTGGCGTCTGAGCCCTTGCCATCCGCCTCGTTCACGACCGCGCGGCAGAGACGTGTGACGTCTCCCCACTGCGGGTTGGTGGAGTACCTCTGGCACACACCGAAGTAGCGCCGAAGCGTGGAGTACGGAGTATCGAACCGATTCACCCGGATCGGGTAGTCTCCGGGCTCCGTGCACCACGGGCCGTAGAGCAAGCGCCCCGAGGGCATCACGCAGAACTGGTGGACGGAGATGTCAAACCCCTCGAGCAGGTCTACGGGATCCGGACCGACGGCCACCATGATCTGGATGACCTGCGGGCCCTTCGGGGCAGGATGAAACGGGATCTCGCAGCACTTGACGAACTTCATCCCCGGATACTGGGCGAAGTTGACTACGGCCGTACCCACGAACATGGACGTGAGCTTGGCCGATACGGCCGTGGCCTCCTCCTCGTCCTTCGCCAAGTACCAGAGGTCGATGTCCTTCGCGTGCCAGTAGTCTCTGGCCGCACCCCCGGCAATCACGCACTTAGCCGCGAGCTCCGACGGGAGCATGGCGAAGACCGTCTGCGCGATGTCGACGGGCATCCGTTCATACTTGTCGCTCATTTCTTCCCCCTTGTCGTCTTCTTCTCCAACGCGTCGACACGCTCGGCCAGCCGGGTGAAGGCCCGCGTGTCAACGAACACGGGGAGCTCCTTCCGCTTCTTCATGATCTCCAGGAGCATGGTGGCGAACCCAGGGTGCACCTGGTGGATGAGGGAGTCCGCATCCTTCTCGCTGGTGGGGAGACTGAGCCCGTGCTCCTCGTCCCAAAGCTCCCCGTCTGCGATGCTCGCACGAGCCGCTTCCCTCAAATACTCGACGATGTTCTCGAGGTAGTTGACCGGGATCGAGTGGATCTCGAGCCAGCCGTTGTTCTTGCTCCGCCAGTACTTCGTTGTCGACCGGCAGTTGAGAAGGGACGACGATGACGCTGCCATGGTGTCTCCTTTCGAGACGAGACGTTATTCTTCGTAGGCGGTCGGGTCCAGGATCCCTGCGACGGTGAATGCTTCACGACGTTCCACGCACGTGCCACACTTGCCACAGTGTAACGCGCGCCCGTTGTAGCACGAGTAGGTCTTCTCCATCGGCGCTCCGAACCTCCGTCCCGCGAGCACGATCTCAGCCTTGGTCATGTGGAGGAAGGGGGTGAGAAGCCAGATGGGGTGGTAGTGACACACCCGTAGGACCCTCTCCATCGCGTCGACGAACTCCGGCCTGCAGTCGGGGTAGATGGCGTGGTCTCCGGCGTGTGCGGCGTACGCGACCTCCTGGGCGTCCAGGGCAATCGCTTGTGCCGTTGCGCAGGCGAGGAGGACCATGTTTCGGTTCGGGCAGACCGTTGCCTTCATCGACTCGTGCTCGTAGTGACCCTCGGGCACAGGGACATGGCCACTGAGAGCGTTGGGATGGAACATCGACTTCGGGATTTCCAGTTCTACGGGCTCCAGGCCGTAGGCTCGACACACGTTCTGCGAGGACGCATGCTCGAGAGCGTAGTGTCGCTGACCATAGTTCACGTTGACAGGGATCACGTCCTTCCCAACCGAGACCATCATGGCTAGGAGGACGGTGGAGTCGAGCCCCCCACTGTGCAGAACGACTGTCTTCATACTTTGCTCCTTAGAAGGGTGTCATACGTCGCCCGCACGTCGATCACTTCGCACGGGATGGCGTACAGGGCCTGTATCCGTACCGCGGTTGCTTCGTCTGCCACACCGAGCTGCTTGGGGTACGCGTACTCGGCTCGGTAGCCGAGCTGGTGCTGGATCACGATGCCCCAGAGCCAAAGCTGCCCGAGGACAAGGTGGGTTCCACCGTACATGTACCCGTTCTCCGTGTAGTGTACGAGGTCGCGAAGCGTCTTGTACGAGTACACCCCGCACGAGCAACCTGGGGCGGGCGGGGGATCCTTGTGCCCCCGTCCCGCCGTGCACTGCGCTGTGTACGGGCGGCCCGGGGTCCAGAGGACCGTAGTGCCCGTGAACAGGTATCCGTCTCTCTCCCTAAACATCTTCCAGCCGACGAGCGGATGGAAGTCGAAGGAGACGGGAAGCTGGCTACTCATCTTCCACCGGTGCCTGCTCCGGCACGGGAACCGGCGCCTCGCGCCTGATCGGAACCTGGGGTTCTTCCACGGTGAGAGGTGCGGGGTATTCGACCGGGCGTACCACGTGGATTTCTTCTTCGTCGCCGAGGTTCATGTTGACCTCCAAAGTCTTCTGAAGATGAATTCCCGATTCCGTGGAAAGGAAACGGGGCCCCCGTGGCCCCGTCCCGTTACCCGCGGTCACGCGATTCCGAGCTCCTTCGCCTTGGCCAGGATGGCCTTGGTCTTGGCGTTGCGCTCGTCCCGGTACGTCTTCATCCGGTTCTTGACCTCGGGGCGCTGCATGTACGCCTTCCGCTGCGCCGCGAACTTCTCCGGGTTGGCCTCCCGGTACTTCTTCGCGTACTCCAGCCGCTTCGCCTTGCTCTCGGGGCTCGCGGTGTACTGCTTCTGCTTCTCCTTGCGCTTCGCCTCGGCCTCCTTGATCTTGGCGAACTCGGCCTTGAGCTGCTCCGGGTCCATCTGATCGACTGCAGTCTGGATCTCGTCAAACAGTGACATGATGCACTTCCTTCCTGGGCATTTCGCCCATGTGCTCTTCAGACGAGACTGTCCGAAGAACAGGCAGATTATACATCGGAATCACTCCGGATGTCAACCTGCGGTTTGCTTCCCTTACTCCGTAACATGCGGAGCACGAGGTTCACGAGTGGGGCAACGTTGTTCGCTGTTACCACGACTTGCCCCTGGGCGCCTCCGGACAGCTTGGCAACCACGCTGGCCGCGAGTGTCAGTGCACGCACGGTACTGATATCCGCGCGCAACGGACAGGACTTAAGGATCTGGAAGGTGTCCAGGATCAACTTGCCTTGCTCCTCCTTTGTATACTCCGGGGGAAGACCGTCATCCTCCGGCCGTTTGTCGAATACATGTCTCGTCATACACGTGCCTGAAAGGAAGAAGAGCCGGAACGGAAGTTCTTTTTCATTGTCTTTATTATACCACAAAGCACTCTGAAAATCAATGGGCTTGGAGACCCATGGTGCCCTTCGGGCACCATTGACCAAGTGCCCCGGGCCCAAGCGCCTTTGTGCCCCGGGCCCAAGCGCCGGAGCTTCTACTTATCCAAGTTGGCAAGGAGGTCCTTCAGGGCTTGTGGCGGCTCCATCGCCGCTTCCCTCCTCAACCTCTCCTGCAGGTCCTTGAGGAGAGCTGCCCTCTTCTTATACCTCTCCCGATAGTACCGCCTGCGCTCCTCCCCATTCTCCGCCCTGTACTTCCGATAGTACTCTGGGGTCCCAGCGGGCACGCCGTACTTCGTAACCCGCTTCGTCTCTTCCACCTGCATGTCCGAAACGGCCACGTTGTCCATGGTCTCATTCGTCCAGTCCTTGTCTACCCAGTAGGGCTTCCAACGTGAACCAAGCGGCCCGAAGCGCTCCTCTGCCAGGACGTGGAGGACGGGACGAGTCGTCCCATCGTCCAAGAGTACAAGCCTGGAATTATACCAGTCCCGTCTCTTCGAGACCGGATCAAAGACGTCCCGAAACTTGGCTAGCACCTCCGCCGCCTCCACCGCGGTCTTCGCCTTCATACCTGCCCTCGTGTCGGGGCTCCAGGCGCTGCTTCTTTCGAAGTCTTTGCCTTCATACTGGCTCCAGTGTAAGGGCTCCAGGCGCCCAAGCTAGTGACCCGAGTCCGTCGCCCCAGCTGCCCTATCGTCCTACGAGTATGTGTATTATACCACAGAACACTCTGGAAATCAAGGTCCAAAGAGCTGGCCATGATCCCCAGGCACCGGGATCCATGGCAGTCAAAGACTTTGTGCTACACGGGGAGCACGAGCTGCACATAGAATTTTGCACCCCACCCTCTTCATAACTTGTTCATTCTAAACGGGTTAGCAGTGTGCTGGCACACAAGTGCTTAACTTTTCGGCACTTTGAATTCTTACTTCCTTTGGAATCCATATATATATAGGAGAGGAAAGGGGGCGTTGATGTCCATTATTCTTTTATATATAATATAAGTGCCGAGCACTTTTTTCACACCCCAAACGCGTAACTCGTTTAGAATGAACGAGATACACTGAGGGTGGGGTGCAATGTGGCTGCGCAGCACAGGACCCACAGTAGACTTTGAAATGCAACTCTTTTAGAATGAACGAGTTAGAAAGTGGACTTCAAGTGTGCCCCCCTTCCCGCCCCAGGCATTGTTGTGTCCTCCCCAGCTCCCCAAGGACTTTGAAGTCCTGTGATGTGACCCTCAGCAGAGCTCTGGGGTCAAATGCCCAGGCCTCTGGGGGTCAAATGCCCAAAGGGCGCGCAGCGCCGACAAGGGCCTTCTTCGCGTGCCACTGCAGCAAAAAGGGGGACGCCGCCCCCTTTCGAAGACGACGTCCCCCTGTCGCGTCAGCGTCTACTTCTTCGAGACCTTCAGCGCCGACGCCGTCGCCGCGTCGATCTTGGCCTTCAGGGCTGGATCGTTCGCCGCGAGCTCCATGACCCTCTTCACGCGCTCCCTGGCCAATGCCGCCTTGTCGTTCTGGTCGTTCCTCTGCAGGAGCTGGTACCAGCCGGCGTTGACGATCCGAATGGCCACGTCACGCGCCGAGTCTCCCGTCACATCGGTGCACTTCTTCCAGTGATCCTGGATTGCGCTCTCCACCGACGCGTACGGGAACGGATACTTGCTTGCCATTTTCCACTCTCCTTGCGGGACACTGTGCCCGCTTCACCGAGTTAAGGGCCCCACTACTCCGGGACGCCGACCGTCTCGTAGTCCTCGATCTCTCTCGTCTCGACCGTTACGACGCCCATATCCGCGTCTAACGCTTCGTAGACTTCGTCCTGCGCTCCCTCGTATCCATTGGGATTGCGGGACTCATACGTCACGACGTACGTGACCGTGTGTTCGTAGAGAGGCATGTGTGCCTACTTCTCCAAGACTTTGTCGAAGTCGTCGCCCCACACCGTGTAGACGGTCTTTCCCATGCCTACTCCTCCTTCTTCGTCAACGTGTATCCCTTGTACCTTGCGCACTGCTTGAGCACGTCGTACAGGAACCACATGTCTTCCTGTTCCATGCCCTTCTCCTGCTCCTCGATCTCGCGCATCGGCTCGATCCAGAGGTGCATCTCGCTCATCGCACAGGCGATGAGATCCGCGATCTTCTTCGAATCGACCATCTCGTACGCGACTACGAGCTTCTCGCGCACGTTCTGCATCGCCAAAGACGACACGTGTGACCCGTACTTCGGGACGCAGACGAGGCGGAAGTCCGACGCGTTCTTCTTCTGCATTCTTCTCTCCTCTCTTTCCGAGTTAACGATCGCCGACTACTTCTTCCTCAGTGAGACGAAGATCGCCGACTACTTCTTCCTCCTCAGTGAGACGAAAGCGCACCAGAGTGTGAACAATGTCATGCAGGCTACGCAGTACCACGCGACGATTGCCATTCTTCCCTCCTCTCTTTCCGAGTTACCGAGCACGCAGTGGAATGTCAAAATCCGTACAGGGGGTCCCAGCGTACGACGATGTCCTCCGCTACTTCCGGGTGCTGGCAAATGAGAGCCATTGCAGCTTCATCTGCCTCGCGTTGCGTCTCGCGGACGCCGGTAACGATCCAGTTGTCCTCGAGGTTGAGGATGATGAGGTACATGCGCGTGTTCCTCCTACAGCTTGTCCATGGCCTCCGGCTCGAAGAGCTCCTTGACCTGCTGGCCGACGAAGTAGAAGGTCTTCTCGTCGACCACGATGGCCATCTGCAGCCGCTGACGGCCGCGGAAGACGACGTTGCGGACGTGCACGACGCCGTCGTCGGGCTTGCGCTCGCGCCAGGCTTCGACGACGAGAGCGGCGTCTGTGCGGGTCGTGGTGAGTTGTGGCATGTGTGCCTCCTTAAGGCAACTAGGGACTCTAGTGTCCCTCTATGCCTACGAAGCCGTCCTCGTAGGCATAGGCGATACTAGAGATCCGTCTCGACGACGTCGCAGGGCTCGATGAACTCATCGATCTCCTGCGCAAGGAGCTTGGTCTGGGTACCGTCGGCCTTGATCACGATGATCTGATACCAGACCTTCTTCCACAACGCCACCTTCCTAACCTTCAACGACCTAACCATCAACTGCCATTCACTAAACATCTCACACCTCCTATTAACTAACACCCCCTACCCCCAAACAACAATCTAAAACCACTAACTATGGGCGCTCTAAACTACGTACCGGTTTTACACCCCTGGACTTCTTCTTCTTCTCCCACTTCTCGTTGCTCGTCCAAGGCCTTTGGCGGTATAATCCCTCTAGCCACGAGTAGGGGGGGGTTGGTCAGCGCGATGGCATACGAAGTAGCGGGCAGCGTGGTGGATGATGTCCCGGTCGTAAGGACCGAGTACAAGCTCCTGGCACATATGCGGGTGGAGAATCCGCAGGCGTCGCCAAAGGAACTTGCGGCCGCGCTGGGGTACTCGCACGCCGCGATCCGTCACTGGCTAAAGACCCCTGACTACCAGCGGTTCGAGAATTGGCTGTTGAAGAAGCATGTGGAGTCTCTGCCTCCGGCAATTCGTAACATGCGGGAGGATATCGAGGCCCGTTTTACCGATTTTGCGGGCTACATGCAAGAGCGGCTCCTGGACATCGTGGATACGACCGAAGACCCGAAGCTCGTCGAGTCCATTGCCCAGGATTGGTTAGACCGGGCAGGCTTCGCCCCAGTGAAGAAGCAACTTTCCGGCGTGCTGTCCCTCACACTCACGCCCGAGGCGGTGCAAGAGCTCCTGCGCAGAGAGCGCGAGGCCTTCTCCCTTCCCCCAGCACCCCCGGGCGACAATGGACATCCTACAGAATAAGGCGCAGCGTTCGCTGTACGAAGGGGCCCTGGGGATCGACATGCCCTCTTCGTCCATGGGCGACGAGCTGCGGGAACGCACGCGGAGCAATGCTCAACGTTCGCTGTTCTTCTTCACCACTGCAGTCCTCGGCTGGAACAAGCTGAAGCAGGTTCCACACCTGGAGCTCTGCGAGTTCATTCAGCAGGTCACGCCGCCCTTCGGCCGGCGAAAAGTGGTCCTGATACCCCGGGACTGCTACAAGAGTACCATCGGTTCCAAGAGCCTTCCGCTCTGGATCCTAGTACAGAAGGACTTTCTGGGCCTCCCCGGCCCTGAGCACCGCATTCTCCTGGTCTCGCATTCCAGCGTCAACGCGCAGAAGCAGATAAAGAGCCTCCGGCAGCAGATAGAGCGGAATCAGATTCTCCAGTGGCTCTTCCCGGAGCTCATCCCGGACCTGTCGAAGACTACGTGGACGGATACGAATCTCCTCTTCCCGAGACAAGGCGTGTACGGGGAAGACACGATCGAGTGCGCAGGGATTGATACCCACCTCGTCTCCCGGCACTATACGGTACAGATAAAGGACGACATGGAGGACGAAGCGGCGATGCAGTCGCCCACCGTCCGCCAACGGGTGATCTCGTGGTACAAGGCGGCTGAGGCCCTCTTCGTAGACGAGCGCGACGCGTTCGACTGCCTGATCGGGACCCGGTGGGGCATCGACGACCTATACTCCGAGATCATCAAGAATGAGAGTGAGACGTACCAGTTTCTCGTGCGTCCACTCCACTGGACACGGCAGGAGTTGGACGAAGATGTCCGCATAGCGAAAGAGTCGTCGCAGCCGCGGGTATACGGGGACATGATCCCAGAGGTGCATGCACCAGACCCGGCAGAGACGTACTACTTCTTCCCTGACCTCTTTCCGCAAGACTCCTGCCGTCGTGTTCGTGCCAAGCAGGGCAGCTACATGTATAGCATGCTGTACCTGAATAACCCGAAGGACCCGGCTCTTGCAGAGTTTCGGGAGCGGGACTTTCGCTACTTCATCTTTGACGACGAAGGCAATCTAATCATCGAAGAGGAAGACGGGTCGCATAGCATCGTGCCGTTCGATTCGCTCAAGCGCGTACTGTTCTGGGACCCCGCGATGAGTGAGACCGAGCACAAGAAGAACGCGCGTAATGCGATGGTCGTGCTCGGGAAGGATCGATTCGGCCGGCTGTTCGTCCTGGACGTGTACGCCGAGTGGAAGAATCCCGCCTTCCTCTTCTCGAAGTACGTGGGGCTTCATCAGCGGTACGCATGCCATAAGGCGGGGATTGAGGACGTCGCGTTCCAGCGAGTGCTCCGGTTCCCACTAAACCAGGTGATGCGCGAGCTAGGCATCCATTTCAAGGTCGAGGAGCTCCGGCCTATTGGGGAGAAGGATAAGAGGATCAGGTCCTTGCTACCGTACGTGGAGTCCCACCTCCTGTTCATCAACCGGAAGTGTAAGGATTTTGTCGAAGAGATGCGAGGGTTCCCTGTCTTTCCGACCAAGGACATTATTGACGCCGCGGCCGGCTGCCTGCCCCTGTTCGGCATGCAGGCAGTAGATATCAGGCGCTTGGAAGACAGGGTGGTGCGTAGAGAAGAAGGCGACCGCTTAACAACGCGAAGTGCGTTGACGGGGTACTAGCATGGCCAAGAAGGCAGCGAAACCCAACTGGGACGAGATCAAGGAGAAGTCGGCCAAGGGCAAGGGGAAGGCCAAGAAGCCTCCTGCGGAGCCCAAAGAGCCCGAGGCGAAGGTCTCGAAGCCAAAGCGACAGCTCGTCGTCGGCGGAGTTACGCAGGGACGGGCCGTGACACACCTGCCATCTCGTCTCGACTACGTCGACAAGGACATCTCGGAGATCGGGGTCGGCCCGGGAGTGAAACGCCGTGCCTCTTGAAGTGCAGGACTTACAGCTCGAACCCGCCCAGATGGACAAGCTGAAGGCGGACATCCGTACTCAGCTACGGGACGCGCTGGAGACGCACGGGAAGAGGGAAGAGCATCTCGCGGAGCTTCTTCGCGCGTACAAGGTCGAACCCGAACACGCGGTGAAGAACTTCCCGTGGCCCAACGCCTCGAACGTGGTCGTACCCATCGTCCCCGTCTCGTGCGACGGGATCGCTGCACGCCTGCAACGCAGCCTCCTCATGGCCCAGGACTTCTGCGAGGTGGAGATCCTCTCTCCAGTCTGGGAACCTTTTAAGAAGGACATCCGGGACTGGGTGCAGCATTACATTACCACGAGCGGGGCACGCGATCGACTACGAACGGTCTTCTCCATCCTTCCGAGGGACGGCGATGCCATCGTCAAGCCCATCTGGGTTGAGGAGACACGTAAGTACCACATATACAACGACGCGGGCGTCGTCGTCGAACAAAACATCCCGGGCTACGTGGGAGTGCGCTGGCACGTTATCCCTGCAGCCGACTTCATCTGCCCGTCCGGCTTTGACAGCTGGGATCAGTTACCTTGGTTCGCAGAGCGCCTCCGGTACACCTGGATCGAGGTCCGCAAGGCCGAGACCGCGGGGATGTACAAGGACACGGCGAAGCTGAAGACGTTTGACAAGGAGAGGGACGACGTCCGTGGGCAAGTGCAAGACAAGGCGGCCCATGTAGACGGTAAGCCTCCTCGGATCTACGACCTGTACGAAGTGCAAGGGGAGTTCGAGATCCCTCAAGTCTCCCCAGACGCTCCGCCAGTGTTCGAAGAAATCATCGTCACTTACTCCGTGGACGCCGACCTAATCCTCCGGGCCATCTACAACCCGTACTTCGGCAAAGCCCGGCACGTGGTCAAGATTCCCTTCCTCGTCCAGCCCGGGGAGCTCTACAGCCAGGGCGCGGCGGAGATGGCCAAGCCTCATCAGGAAGAGGCGAGCACAGCACACAACCAGGTGATTGATGCGGCTACCGCCGCGAACGCAGGGATCATCGTCCGGAGCCCCAATTGCAACCTCGGGCCGGGCGAGGAGGTCTACCCTGGTAAGCAGGTAGTAACCGACGAACCTGGCAAGGACTTTCTCGTCGTGCATTTAGGCGAGCCCTCGCGGGCCCTGGCGGACACGGAGCAGAAAGCAGCCTTCTGGGCGGAGAAGCGAACGGGGATCTCGTCCTACAACATGGGCTTGGAGAGCAGCATAGTCGGCTCGCAGGCAACGGCTACGGGGACGACGGCCATCATCAACGAAGGGAACATGCGGTTCTGGGTGTCGATCGACGACATGCGGAACGCTATTACGGAGCTTCTCTACCTCACCATCCAGCAAGAGCAGCAGATGAGGCCGCAGGGCTACGAGTGGGCCCCTGGCCGCATGATCAAGTTCCCGCAAGGGGACGTGCGGACGTCCATCGGCCTGAAGCTCACTCTGACTTCCGAGACGATCAACCGAGACATGGAAGTCCAGAGCATGATGCTGCTGATGCAGGTGCTGAACGAATACTACGCCCGACTCATGCAAGCGACCGCGCTCATCTTCAATCCTCAATTCCCGCCGCAGCAGAAGATGATGGCGGTGCAGATCATGCAGGCGTCGCAGAACATCGTGAAACGGTTCGTGGAGCGATTCCACATCGAGAACTTGGACCAGGTGGTCCCAAGTATCATTCAGGCACTGATGACAATCGGAGGTGCGCTCAATGGACAAGCAGGAATGGCTCCGGGTGCCCCCGCAGGCCAGGGCCTCCCTCCTGGCGGACCTGGAGGCGGACCTCCGCAACTTTCAGCAACAGCTGGTCCAAGCGGAGGAGGAGCCCCGATTCCGACGGCACCAGGGGGTGGTCCGATACTTGGTTAGGAAGATCGAAGAACTCACGAAACTGACGGAAACCGTCAAGGAGCCCGAACATGCCAGGAGCAGCCGGACTGGATATTAACGAACAGGGATACGTGCAAAGCGGCCGATTCGCCGGCCAGCACATCAGCACGGTCCTGCAGTACGCGGAGACCTTGGAAACCGCGATTAAGGAGGACGGGAAGCCTACTCCTCCTGGGGCTCCTCCGGAACCTCCCGCAGAGCCACCGAAGCCGACTCCCGCGGAAGTACTCGCAGCACACGCCGCGGGCCGTGTGGACGCGACAACCCTTCTCACCTGGCAGCGTCTGGAACAGGACGATGAGATCGTGTTTCGTGCCACGGTCCCTGACTACGACAAGTTCCTGGAGCGGATCAACAAGCTGAAGGAAGGGCTCCAACCGCAACAGCGCGTGACGCGGGGCGTACACAAGTTCCTGTACACCGTCGCGAAGCAAGATGACCCCAAGGTCCAGGAGGCTCTCTTTGGCAAGGCTCCTGACGTGCCTCCTGTGGCTCCAGTGGAACCTCCGGCGGAGCCGCCGCCTGCTGAACCACCGGCTGCGCCAGTTGCGCCGCCTGCTGCACCGAGTCCGAAGGCAGCGCCGCCTGTAGCTGCGCCTACTCCGACCCGGACTCCGGCCCCGGCAGCCGTGAAGAAGTCCACGCTGAAAGCGAACGACAAGGTCAAGAAGAGTGCCGAAGCGTGGCACATGACCGTGGAAGAGTATCTCCTACAGCTCGAAGAGAGCGGTGTGACACAAGAACAACTGGACATGCAGACTGCACCGTCCAACAGACAGACGAGGAAGAGCATCTATGACCGAGCCTAGCACTCCCCGCGACCGCTTCTTCGTCTCCGACAAGGATCCCGACTACGTGTACCGTTGGTGCAACGAGAAAGAACGCGTGATGCTCGAACGCATCGACCAGGGATTCGAGGTCGCGAAGGGGAAGGAAGTGGAGCTGCCCGTGGAGCTCCGGCCCCTGCAGACCACAGAGACGCCTACTGCTGGAACAGTACGGCGTCGCGGCGACGTAATTCTCATGCGTTGCCGGAGGGACGTTTTCGAGGCGAGAGTCCTGAAACCGAGGGAGGCGCAGAGAGAGCGCCAGAAGATGACCGTCGACACCATGATTCACCAGGCAAACGAACACGCTCAGCGCGATCTGAGGAAAGCCGGTTACCGGGATGACCAAGTCCGGAAGCGGATGATGTTCTCAGAGGACTCTGAGCCCAAAATCGGAGGGTAGTAGTGGCGACATCACCACGCATCGCCTTCCGGGCTGTTCGTTCTCTCTCAGGACTCGCGATTCCCTCGGAGAATTTCGCGGAAGCCGCATCGCAGACGTTCAAACAGGGCGCGCCAGTGTACTTGCTGGTGGGCTACCTGAACATCTGCGGAACGGATCCCGTTCTCATCATGGGCATCGCGTCTCGTGACGGGCAGAACAACGGTTCGGCCGGCGTGGTCAATCAGCTCGTCTTTCTCGCACACCCCGACACGTTGTTCGTCGGGAACGTTGACAACAACGCTGGAGGGTCGGGGACGACGTCCGTCCTCGACAGGGGAAGGAACTTCGGGATCACGATCCATTCGGGCTCGGGCAAGTGGACGGTTGACTCCAACAAGCTCGCCTCGAACAAGCGCGTCATCGTCTGGACCCATCTCCTCGCCGACGGTGAGGTGGTTGGGGACACGCTGGGCCGCGTGATCTTCTCGTTCGATCCCCAGTACTTCCAGGGCCACAAGACCTCGTAAGGAGAACAGCAAATGCCAGTGACAACCGGAGGATTTGCTACTCTCCTCGCGCCGGGACTGTGGAGAGTTGCATTCAACGCAATCAATCGTCAGCCGAACACCTGGCAGGCGATTCTGAACGTCAAGAACATGGACCGAGCGTACTACGACGAGTCCCTCGTCGCAGGCCTCGGCGGGATGGTGGCCAAGCCGGAAGGCGTGGCAGTCTCGTTCGACGATCCGCTCATGGGTGGTACGTTGCGGTACTCGCCCTCGTCCTACGGCCTGGGATTCCGCGTGACCCGGGAGATGTATGACGACGACCTGTACAACATCATGAACCGGATGGCGAGTGAGCTGGGACGCGCTGCCGCGTACAAGGTCGAAGTGGACGCCTGGTCCGTGCTGAACAACGCGTTCAGCACGAGCTTCCCAGGGATTGACGCTGCTGCACTGTGCAGCGTGTCGCATCCACGACTCGACGGTGCGGGCAACCTGGTCAACAAGCCAAGCACGGACGTCGACTTCTCCTTCACGGCTCTGCAGGCCGCGTTGGACAACTTCAAGACCATGGTGGACGAACGGGGTCGGCCCCTGGTCATGTCTCCGAAGCTCGTAGTGCTCGACACATCGTTCGAGTGGGCGGCCAAGGAGATCCTGCAGTCGGAGTTCAAGCCGTACACGGAGAACAACGAGATCAACGTTCTCTCGGACGCCGTGCAGTACATGACGTCCCGGTACTTCCTGGACACCGATCAGTGGTTCGTCCTGTCGGACAAGGGCGGGGACACGGCGGACGGTCACGACCTTCGCTTCTGGTGGCGCGTGAAACCGGAGACAGCAGAGGCCGACGACTTCCTGACCGGTGACGCCCTGTTCAAGATCTACGCACGCTACGCCAAGGGCTTCGCCTACTGGCGCGGTGTGTACGGATCGAGTGGAGGGTAAACATGGCCTCCCGTTCAGGTGCGGCAAGCACTGGCAAGGGTCTGCCCCCAGGCGTGCGACGGTTCGCCAACGGGTGGACTCCTGCTCACAGTGCGGCACAGGTTCCGGCGTCCGCTGTTGTTCTCGAGGACACCAGCGGGAACGACTGGTACTTGTGGTTCGGTACGGATGGGAAGCTTCGTACGACTGAAGCTGCGACAGCGGAGGCCGCTGGGTTCGACTGGAACTCCGGCGGTACGGTCGTGGGGACTCAGTCGTAGCATGCTTAGGGGTGAGGCGCGACTCGCCGCGTACAAGTCCCTATGGGATATTCTCGAGCGCCTGTGCTTTGTAACGGGCGAAGCACAGGCGCCTCTTCTTCAAGAGTTTGATGCGAAGGTGAAAGCCTTTTACGAAGCGTGTAACTGCCCGGCAGAGGGCCAAGCAGTGGAGACGCTGATCCGTGTCAGGAGTAGCTACCGCTGAGACATACGATGCCCCGATGCGAGAATGGGTGCACGGGGACTTCGTAAGCCGCTTTTACAATTCCTTCCGAGAACACGCGGATCGGTTTCATTTTGTGATGAGCCTTGTCCGCGAGCTTAAGCCTGCCTCGGTGTTGGATCTCGGATGTTCGTACGGGGCCTTCGGCGCGCTAGTGCGTTGGGGGCACGGGTACGCTCCGCAGCGGATTACGGGCGTAGACTTTAGCTCGGAGTCCTTGGCCTTTGCTCTCCGCTACAGCGGCTACGATACAGTCATAACAGCGGACCTGCAGACGCGGCAGGACTTCCCGAAGGCCGACCTGGTCCTCTGCATGGAAGTCCTGGAGCATGTACAGGATCCGTGGACTGTCGCGGTCAACGCTGCCCAGGCGTCTACGAAGTGGGTCCTCTTCTCCACTCCCGTGGAAGAGGAGTTCGACGGCTTGTTCCACGTCCGGCACGTCAGCCCCGAGAACCTGCTCGCTTGGGCCAGCGCGGCGGGTTTGTACCCCGTCCGAGCCCAGTTCCTCGAAAGTGAGTTCTGTGAGAAGCCCCATTGGAAGGGATGGAACTTTCTCCTATGCGCTATTTAACTTCTCCTCCTACGGAAGAGGATCTTGACGGGCTTCGGGTGATCGTCGTCCCCAGCGGCATCGGTGAGTTCCAATGGGCGTGGACGAAGTATATTAATACGGGCGAGCGCTTTGCGATCCTCGGCCTGGACGGGGCTCCAAGGCGCCTGCACCAATTCTGCGCTCTGCACCCACAAATCGAACTCTTCTACTACAGCAAGTTCGACTACAGCACTATCCGCTACTGGCAGAAGTTTCACGGCCTCGACACCTGGGCCGATGTGGCCTTGAAGTTCCCTCTCGGAACTCAGACCATGCTGGCGTGTAACCCGCATCTGGAAGCGGGTCTCCCGTTGGCGACGTGGTTACCCGACCTGCCCACTTCGTACCAGTATGACTTGCGCCTAGAGCAGGAGCATCTGGACGCGGCGGAGAAGGCGTATACGGGGACCCCTACCTTCCCCCTCGGGATCTCGTGCGCCTCGTATCGTGGAGCCGAGGCCTGGAAGACGTGGAACACAGAGCAGTGGATCAAGTTCCTTCGTCTCATCCACTCGGAGCACCCGAACGTAACGTTCTGCCTGCTCGGGGGCTCGTGGGACGATCTCACCGCGGCCATCTTCGACGAGGCCGAGGACCTTCCCTGGCTCGTGAACTCTCGTGGCATACCGCCCATCGGGCGGACTAGCTTCGGCACGGCGTGTGCAATCCTGCGCAACCTGTCCGGGTACATCGGCTTCTCCAGCGGTCTCGGGCACGTAGCATGCCACTGCTGCTCGTGTCCCACCTTCATGCTCTGGCCGGAGCACGAGCAGCCCCTCTCTCGTGCTTGGGTAGATCCGTTCCTCTTCGAAAATGGGTTCTACGTGCCATCACGCTGGCTCGAACCCGAAGTCGTCTTTCAGCAAGCGAAGCCTTGGCTACGGAGGATTTCAGATGGGAGTTACTAGAGGCTCTCGAAGCATTGTCATGACGGCCGCGGCTGACGAAGTCGTCGGCCGGTTCTACGTTACGTCCATGGCCCTCGTCGGGACCGGTATGACCCCCGGTCAGCGGCTGACGGTGACGGAGACGAACGGTGCCGTCATCGCGGATCATTATGTGGAGGCGGCCAACGAGAACGTCGAGCTCGTCATGTCTCCGCAGTGGTTCGACGGTGTCAAGCTCAGCGCGGTCCCTGGGGCAGGCACGTTCACCGTTGTCATCCGGTACAAGTGATATGCGGGTGAAAGAGCGCATTTGGATCATCGGACGAAAGTCTGAACGCTTCTGGATCAGCTTCTGGCCGACGTTCGGGGTCATGCTCCGTGTCGGCAAGTACCAGTACTACTTCACGACGAAAGTCGGGTACCGGAGGGAGTCGTACAGATGACACAGTACGCATACCCGATGGCGGACACGTACCGAGGGAGTTACGTGGACCAGGCGGACGGCGCGTCGAACGTGTACCAGGCGATCGACGAGGCTACGCCTGGAAGTGACACGGACTATATTAAGAGTACCACGAACCCCGTCAGCGAGCCGTACGTTTGCAAGCTGCAGAGTATTACGGATCCTGTCGTGCATACGGGACACTCCGTGAACTACCGGTATTCGAAGGACATTTCGTCCGGCGGGGAACAGATTGATCTCGTGGTCCAGTTGAGGCAGGGGTACGTGAACGAGGGGACTCCCGGGACCCTGATCGCGTCGAATACCCATACGAACATCCCTGCGTCCTGGACTGCGGGGAGTATTTCCCTGAGTAGTGGCGAGGCAGGGAACATCACCGACTACTCGAGCCTGTACGTCAGATTCGTCTTCAACAAGCCTTAGGAGGCATTGTGCGAACTCTCTTCACCTTACTCTTTGTCCTCGTGGCAGCCGTGGCGACGGCCCAGACCGCAGCGGTGAACCCGGTCACGGTGCAGTGCGTACCCTCGTCCGATCACAACACAGTCAACGCACTCGACGGTACGCCGATGGTGTCCAGGTACGAGATGCGGATCTATCTCAGTACCGATCTGACCAAGGTCGTGTTCACCCAGGACATGGGGAAGCCGACTCCTGTGGCCAACCTGATCACGGTGACGAATGCCCTGTGGTTCAGCGGTCTGACCCCCAATACGAAGTACGTTGCAAAAGTAGCTGCGATCGGCCCTACGGGCGAGGGAGTGAGCGACCCCAGCAACCCTTTCGGGAATGTGGGACCACCGGCGGCACCGACTGCGCTTGTTCTGAAGCGCTAACGTGGTGGCAGCGGTTCCTCTGTTGGTGGCGTGGTTTCCAGACACAAGGAGAGCCAGATGGCCAAGAGTGAACGGAAGAAGCGGCTCGACGCAATCCTACGCGTCTCGGAGGCCGCGACGGCGCAGGAGTTGGAATCGGGACACTGGGACAGGGGTGTGTGCCCCTTCTCCCTCCGTGAACCGGATGGCAAGGTGCAGATCCGGATCGAGAAGGGTGACGTGATTCTCCAGGCTACGGCGGCCTCGTTCGAAGAGGCGCTGTCGGCCCTGGAACGCAAGGTAGGCATCGTGTACGCAGAGGGGGGTGACAAGTGAACCAGTATGACGGATCTGGGGGCATCACCCCCGCTAGCAGTCTTGACGTACGGCGGATCCGCGATCTCGGAGAGCTGAAGAGGGCCTCGTGGCCGTGGAGGCTGCGGCAGGCGTGGCTT
>Ga0209048_10001616_pt1 | contig 22904 bp, 14 predicted proteins | sample FrelakmetCRP12CR_FD_187146 | JGI IMG/M metagenome (GOLD analysis project Ga0209048, IMG submission 187146) | Freshwater lake sediment microbial communities from the University of Notre Dame, USA, for methane emissions studies - CRP12 CR (SPAdes)... | ecosystem: Environmental > Aquatic >... | reverse complement strand
GGCTTGGGCGCCCGCCGCCACGGCGAGAGTGACAACGAGGATGGACAGCAGTCTGCGCAGCATGGGGCGACCCGTGTGAAGAGCGGCAGTGTAGAGCCGCCCATCCGCCGCAGGTTCAACTGCGGCGCGCGCGATTAACCGCCGCCTAACCGAGTGCCTGCCGGCGCCCTTCGAATCACCCGGTCTGCGTCGCGAGCCAACTCGCCATGCCCGAGCGGATCTCCTGCCTGGCCGCCTCCGGCCCGTCCCAGCCCTGAACCTTCACCCACTTGCCGGGCTCCAGATCCTTGTAGTGCTCGAAGAAATGCCGGATGGCGTTCAGGCGCATCGCGTTGACGTCCTCGGGCCTCTGCCAGCGCGAGTACATCGGCAGCACCTTGTTGATCGGCACCGCGAGCAGCTTGGCGTCGCCGCCGGCCTCGTCTTCCATGTTGAGTACGCCGATCGGGCGGCAGGTCACGACCACGCCGGGCGTCAGCGGATAGGGCGTGACCACCAGCACGTCCACCGGGTCCCCGTCGGCCGACAGCGTTTGCGGGACGTAGCCGTAGTTGCACGGATAGTGCATCGCGGTCGTCATGAAGCGATCGACGAATATGGCGCCCGTGGCCTTGTCGACCTCGTACTTGATCGGGTCCGCGTTCATCGGAATCTCGATGATCACGTTGAATTCATCGGGCGCGTTCGCGCCCGGGGTGACTTGCTGCAGGCTCATGGCGCGGCACCTCGACGACTCGGGATCGCCCGAATTCTACGCACCGGTCTCGCCTCCGCCTGACGCGCCGGATCGGGCCGGCGCAGGGGCCAATACAATGCGCTCCACGTTGCCAGGTCACGGAGCTTCTCCCTGAGGGGCCCGCAACGCCTTGACCCGCCAGCCCTCCTCCAACGCCTCACCCCATCCCGAGACCCCCAACAAGGAGACCCTTGATGTCCACAACGATGGCGCTCAACTTTGCGCTTGCCTGCGGCCTGGCCGCGGTGATCTACGGCTTCGTGCAGCGAAGCTGGATCCTCAGGCAGGACGCCGGCAACGCACGAATGCAGGAGATCTCCAAGGCAATCCAGGAGGGTGCCGCCGCCTATCTGGCGCGGCAATACAAGACGATCGCGACGGTCGGCGTCGTGCTCGCGGTGCTGATCGGCGTCTTCCTCGACGGCACGACCGCGACCGGCTTTGTCGTCGGCGCCGTGCTCTCCGGCGCCTGCGGCTTCATCGGCATGAACGTGTCGGTGCGCGCCAACGTGCGCACGGCGCAGGCGGCCACCAGGGGCATCGGGCCGGCGCTGGACGTCGCCTTCAAGGGCGGCGCCATCACCGGCATGCTGGTCGTGGGGCTGGGCCTGCTCGGCGTCGGCATCTTCTATCTCTTCATCACCGGCAACGGCAACACGACGCCCGACAAGAGCCTGTCGGCGACGCTCAAGCCACTGCTCGGCCTGGCTTTCGGCTCTTCGCTGATCTCGATCTTCGCGCGGCTGGGCGGCGGCATCTTCACCAAGGGCGCCGACGTCGGCGCCGACCTGGTCGGCAAGGTCGAGGCCGGCATCCCCGAGGACGACCCGCGCAACCCGGCCGTCATCGCCGACAACGTGGGCGACAACGTCGGCGACTGCGCCGGCATGGCGGCCGACCTGTTCGAGACCTACGCCGTCACGCTGATCGCCACGATGACGCTCGGTGCGCTGCTCGTCAGCGCGGCGCCAACCGCCGCGGTGATCTACCCGCTGCTGCTCGGCGGCGTGTCGATCATCGCGTCGATCATCGGCTGCGGCTTCGTCAAGGCGAGCCCCGGCATGAAGAACGTGATGCCGGCGCTCTACAAGGGGTTGGCAGTGGCAGGCGTGCTGTCGCTGGTCGCGTTCTACTTCGTGACCACGATGTTCATGCCCGCCGATGCACTCGGCACCGGCACGCACATGAAGCTGTTCGGCGCCTGCGCCGTCGGCCTGATCCTGACCGCGGCGCTGGTCTGGATCACCGAGTACTACACCGGCACGCAATACAGCCCGGTGCAGCACATCGCGCAGGCCTCGACCACCGGCCACGGCACGAACATCATCGCCGGTCTCGGCGTGTCGATGCGCTCGACCGCCTGGCCGGTGCTGTTCGTCTGCGTCGCGATCCTGACCGCCTACCAGCTCGCCGGCCTGTACGGCATTGCGGTGGCCGCCACCTCGATGCTGAGCATGGCCGGCATCGTCGTCGCGCTCGACGCCTACGGCCCGATCACCGACAACGCCGGCGGCATCGCCGAGATGGCCGGCCTGCCCGACAGCGTGCGCGACATCACCGACCCGCTCGACGCCGTCGGCAACACGACGAAGGCGGTGACCAAGGGTTACGCCATCGGCTCGGCGGGCCTGGCCGCGCTGGTGCTGTTCGCCGACTACACGCACTCGCTCGAGGGCCGCGGCATGCACATCAGCTTCGATCTGAGCGACCCGAAGGTGATCGTCGGCCTGTTCATCGGCGGCCTGATTCCCTACCTGTTCGGCGCGATGGCGATGGAAGCCGTCGGCCGCGCCGCCGGCGCGGTGGTGGTCGAGGTAAGACGCCAGTTCAAGGAGATCAAGGGCATCATGGAAGGCACCGCGAAACCGGAGTACGGCGTCGCTGTCGACATGCTGACCAAGGCGGCGATCAAGGAAATGATCGTGCCGTCGCTGCTGCCGGTGGTGGTGCCCATCCTCGTCGGCATGCTGCTCGGCCCGACGGCGCTAGGCGGCCTGTTGATGGGCACGATCGTGACCGGCCTGTTCGTCGCGATCTCGATGTGCACGGGCGGCGGCGCCTGGGACAACGCGAAGAAGTACATCGAAGACGGTCACCACGGCGGCAAGGGCAGCGATGCGCACAAGGCAGCCGTGACCGGCGACACCGTCGGCGACCCGTACAAGGACACCGCCGGCCCGGCGGTGAACCCGCTGATCAAGATCATCAACATCGTCGCACTGCTGATCGTGCCGCTGCTGCCGATAGGCACAGTAGCGACGAAGCACGCGGAGGCTGCGCCCAGCGCGTTGGTGGCCGTGGCTGAAGCGGCAGCGCCGGTATCGGACGCCGCCGCCCCCTCGGTCGTCGTCGAGGGTGCCAGGGTCGTGCTGAAGTAGCGCCGGGGTCAAGGCGGCGTGCCTCGGCCTGTCGATCGACGATGGGCCCGCTTCGGCGGGCCCTCGCACTTGAAGAGCGCGATGCGCGCAGCTTGCCCGACGACACGGCTTCGGCGCCCACGACAGTGGCGGATTCTTCAGTCCTGACCGGCCTGGCCCTGGCGCGCAGGCGCAGCCGCGGGTACCGCCGCCGGTGGCGGAGTCACCTGATGCAGCACACGCTGCGGATACGGAATCTTGATGCCGGCGCTGTTCAGCGCCCGCAGCACGTCCAGGTTCACCGCCGAGCGCACATTGCCCTGGCCGTTCTCGGGGTCGCCGATCCAGAAGTTCAGCAGCAGTTCGAGCCCGTCGGCGCCGAAGCCGGCGAGCTGCACTGCCGGTGCGGGGCTCTTCAGCACGCGTGGAACGGCGGCGATCACGGCCTCGAGCGCAGGCAGCAGCGCATCCAAGTCGGTTCCGTAGGCGACCTGCAGCGGGCTGCTGATCAACGCGGCGCGGTCGGAGAGCGTTGCATTCTCGACCCGCTGCGTGATCAGCAGTTCGTTGGGCACCAGGGCCTCGCGGCCGTTGAACGCCTGGATCACCGTGTAGCGCGTGCGAATGTCGGTGATGCGGCCTTCGAAGGTGTCGACCTTGACCATGTCGCCGATGCGCAGCGATCGCTCGGCCAGGATCATGAAGCCGCTGACGTAGTTGGCGGCGATCCTTTGCATGCCGAGCCCGACGCCGACGCCGATCGCGCCACCGAGCACGGAAAGCGCCGTCAGGTCGATGCCCACCGCCGACAGCGCGATCAGCAACCCGACGATGAGGAGCACGATGCGGATCAGGTTGGCCACCATCTTGCGCGTCGACAGGCTGCCGCCGGTGCCGCGTAAGAGCTTCCTCTCCAGCGCCGACGACAGCCACAGCACCAGCATCATCACGACGCCGGCGGTGATGCAGCCTTCGACGAAGTTTCTCAGCGTGACGCTCGCGCCGCCCATATTCCACTGCACGCCTTCGAGCGCGATTAGGATCGGCGGCAGCACGCCGGTGATCCACAGCACGACGGCGCTCCAGGCCACCCAGGACACCGTGCGTTCGACAGCGACGATCCAGCGCGACTGCGGCAGCGCCGCCGACAGCACGCGCACGGTCAGGCGGATCACCACCAGCGAGACGAGGATCGGAATCACCAGCTTGAACAGCGCCGGCTTCATCAGGCCGTGCACGGCCTCGCGCGCGACCAGTGAGAACAGCAGCGCGAGCACCGGGAACAAGACGCCGTCGACGATGCGGCGCCCGAACAGCACCGAGCCATCGACCTCGAGCACGCGCCGCAACTGCCAGGTGATCACCCAGGCCAGCGCCATGCAGACGCCGAGCACGCCGAGTTCCTTCAGCGCGCCGAGTTGGGTCAGTCGGTCGAGCAGGTCGAACAGATCCTGCATGTCGTAGCCGCTTCCCATGTCAGGGGCGGACGTCGCTCACAGGTCGGCCAGCACGCGCAGATGCACGGCCACGCTGCGCGCCAGCGCCTCGAGCGCGTAGCCTCCCTCGAGGCACGACACGATGCGCCCCTTGGCGTGGCGATCGGCCACCGCCTTGATGCGGTGGGTGATCCATTCATAGTCGGACTCGACCAGGCCGAGCTGGCCGAGATCGTCCTCGCGGTGCGCATCGAAGCCGGCCGAGATGAAGATCATCTGCGGCCTGAATTCCTCGAGGCGCGGCATCCACATCGCCTCGATCATGTCGCGCACCTCGCCGCCGCGCGTGTAGGGCGGAATCGGCACGTTGCACATGTTGGTGCCCATCGGCACGGCACCGCTGTTCGGATAGAGCGGATGCTGGAAGATGCTGACCATCAGCACCCGCTCGTCGCCGGCCACGATGTCCTCGGTGCCGTTGCCGTGGTGCACGTCGAAGTCGACGATCGCCACCCGCCGCAGGCCGCGCACGTCGAGCGCGTGGCGCGCCGCTACGGCGACGTTGTTGAAGAAGCAGAAGCCCATCGCCTCGTTGCGCGTGGCGTGGTGGCCCGGCGGGCGCACGGCGCAGAAGGCGTTCTCGACCTCGCCGTCGAGCACCGCATCGGTCGCCGCCACCGCGGCGCCGGCCGCCCGCAGCGCGGCGCGCCAGGTGCCGGGGCCGACGACCGTATCGGGATCAATGTGCCGCGATTCGCCACTGGCGACCACCTGCTCCAGCAGGTCCTTCAGTTCATCGACATAGCGGCTCTCGTGCGCGAGCGACAGGGTCTTCAGGTCGACCAGCGGCGCGCTGCGCGAGTCGAGCGCGGCTTCCAGGCCGGTGGCGAGCAGGAAGTCGTGGATCGCATCGAGCCGCTGCGGGCATTCGGGGTGGCCGGCGCCCATGTCGTGCAGGCGGCAGTCGGGGTGGCTGTAAATTGCGGTGACCATCGAGGTTCGGAGCCCTGTGTTTTCGGTTATGGTGGTTTGCATGACATCCCCGCTGCCATTGCAACTCACCCGTCTCGTCGATCAGATTAGCACGATCATCGTCGGCAAACGGCCCCAGATCGAGGACTGCGTCGCCTGCCTGCTGGCCGGCGGGCACCTGCTGATCGAAGACCTGCCTGGCGTCGGCAAGACCACGCTTGCGCATGCGCTGGCGGTGTCGCTGGGCCTCAGATTCTCACGCATGCAGTTCACCGCCGACCTGATGCCGTCCGACCTGCTCGGCGTCAGCGTCTACGAGCGCAGCAAGGAGGAGTTCGTGTTCCACCCCGGGCCGGTGTTCGCGCAGGTTCTGCTCGCCGACGAGATCAACCGCGCCGGCCCGAAGACGCAAAGCGCGCTGCTCGAAGCGATGGAAGAGCACCAGGTCACGGCCGACGGCCAGACGCGGGCGCTGCCGAGGCCGTTCTTCGTCATCGCGACGCAGAATCCGAGCGACCAGCTCGGCACCTACCCGCTGCCCGAATCGCAGCTCGACCGCTTCCTGATGTGCCTCACGCTCGGCTACCCCGACCGGGCTTCCGAGCGCGCGTTGCTCGCCGGGCAGGACCGGCGCGAGGCGATCGAACACCTGCCGAGCGTGATGTCGCCGCACGATCTGCTGGCTGCCCAGCAGGCCGTGCTGGCGATGCACGCGTCGGAGGCGCTGCTCGACTACCTGCAGGCGCTGATCGCCGCCACGCGCTCGGGGCGCTGGTTCGTCGAAGGCCTGAGCCCGCGCGCCGGCATCGCGGTGCTGCGCGCCGCGCGGGCGCGCGCGCTGCTGGCGCGACGCGACTACGTGGCGCCCGACGATGTGCAGGCCATCCTGGCGCAGACCATCGCGCACCGCCTGGTGCCGGTGGCGGGCGCAGGGCGAGGCCGGCGCGAGCAGGTGCGCGCGATGGTCGAGGCCACGCCGCTGCCCTGACTGTCGCGTCCCGACGACCATGCGCCCTGGCTCGATGCTGACCCTGCCGCTGGAGCCCTTTACCTGGGCAAGAGCGCGCGTGCAGGCTCGCTTTCGCGCCTGGTGGCAGGCCCGGCTGCCGCGCACCGACACGCTGCTGCTGACGCAGCGCAATGTCTACATCCTGCCCACCCGTGCCGGCTTCCTCTTCGCCGGCACGCTGCTCCTGCTGCTCGTCGGCTCCATCAACTACCAGCTCAACCTCGGCTACCTGCTGACCTTCGTGCTCGCCGGAAGCGGCGTCGTCTCGATGCACCTGACGCACAGCACGCTGCGCGGGCTGACGCTGCATCTGCACCCGGTCGACGCGGTGCATGCCGGCGACGCCGCGTTGCTCGAGGTCGTGCTCACCAGCGCAAGCGCGGCGCGCTGGGGTATCGGCTTGCGCATCGAAGCAGCGTCGGCGTCCACCCTGACCTGGACCGACGTTCCCGCGGGCGGGCAGGCCATCGTGCGCGTGAGTTTCATCCCCACGCAGCGCGGCCGCCACGACGTGCCGACGCTGGTCGCCGAGACACGCTTCCCGCTCGGCCTGTTCCGCGCCTGGGCGGTCTGGCGGCCCGCGTCGCAACTGCTCGTCTACCCGCGGCTCGAGCGTCCGGCAGCGCCGCTGCCCGCGGCGAGCGCGATGACCGGCGGCCCGGCGCAGGCACGCCGCAGCGAGGGTGCAGACTTCGAAGGCATTCGCGGCTACCGCAGAGGCGACCCGCTCAAGCTCGTGGTGTGGAAAAGGGCCGCGCGCGCGTTGGAGACCGGCGGCGAACTCGTCAGCCGCGACAGCAGCTCGTCGGCCCATTGGCAGCTCTGGCTGGCCTGGCAGCAATGCGCGGGTCTGCCCGAAGAAGCGAAGCTGTCTCGGCTGGCCGCGTGGGTGATCGCCGCCCAGCGCGCCGGCGCCGACTACGGGCTGCGCCTGCCCGGCGTGGAACTTCCTCTTGGCCAGGGAGAAGCACAGCGCCGGGCAAGCCTGGAGGCGCTGGCGCTGTGGCAGGGACCGTGAGATGGAAGGGCCAGGAGCTCGTTTCTGCCTCAAGTCTGCTTGCGGCCCAAAGCGGACAGCGAATATCGCTCGAAACTGGCACGCATTGGCGCGAGCAAAGCCGCGCTCGGGTGCCTGGCTCCGTTCAGGGAATTCTTATTCACTCCGCCAGGCACCCGAGCACGGCTTTGCGGGTGGCGCCGCGCCTTGCGATACCACGAGAACCACCGTCCCAGCAGGGAGTGGGGTCGTAGCCTACGTGAATAAGAATTCGGCCGAACGGAGTCGGCGACCCCACTCCCGGCTGCACGTGGGAAGGACAGCCATGGGCCGACATCAGCCACTCGCTCATCTGCGCCTCGTGTGCCGCTGTTCAGCGCAGTGCGCAGGAGAAGCCGGATGACGCACCCTGCATCCCGCCTGCTGCCGCCGCACTGGCCCGGCTGGCGCAACCTGCCGCGCGAGGCGCGCGACACGATGTTCCTGCTCGTCGTGATTGGATGGACGGTGTTGCCGCACCTGCCGCACCTGCCGTCCTGGTGCGCGATGCTTACCGGCGTGGTGCTGCTGTGGCGTGCCTGGCTCGCGCTCGACAACGCCGCGCTGCCCAGGCGCTGGGTGCTGGTGTCGGTGCTGCTGCTCGCGGCCGGACTCACGCTGTGGTCGCATCGCACGCTGCTCGGCAAGGAGGCCGGCGTGACGATGCTCGTCGTCCTGATGGCGTTGAAGACGCTCGAACTGCGCGCGCGGCGCGACGCCTTCGTCGTCTTCTTCCTCGGCTTCTTCCTGATCCTGACCCAGTTCCTCTACTCGCAATCGCTGCCGGTGGCTCTCGCCATGCTGTTCGCCGTGTGGGGCCTGCTGACCGCGCTGGTGCTCGCGCACATGCCGGTCGGCCAGCCCGCACTGCGCCATGCGGCAAGGCTGTCGGCACGCTGCGCACTGCTCGGCGCGCCGGTGATGGCGCTGCTGTTCGCGCTCTTCCCGCGCATCGGGCCGCTGTGGGGCGTGCCGCAGGACGACCTCGCGAAGACCGGGCTGTCGAACTCCATGCAGCTGGGCCAGTTTGCGGAACTCGCCCTCGACGACAGCATCGCGTTGCGCATTCGCTTCCTGGACGGCGCCAAGCCGGCAGCCGATGCGCTGTACTTTCGCGGCCCGGTGCTGTCGCGTTTCGACGGCCGCGAATGGCTGGCGTCGGCATCGAGTGCCGGGCCGGGCAGGCAGCCGCTCGCCGAGCTGCGCGTCAGCGGTCCGCCGTTGGCCTACGAGATGACAGTCGAGCCGCTGCGCCTGCCCGTGCTGCCGCTGCTCGAAGCGACGTCAGTGGCACCGCGGCTCGAGGGCTACCGCGTTCGCCAACAGGCCGACCTGCAATGGCGCACCGAGCGGCCTGTCGTCGAGCGCCTGCGCTTCACCGCCACGGCCCAGCTCAGCTTTGCCTACGGCCCGCTCGAGCCCGAGAAGAGCCTGGAGGAGGACCTCGAGCTGCCGCCCGGCGCCAACCCGCGCACGCTGGCCTGGGCCGCCGCACTGCGCCAGGGGCCACGCTACGCCAGCGCGCCGCCGCAGGTGCTTGCCGCCGCGCTGATGCAACGCATTCGCACCGGCGGCTACATGTACACGCTGACCCCGGGGTCCTACGCCGAAGACGGCGGCCTCGACGCGGTCGACGAGTTCTGGCTCGATCGCCGGCAGGGCTTCTGCGAGCACTTCGCGGCCGCCTTCGTCGTCGCGATGCGCGCGATGGGTGTGCCGGCGCGCGTCGTCACCGGCTACCAGGGTGCCGATGCGGCAACGGTGGACGGCTACGCCATCGTCCGCCAGAGCAACGCGCATGCCTGGGCCGAATACTGGCAGCCGGGCCGCGGCTGGGTGCGCGCCGACCCGACCGCCGCCGTTGCGCCCGAGCGCATCGTGCGCAGCCGCAGGCTGCAGCCCGCGCCCGGCCTCGTCGCCGGTGTGCTTGGCGAGATGAGCCCGGCGCTGCTGGAGCGGCTGCGCGACGGCTGGGAGGCGGTGAACAACCGCTGGAACCAGTGGGTGCTGAACTACTCGCGCGGCCAACAATTCGACTTGTTGAAAGACATCGGCTTCGAGTCGCCGAGCTGGGAAGACCTGGCCCTGCTGCTGATCGTCGCGCTGACCACGCTCAGCGCACTCGGTGCCGGCTGGGCCTGGTGGGAACGCCAGCGCCAGGACCCCTGGGTGCGCCAGTTCACCGAGGTGCGGCGGGCGTTGCAGTCGATCGGTGTCGCCGCGCAGCCGCACGAGCCGCCACGCGCACTGGCGGAGCGCACTCGGAGCCACTTCGGTACGCAGGGAGACGCGCTGGCGGCGCTGCTGGCGCAACTCGAGCAACAGCGCTACGGCCGCCAAGCGCTCGGGCGTCCGCAGGCCGCGCTGACCCGCGCGCTGCGCCGCGAGGCGCAGCAACTGGCGCGCCAGGCGCGGCGACAATCCCCGGCATGAGTTCGCGACTGCAAGAAGGCCTCGTCTGCCTGGGCCTGTGCCTGGTGCTCGGCGTTGCTGCGTCCGGCTGCGCAGCGGCGACAAAGAAGACGTTGCGGCAGCCCGCGAAGTCGCCCGTCGCCGCCCGCGACGACAGCGCGCCCGAGGCCGTGAGCTATGGCCGGCGCCACGACGTACAGCGCTTCGGCGCGGAGCTCGCCGAGCGGCAGGGGCTCGACCCGCAATGGGTGCAGGCGGCGCTCGGTGCGGCGCGCTTCCAGCCCAGCGTGGTCAGGCTCATCATGCCGCCGCCGGCCGGAACGGCGAAGAACTGGGCGGCCTACAGTGCGCGCTTCGTGGAGCCGAAGCGGATCAAGGCGGGGATCGACTTCTGGCGCGCGAACGAACACTGGCTGCAACAAGCGGAACAGATCTACGGCGTGCCGCCGGAAATCATCGTCGGCATCGTCGGCGTAGAGACGCTGTACGGCCAGCAGATGGGCAAGTTTCGCGCGATCGATGCGTTGGCCACGCTCGCGTTCGACTTTCCCACCGGCCGCAAGGACCGCAGCGCGTTCTTCCGCGACGAGCTCGAGCACCTGTTCGTCATGTGCCACGGCGCGGCGCAGCGCGAGGCCTGCAATCCGCTCGCGATCAAGAGCAGCTTCGCCGGTGCGATCGGCATGCCACAGTTCATGCCGAGCAGCGTGAACCGCTACGCCGTCGACTTCGACGGCGACGGCCGGATCGATCTGCAGCGCAGCGCAGCCGACGTGATCGGCAGCGTCGCCTGCTATCTTGCCGACTTCGGCTGGCAGCGCGGGCTGCCGACGCGCTTCGACGTGGCCGTGCCGGTCGACGCCGTCGAGCGCGCGACCCTGCTCGTGCCCGACATCGTGCCGACTTTCAGCGCGGCGCAGTTCGCCGAGCACGGCGCCCTACTCGCGCCGGCGGCGCAGGCCTACGATGGCCTGCTCGCGCTGGTCGAGCTGCAGAACGGCGACGCCGCGCCGAGCTATGTCGCCGGCACGGCGAACTTCTACGCGATCACGCGCTACAACTGGTCGAGCTACTACGCGCTCGCGGTGATCGAGCTCGGCGAAGCAGTGAAGCGGCAGTTTCTCGTCGCTTCGTAGTTGGCCGAACCAGCGAGCGCTCGACCGCGGCGCCGACCCAGTCTCCTGCTCAGACAGGAGTCACGCTGACCGACACATCCAGCGTCTGCTCGCGACCGCCGAGGATCACGCCGCGCAGCGGCACCACGTCGGCGAAGTCGGCGCCCCAGGCGAGTGTGATGTAGCGCGCATCGGCGAGCTGGCCATTGGTGGGGTCGAACTCGACCCAGCCACAGCGCGGCGAGTACGCCGCAACCCAGGCATGCGAGGCGTCGACGCCGATCAGGCGCGGCCGCCCCGGCGGCGGCGCGGTCAGCAGGTAGCCCGACACGTATCGCGCCGGCAGGCCGAGCGCGCGCAGGCAGGCGAGCATCAGGTGCGCGAAGTCCTGGCACACGCCGCGCCGATGCTGCAGGACCTCGTCGACGGCGGTGCTGACCGTGGTCGCCTCGGGGTCGAACTCGAAGTCGCGCTGGATCGCGTGCATCAGCGCCGCGACGGCCTGCCGCCAGTCGCGCCCCCGCGGGAACTGCGGCGCGGCATAGGCGCGCGCAGTGTCGGATAGCGGCACCAGCGGCGTCGGCTCGCTCATCCGCGCGGTGGCCAAGTCGCACGGCGGAGCAAGCTGCCGCACCGCGTCGCGCACGCTTTCCCAGGGCTCGTCGGCGGGCGGGCACGCTGCTCGCTCGCCCACCTCTACCGTGCATTGCATGCGCACGCGCAAGCGCCGGTGCGCTCCATGCAGCGCGAAGTGCGCCACGGTGTTGCCGAAACTGTCGGTGGCGTCGTGCCGCTCGTCCGGTGACGGATCGATCTGGAGCGAATGCGCCAGCAGGTGCTGCCAGGGCAGCAAGCGCGGCGTCAGCCGCGCCAGCTGCCACGACTGCGCGACGGGCGACGTATAGGCGTAGCGCGTCTCGTGTTCGACCTTGTAGCGCGCGAGCGGCATCGGATCAGGCCACCAGCGAGAGCACGCTGCGCGAGGCGGCGTGGGAGAAGAACCTCAGCGTCAACTCGTCCGACGTGCTCCGTGCGGCGCGCGCGAGCTCTTCGAGCATCGCCTCCAGCGTCGTGCTCTCGGGGCGCAGGTCATCCGCGGCGAGGCTCTGCAACGCCGCCATGCCCGGTGCCAGGACGTCGCTCGCGAAGCGGCCGTGCGCCCGTTCGAGCTTGTCGACGAACTCGAACAGGCCCTTCATCTGGAACGCCACCGAGCGCGGGTTGGTCTCGTCGCGGACCAGCAGGTCGAGCACCGGCAGCCATTCGGGTGCCGCCGGGTAGCGCGTGCGATAGGTCATGCCGGAATCGGTCAGCTCGAGCAGCCAGGCCAGAGCGCTGGCACGGCCCTCGTGCGTGGCCACTTCGAGTGCGGCGCAGAGCTGCGTCAGGCGCTCGATGCGGCGACCGATCGACAGGAAGCGCCAACCGGTGCCGCGCGTCATGCCGTCGAGAACGAAACCCGACAGCGTCATCATCGAGGTCACCGCGCGGTCGAGCCAGGCCAGTGCCTGCGGCAAGGGCAAGGCCTGCCCGCGGCGAAAGACCGGGTCGGCAATGAGCCGGTTCAGGGCGCGCCAGTTGTCGCCCGACATCCTGTCGCGCAGGCTGAAGGCCACGCGCGCCAGCCGCCGCAGTTCCCTGCCCAGGCCCTCGTCGGGGTGTGTCGCGGCGCGCAGCAGGCCGGTGCCGGGGTCGTCGCCGGTATCGAGCAGGCCCTGCCGCGTGGCCAGCGCGAGCGCCGGCGCGATGCCGTCGCCGGCCTGTGCAGTGTCGCCCAGTACGCTGGCGATCGCCACGCGCAGCAGCCGCGCCGTCGCATCGCAACGCTCGCCATAGCGGCCGAACCAGAAGAGGTTCTCGGCCGCGCGCGACGAAACGTTGGTCTGCGTCGTCGCCAGGTCGTCAGCGGTAACCGTCGTCGAGAGCAGAGAAAACGACGCATTCACCGGACCTTCGGAAAGCACCCAGGTGTCCTTCGAGCGCCCGCCGCGCTGCATCGCGATCACCCGGGCATCGCCGTCACCGGCGACGCGCGTCAGGCCCCCCGGCATCACCCGGTAGCCGCTCGGCGTGGCGACCGCGAACACGCGCAGCCCGACGGTGCGAGCGCGCAGCCGGTCATGCAGCCCGCCAGGTTGCTCGCCGCGCTCGCGGTCGAGCACCGGCGCCTGCGAGACGCGGACCCACTCCTGTGCCACGTAGCGCTGCGGCTGTGCCGACACTCGGGCGTGCAACGCGGCACGCTCGTCCAGCGACAGGTCGGCGCCGAACACCGCCTCCTCGCCCCGCGCGCGGTCGAGCGGCTTGATGATCAGGTGGTCGATCCGCTCCCATGCGTCGTCGAAGGCTGCTGACTCGCCGAGCCACCAGGTGGCCACCGAGGGCAGCCGAAGCGGTTCGCCGAGCAAGTGTTCGGACAGCCGCGGCAGGTAGCCGAGCAAGGCACCCGACTCGAGCACGCCGGCGCCGAGCGCATTGGCCAACATCACGGTACCGCGGCGCGCGCAATCGGTGAGACCGGGAACGCCGAGCGCCGAGTCGGACCTCAACTCGAGCGGGTCGCAGTAGTCGTCGTCCTGCCGCCGCAGCAGAGCGTGCACGCGCTCGAGACCTGCGACCGTCTTCATCCACAGCTTGCCGTCGCGCACCGTGAGGTCGCTCCCCTCGACCAGCGTGAAGCCGAGGTAGCGCGCCAGTAGCGCGTGCTCGAAGTAGGTCTCGTTGAACGGGCCGGGCGTGAGCAGGCCGATCAGCGGCGGCCCGTCGCCCCGGGGCGCCCATTGGCGCAGCGCATCGCGCAGCGTGTCGAAGAACGATGCCAGGTGCTGCACGCGCAGTTCGCCGAAAAGCTGCGGGAACACGCGCGCGACGACGAGCCGGTTTTCCAGCGCGTAGCCCGCCCCCGATGGCGCCTGCGTGCGGTCGGACACCACCCACCAGTGGCCGTCGAAGGATCGCGCCAGGTCGGCCGCGTAGGCAAACAGATGGACCCCACCGGGCGGGCGGATCCCCTGTGCCTGGTGCAGGAAGCCGCTGTGCCCGAACACCACCGAGGGCGGTACCTTGCCGCTCGCGAGCAGTTCCTGGGCGCCATACACATCGGCCAGCACGCGGTTGAGCAGTTCGGCGCGCTGCGCGATGCCAGCCTCGATCTGCGCCCATTCGCCGGGCGGGATCAGCAGCGGCAGCGGGTCGACCTGCCACAACCGGTCGGCCCCCTTCGGGTCCGCATAGACGTTGTAGGTGATGCCGTTCTCGCGCACCTCGCGCTCCATCAGCGCCAGCGAGTCGCCGACCTGCCGGCCCTGACGCGCGGCGAGCGCATGCACGAAGGCCTCCCAGTGCTGCCGCGGCTCGCCCGGCGCGGCGAGCATCTCGTCGTAGCGGTCGGCGGGGACCATGTAGTCCTTCAGCAGGTTCCTGGGCATGTCCTCGGTAAGACGCTCAAGGGCACTCACTCACCCAATCACTTCACCCACGACTGCGCGCAACGTCTTCGCGTCGGCAGCTGGCAGGCTACCCAGCGTGCGGATGACAAGCCCAAGTTCAACGCTCTCGAATACGGGCTTGAAGACAGAAGCCCTGATGAGCCCGCATCCCCGCCAGTCGACAACCATCGCCTCAGCGAAGGCAAGCGGCTGGCGCACCTGACTCGTGATCGCCATGATCACGCTGTCGCGACGGCTTGCGTTGTAGTCACTGCTAGAAACGACAACCGCTGGCCGCTTCTTCACACCCGACTGGTCGGTGAACGGGAACGGTACCAGCACCACGTCGCCGAAGCTGAGCCCTGAAGTGGTGGTCACAATCTACATCCGGTCGTAAGCCGCGTCCTCGTCGTTGTCCCACACCGCCGCGAAGCTCGGCTCGCTGGCCTTCGCGGCGGAGTGCGTGAGCCGCCGCTCGTCATCGCGGGCGCGCAGGAAATCGACGAATCTTCCACCTCAGCGACGCGCTGCGGCGCAAGCTGCTTGATTTTCTCGATCAACACCTGTTTGGCAGCGGTCATTGCATCGACTCCTTGGGTCGCTTCTTACACGGCTGAGGAAACATTGTCAGGCTTGTCGATCTCGGCCAGCACTTGTGTCGTCCAGGCGCGGACTCGAGTATGAACTCACGACGGGTTGCGCCAAACGATCGATGATCTTACCGGGCCATGGGATTCACACCACCGCCCTCCTGAGATCCAGCGTGAACGGAAAGTCCGGGTTGCGTTCGTCATGCGGCACCTTCATCTCGCCCGGGGTGTGCCCGATGCGGAAGAAGCGCGCCAGTCGCCGCGCTTCGGCCTCGTAAGCGTTGATCGGGAAGGTGTCATAGTTGCGGCCGCCGGGGTGCGCGACGTGGTACTGGCAGCCGCCCATCGAGCGATTCATCCAGGTGTCGACGAGGTCGAAGGTCAGCGGCGCCTGCACGTCGATCGTCGGGTGCAAGGCAGAGACGGCCTGCCATGCGCGGTAGCGCACCGCACCGACGAACTCGCCGACGACACCGGTCGGCTGCAGCGGGACGACGCGGCCGTTGCAGGTCAGAACGTGGCGGTCGCCGAGCAGCCCGCTGACCTTGAGCTGCACGCGCTCGACCGACGAATCGACGAAGCGCACCGTACCCCCAGGCGCGCCCTCCTCGCCCATCACGTGCCAGGGCTCGAGCGCGAGGCGCAGTTCGACCTCGACGCCGCTCGCCGCGAAGTCACCGAGTTGCGGGAAGCGGAAGTTCAGGTGCGGCGCGAACCAGTCGAGCTCGATGGGATAGCCGAAGTCGTTCAGCTCCTCGATCACGTCAGCCAGGTCCTGCCAGACGAAGTGCGGCAGCATGAAGCGGTCGTGCAGCTCAGTGCCCCAGCGCTTGAGCCGCGCCGGACGATACGGGTGCCGCCAGAAGCGCGAAACGAGCGCACGCATCAGCAGCTGCTGCGTCAGGCTCATGCGCGCATGCGGTGGCATCTCGAAGGCGCGCATCTCGAGCAGGCCGAGCCGCCCCGTCGTGCCGTCGGGCGAATACAGCTTGTCGATGCAGAACTCGGCACGATGCGTGTTGCCCGACACGTCGATCAACAGGTTGCGCAGCGTGCGGTCGATCAGCCACGGCGGGCACGGCGGCTGGCCCGGCGCGGTCAGGCGTCGGATCTCGGCGAAGGCCACCTCGATCTCGTACACCGAATCGTTGCGCGCTTCGTCGATGCGCGGCGCCTGGCTCGTCGGCCCGACGAACAGGCCCGAGAACAGGTACGACAGTGCCGGGTGGTTGTGCCAGTAGCCGACCATGCTCGTCAGCAGCTCCGGCCGGCGCAGGAACGGCGAATCGGCCGGCGTCGCGCCGCCGAGCACGAAATGGTTGCCGCCGCCGGTGCCGGTATGGCGCCCGTCGAGCATGAACTTCTCGGTCGACAGCCGCGTCTCGTGCGCCGCCTGGTACAGGTGCGTCGTCTGCTCAACGAGTTCGCCCCAGTTGTGCGCGGGATGGATGTTGACTTCGATCACGCCCGGGTCGGGCGTCACGCGCAGGATCGTCAACCGCGGATCCCGCGGCGGCTCGTAGCCCTCGAGGATGACCGACAGATTCATCGCGACGGCCGTGTCCTCGACTGCGGCAACGAGTTCGAGGTAATCCTCCAGCGCCGAGACCGGCGGCATGAAGACATAGAGCCGCCCGCCGCGCGGCTCGGCGCTCATCGCGGTGCGCGTGATCCAGCCGGCGGATTCGAAGCGCTGCGGCGACTTCGTCTCGCTGGAAGCTGCGGCGCCAGCGCCCGCCTTGCGTGACGCGCCCGATCCCGCCACGGCCGGCTCGACCTCGGTGCCGAGCAGGTTCGGGTAGCGCAGCTTCGGGTACGACGGCAACGCCGCGAACGCCTGCGCCGGGTCGGGCGGATGGACCCACGGCAGGTCGCCCGCAGAGGCCCAGGGCTGCGAATCGAGCGGCAGCCGGTAGCCCATCGCCGAATCGCCCGGGATCAGGTAGCAGCGCTCGCCGCGAAGGAACCACGCACCGGTCTGCCAGCGCGGCGAACCTGCCGGGTCGGGCATGTGATGACGGGCCACCGGCAGCACGTGGCCGACGACCTTATCCAGCCCCTGGGTGAAGATCTTGCGCAGCCTTTCGCGCTCGATTTCGTCCGACAGGCGAGCGTCGAACGGATCGACGTTGACCGGCAGCTTGCGCTCGCGCCACAGGTGGTACCAGACGTCCTCGTAGGCCGGGAACACGTACTTCGCATCGAGCGACAGTCGGCTGGCCACGCCCTTCAGGAATTCGTGCGCCTGCTGCTCGGTGACGCCGTCGTCCCGATGCTCGTCGGCGAACAGCTCGGGGTGCTCCCAGACCGGCTCGCCGTCCTTGCGCCAGAACAGGTTCAGCGACCAGCGCGGCAACTGCTCGCCCGGGTACCACTTGCCCTGGCCGAAGTGCAGCAGGCCTCCCCGGCCGTACTTCTGGCGCAGCTTGTCCATCAGCTCGGCGCTGAGCAGCCGCTTGGTCGGCCCCATCGCCTCGGTGTTCCATTCGGCGCCGTCGCGGTCGTCGACCGAGACGAAGGTCGGCTCGCCGCCCTGCGTCAGGCGCACGTCGTTCTTGCGGAGGTCCTGGTCGACCTGGTGGCCGAGCGCCTCGATGTCGGCCCACTGCGTGTCGGTGTACGGCAGCGTGACGCGCGGCGCCTCCCAGATGCGCGTGACCTTCATGTGGTGTTCGAACGTGGTCTCGCAGTCCTCCAGCGCACCGGTCACCGGCGCGGCCGAGCCGGGGTCGGGCGAACAGGCAAGCGGGATGTGGCCTTCACCCGCGAGCAGGCCCGAGGTCGGGTCGAGGCCGATCCAGCCCGCCCCCGGCAGGTAGACCTCGCACCAGGCATGCAGGTCGGTGAAGTCGACTTCGGTGCCACTCGGGCCATCGAGCGACTTGACGTCGCTCTTCAGCTGGATCAGGTAGCCCGAGACGAAGCGCGCCGCGAGGCCCAGATGGCGGCACAACTGCACCAGCAGCCAGCCGGAATCGCGGCACGAACCGCTGCCGTTGACGAGAGTCTGCTCGGGCGTCTGCACGCCGGGCTCCATGCGGATCAGGTAGGCGATGTCCTTCTGCAGGCGCTGGTTGATCTCGACGAGGAAGTTGGTGGTCTGCTTCTTCGCGCGGGGGATGCGTTCGAGACAGGCCTCGAACGCCGGTGTCAGCGGCGCCTTCTCGAGGTAGGGCAGCAGCTCGTGCCTGAGGACCGGCTCGTACTCGAACGGGTAGTTCTCGGCCGAAGGCTCGAGGAAGAAGTCGAACGGGTTCAGCACCGACATCTCGGCGACGAGATCGACCTCGATCCGCAACTCGGTCGTCTTGTCGGGAAACACGAGGCGCGCGAGGTAGTTCGACTGCGGGTCTTGCTGCCAGTTCTCGAAATGCTCGGCCGGAGCCACGCGCATCGAGTAGCTCAGGATGCGCGTGCGCGAATGCGGCGCCGGGCGCAGACGGACGACCTGCGGGCCGAGGCTGATCGGCCGGTCGTAGCGGTAGTGCGTCACATGGTTGAGCGCGACGTGGATGGACATGAACTTCTTTCGGTTGCTAGGGTGCGATCCGCAAATCCGGTGCGCGGCAAGGTCGGGCCACGCCGACCCTCACACCGGCACGAGGAAGTCGCGGCTGATGCCCAGGCCCAGGGTGCCGACGCGCTCGAGGAACTGCGTCAGGAAGGCGTGCAGTCCGGTGGACAGGATCTCGTCGATGCGCCCGAAACGCAGGTCGGCGCGCAGTCGTCCGGCGCGGCGCAGCGTGTCCTGCGATTGCTCGTTGGCGACCATGCGCAGGTTGCCCACCACCTCGTTCATGCATGCGGCCAGCGAGCGCGGCATGTCGGCGCGCAGGATCAGCAGCTCGGCCACCTTCTCGGGCCGGATCACGTTGCGATAGGCCTTGCGATAGACCTCGAACGCCGACACCGAACGCAGGATCGCCGACCAGTGATAGAAGTCGTATTCATGCCCTTCGCGGTCGCCCTCGGCGCTGCCATTCGCCGGCCCGAAGAACTCGCTCTCGACAGCGTGGAACTTCACGTCGAGCAGACGTGCCGTGTTGTCGGCGCGTTCGAGAAAGCTGCCCATGCGCAGGAAGTGGAACGCCTCGTCCTGCAACATGGTGCCCATTGTCACACCGCGCGACAGGTGAGAGCGGAACTTGACCCACTCGAAGGTCGTGCTCGGGTCTTCCTGGAAGCCGCCGGTCGCGAGCTGGCGCTTGAACTCGAGCCAGGTCTGGTTCTGCGTTTCCCACACCTCGGTGGTGAGCGTTCCGCGCACGGCACGCGCGTTCTCGCGCGCCGCGCCCAGGCAACTGACGATGCTCGACGGATTGCTCTCGTCCTGCACCATGAAGTTCATCACATCGCGCGCGGTGATTTCGCCGTAGCGCTTGGCATAGTCGCCGCTCAGCTCGGAAATGCTGAGCAGCCCCTTCCAGCCGTTGATCGCCGCGCCGGCCGACTGCGGCAGCAGTGCCATCTGGCAGTTGACGTCGAGCAGGCGGGCGGTGTTTTCAGCTCTCTCGACGTAGCGAGCCATCCAGAACAAGTGATCGGCGGTCCTTGACAACATGGCCTAGTCCTCCAGCACCCAGGTGTCCTTGGTCCCACCGCCTTGCGACGAGTTGACGACCAGCGAGCCCTCCTTCAGCGCGACGCGGGTCAGCCCGCCAGGCACCATCTGCACCGTCTTGCCCGACAGCACGAAGGGGCGCAGGTCGATGTGGCGCGGTGCGATGCCGCCTTCGACGAAGGTCGGGCAGGTCGACAGCGCGAGCGTCGGCTGCGCGATGTAGCCGCCCGGGTTCGCGAGCAGCGCGGCGCGGAAGTCTTCGATCTCCGCCTTCGTCGCGGCCGGGCCGACGAGCATGCCGTAGCCGCCGGCGCCATGCACCTCCTTGACGACCAGCTCGGCCAGATGCTCGAGCACGTATTGCAGATCGTCCGCCTCGCGGCAGAGATAGGTCGGCACGTTGTTGAGGATCGGCTTCTCGCCGAGGTAGAACTCGATCATCTTCGGCACGTACGGGTAGATCGACTTGTCGTCGGCCACGCCGGTGCCGATCGCGTTGGCCAGCGTGACGTTGCCGGCGCGGTAGGCGGCCAGCAGGCCGGCGCAGCCGAGCGTCGAGTCGGGGCGGAACGCGAGCGGATCGATGAAATCGTCGTCGAGCCGGCGGTAGATCACGTCGACCCTTCGCGGCCCGCGCGTTGTGCGCATGTAGACGAAGGTGTCCTTCACGAACAGGTCCTGCCCCTCGACCAGCTCGATCCCCATCTGCTGCGCCAGGAAGGCGTGCTCGAAGTAGGCGCTGTTGTACATGCCCGGCGTCAGCAGCACGACGGTCGGTTCGTTGACGGAGGGCGGCGCGACGGCCCGCAGCGTCTCGAGCAGCAGGTCGGGGTAGTGCGCCACCGGCGCCACGCGGTGCTGGCTGAACAACTCCGGAAACAGCCGCATCATCATCTTGCGGTTTTCGAGCATGTAGCTCACGCCGCTGGGCACGCGCAGGTTGTCTTCCAGCACGTAGTAGCTGCCGCTGCCGTCGGGGTTCGCCGCCCGCACGATGTCGATGCCGGCGATGTGCGAATAGACGCCGCCCGGCACGTCGACGCCGATCATCTCCGGCCGGTACTGAGCGTTGCCGACGATCTGCTCGGCCGGCACCAGGCCGGCGCGCACGATGTCCTGCCCGTGGTAGACGTCGTACACGAAACGGTTCAGCGCCGTCACGCGCTGGCGCAGGCCGCGCTCCATCTCGCTCCATTCATGCGCCGGGATCACGCGCGGAATCAGGTCGAACGGGATCAGTCGTTCGGTCCCCGCGCCGTCGTCGTTCGCGCCGTAGACGGCGAAGGTGATGCCGACGCGGCGAAAGATCACCTCGGCCTCTTCGCGGCGCGAGCGCATCACGTCCCCCGGCTGGCGCGCGAGCCAGCGCTCGTAGGCGGCATAGTGCTCGCGCACCAAACCGGGCGCGGCCTGCATTTCGTCGAAGCTAGCGCTCATCGGCCGGTCTCCCTGGGGCTCGTCCATTCAGATGCAGGGTAGCAAATTTCGGGCCTCGCACTTCCCGTTATCGTGCGCATCAGGGAGGTGTCAGCGGCCCAGGAATGGGCGAAGGCAGGTCCGGCGCACCGCCGTGGTGCCATTAGCGCCGCGCTTCCTCGCGATGGCACAGCCCCGTCGGCTCGCCGTCCGCCGCGCGGTACCTGGCGCCGCAGGACGGGCTCACGCGCAGCGCGATGCCGCATTCGCGCTACCGCCGCACGACGTCGGGCAAGGGATGGCCGAAGCGGTTGCGGTAGCCCGCCTGGATGAGAGCGATCCGCGGCTGCGGGGCGTCGAGCAGGGCCGCGCTCGACGAGGTGCGGCTGCCGTGGTGCGGGACGAGCGGCAACTCGCTGCACAGCGCTTCTCCATGGGCCGAGACCAGCGCAGCTTCCTGCTCGACTTCGATGTCCCCGGTGAGCAGGATGCTTGCGTCGCCGCCCTGCACGCGCAGCACGCACGACAGCGCATTCGGCTTGCGGTTGCGCTCGTAATCCGGCGCGGGCAGATGCAGCACCTCGAACGCGACGCCGTGCCACTGCCATTGCTGCCCCGCCTCGCGGCGGCGCCGCGGCACGCCCTCATCGGGCAGGGCAGGGTCGGACGCCAGCGAACTGTGCAGTTGCGCAACCGGCAGCGCCCTGAGCAGCGACGCCGCACCGCCGATGTGATCGCTATCCCGGTGGCTCAGCATCAGCACGTCGACGCGCGTCTCGCCGACCGCGCGCAACAGCGGCAACAGCACGCGCTGGCCGGCGTCGCTGTCGCGCGAGTATTGCAGGCCGGCGTCGTAGACGAGTAGGTGGCTGCGCGTACGCAGCAGCACGGCGCTGCCCTGCCCCACGTCGGCGACAGTGACGGCGAACTGCCCGTCGCCGGGCGTCACGCGCGGCGGCAACAGCAGCGGCAGCGCAAGCGGGACGGCCAGCACTCGCAGACGCCAGGGCAGCGGCAGCACGAGGAGCAGCGCCGCCAGCAAGGCAGCGAGTTGCGCCCACAGCGACGCGGCCGGCACGAACCACACGGCCACCGGGCAGTTCGCCAGCCAGGCCAACGCGCCGACGAGCCCATTGGCCGTCCATGCCGCCAGTGTCCACGGCGGCGAGAAGAGCGTTCCGAGCAGCGCCAGTGGCGTGACGAGCAGCGTCACGAGCGGGATCGCGAGCAGGTTGGCAAAGAAGCCGACCAGCGAAACCTGCTGGAAGAAGACAAGCGACAGCGGCGTCAGTCCGACGGTGGCGATGAGTTGCGTGCGCAGCCCGGCGCGAGCGCCCTGCCAGGCGCGAAGCGCCGCGGAGCGCCAGCCCGGGACACCGGGCGTAGCGGCCACTGCCGGCACGCCGTGCACGACCGCGGACGACATCACATCAACAGGCCGACTGCCATGAACGACAGCAGAAGCCCGGCTGCAGCAGCGCCCACGGGTCGCCGAGCGTTACCACGACCGCCGCCGCCAGCGGCACCAGCGGCCAGGGCCAGCGGCGACCTAGCGACTGCAGCAGTGCGACGGTGGCGAGCACCCACACCGTTCGCTGCGAAGGCACGCCCCAGCCGGAGAACACCGCATAGGCCAGCGCCGCGGCGATACCGCCCCAGCGCGCGGCCTGCTGTGCCGGCAGCCACAGCATCGCGCGCTCGCTGCGCCGCCAGGCGGCCACCACGACAAGGCCGGCGAGCCAGGCGAACATCGTCACGTGCAATCCTCTGATCGACATCAGGTGCGCCACGTCGGTGCTGCGTAACAACTCCCAATCGTCGCGCTCAATCGCCGCC